>ERZ1024397.27-NODE-27-length-29314-cov-20.732663_pt1 | contig 29314 bp, 28 predicted proteins | sample MGYA00520786_ERZ1024397 | MGnify/ENA primary metagenome ERZ1024397 (study PRJEB33242, sample SAMEA3444275) | Homo sapiens | biome: Host associated; feature: Gastrointestinal tract; material: Stool | place: Uganda | collected 2011-01-01 ... | reverse complement strand
TACGAGATGCCTAAGTGACTGGAGTTCAGACGTGTGCTCTTCCGATCTCCCCACATTGTGCAAAACGCTTGCTTTTTTGCTTTGAAATTCTTATGATTGTGGTATGCGTCAAGGGCGCTTTTAGGAAGGTATATGGGAAAACTCAAAATCAACAAAAACAATGCCGTATTTGCGACGAAGTATTCCATTATGCTCGTCGTTCTTGCATTTATAAGGGCTTTTTCAACGTACGTTTTCGTCAATCCCAACGGCTTTGCTCCGGGCGGACTCGGCGGCCTTGCGTCGATCATTCACTTTGCAATCACAAAGTCGAACGACCCGAAACTTCTTGCACTTGCGTCTTCCCTTTTTGACCCGGGCATTCTGACGATTTTGATGAATATTCCCTTCCTTATCGTCTCGTTTTTCGTGCTCAACAAACGCTTTGCGTTCAACACGACTTGCGTCGTTTTGGTGTATTCGGGCTTTATGTATCTTCTCGGCAGAGTCGATTGTCCGCAATACGACGCCGAAGGCGAATACGGTCTTATGCTCATTGCGGCTCTTGCAGGCGGCGTGCTTTCGGGCATGGGTTGCGGATTTATGTTCCGCTCCAACATGAGCATGGGCGGCACCGACATCATTGGAAAAATCATATACAAGCACAACCCCGCGGCGCATGCGCAATACTGGATTTTGCTTTGCGACTGCATAGTCGCTACGTCTTCGGGCTTTATAGGTCTTATAGGTCTAGATATGTCGGCAGGCGCAACCGCAGTGATGACGAGCATGCTCTCGCCTATCTTCTATTCCTTCATTTCCCTTTTCGTGACTTCAAAAGTCTCCGAGTTTTTGGAATACGGCACTCTCGCGTCTTTGGTCTTCACCATCATCACGGACAAACCCGACGCAATCGCAAAAGAACTCTCCGTCAAGCTTCATCGCGGCGTAACGATAACGAAGGCAATCGGCTACTACACGGGCAAAGAACACAACGTGCTCGTGTGCGTGACGAGCAAAAAGCAAATCAACAGCGTCAAGGCGATTGTCACCGCTTGCGACCCCAACGCATTTATGTATATCACAAAAGCGGGCGAAGTGTCCGGCAAAGGTTTCGGTGGCAACAAACTCGTCAAAGAAGAACATCCCGCAGAGCAAACCGAACAAACTACCCAAGCCGAAAACGAGTATTCGCAAGACACGCAGGCAAACGATTGAGTTTTTCTCGATTGTTCAAAACTTCGCATATATCGCACGCATATAATCCGTTTTATAAACTCGTACGATAAAACTTAATAAGCACAACAAAAAAGCGAGAACGTCGTTCTCGCTTTTTTCATAGTTTTTCGTTTTTTCAATATTGCAAAATCTCGATAGGTTTTGAAATGATTTTCGTCGCTCCGCTTCTTTTAAGCAACTCTCTATCTCTAAATCCCCACGCCACGCTCAGACAATCCATATCCGCGTTTTTTGCGGTGGCGATGTCCACTTCGCTGTCTCCGATATACAACGCGTCTTCTTTTCGCACTCCGAACGTATCGAGCACAAGCAACACCGTGTCCGGATAGGGTTTCTTTCTCACGCCGTCTTTTTGCCCTGCCACGAAATCGAACAATCCGTCGAAATAGTCCTTTGCAAGTTCCTGCACCGCACTGTCCATTTTGTTAGACACGACGGCGCATTTTGCACCCTGATTTCTTATCTCGCATATCACGTCTTTTATGCCATCGTAAGGTCTCGTATGGTCGGCGCAATGGTAAAAATAATGCTGCTTGAAAACGTCGAGCGCCGCAAGCGTCGTTTTAGTATCAGTGCCGCTAGGCACACTCAACTCAACGAGCCGTTGCACTCCGTTGCCTGTTCTGTCTGCAACTTCCTTGTCCGAAAGCGGCGGGAAATCAAACACCGCAAGCGCATAATTCACACTTATGGCAAGGTCTTCGAGCGTATCGAGAATCGTACCGTCAAGGTCGAATATGTATAGTTTTCTCTTCATCTTTCGTTTGAATTGACTTTTCCGATTACACTTGGAAAAGTTTGTTTTTCATCATATATTGATTCATCTCTTCGTGTTTTTCGCCGTCGAATTTGCGTGCGCGTTGCACTCTTGCCGGAACGCCCGACACCAACATAAAATCGTCCACGCTCTTCGTGACGATTGCACCCGTTGCAACCACTGCTCCCGTGCCGAGTTTCACGCCGGGCAAAATCGTTGCGTTGGTGTACACTTTTGCATAATCGCCTATTTCCACTCCGCTGTATTCTCTTTGCATATGGTCGTGTTCGCTGTGCGAGTGCGTGAAGATTTTGACGTATTCGGTAAGCATCGCAAAATCGCCCATTTTCACGCCGCCCTTCGAATCTATGAAACAGCCCGAGTTCCAACTCACGTTTTCGCCCACTTCTATGCGATGTCCGTAGTTGAATCTGCATCCTTCGTTTGCCACGAAGCCGTCTCCGCATTTCTTGAAGAGTTTTTTTGCGATAATTGTTCTAAAAGGCAATGCAAAGGCGCAGTTCACTCCAAGCTGCACGCGGTCTATGCTGTCCCACAAGATATGCAAGTTGCGTTGTTCTTCGGTGTACGGATCTTCGTCGCTCATCGGCATATAATCGCCCCAGAGTTTGAAAGTCTTTATAAGCTCTTCGTCGTATCCGTTTATGCCGATAAGTTCAAACGCTTTCACGGTATTTTTTGCGCTCATACCGTCGTCGGCAAGTTGTTGAAATATTTTCAGTTTTTCGTCTATAACGCTCATAATTCCGTTTTATCTCCGTTTTTAGTATATATAAAGTTCGTTTTGTTGCAAAACACGATCTTAATTGATTTTCTCAATCGTTTCGATTTCGCAAGGCTTTTACAAACGACTCTTATTTTTCCACACTGAATTTATATTCGGTTTTCGCTTGATATTTTTTGCCTTTTTCAAGCGTCATACTCTCGAAAGACGGCACGTTGCATGCGTTCGGATAGCCTTGCGTTTCCATGCAAAAAGCGGATTGATAATTGTACACTTTCTTTCCGACGAGTCCATCAAGGAAGTTGCCCGTATAAAATTGCAGGCACGCTCTGTCCGTGAACACATCCATTTTCACGCCGCTCTTTTCGCTGCGTGCGCTTGCAACTTTTCTGAAACCTTTTCCGTTGAGAACATAATTGAAATCGTATCCGCGCGCAATTTTCAGCATGTGTTCGTCTGCCTTTATATCCTTGCCGATTTTCTTTTCTTTCGTGAAATCGAACGCCGTCCCCCGCACGTCTTTGAGTTCGCCGTGAGGAATAAGTTCGTCGTCAACGGCGGTGAGATAATTTGCGTCTATAATCACTTCGTGTTGGAGCACGCTTTCAAAATCTCCGTCGAGATTGAAATACGCATGGTTCGTAAGCGAGCAAATCGTGTCTTTATCACACGTCGCTTCGTATTCGAGAACGAGCGAATTTTCGTTTGTGAGAGTATACGTCACACTCACTTTCAGATTGCCCGGATACCCTTCTTCTCCGTCCTGCGAAACTCTTTCGAGTTTAAGACTTGCGCCGTCGAGAATAGTTGCATTCCATATGCGCGAATCGAAGCCGCACTTCCCGCCGTGAAGATGGTTGTTGCCGTCGTTCTTGAAAAGGTCGTACTTCTTTCCGTCAAGCGTAAACGTCGCTCCGCCTATGCGGTTTCCCACTCTTCCGATAACCGCGTTGAAATACGGGTTTTCGCCAAGAAATCCGTCCGGCGTGTCAAATCCTGCCACAACGTCAATCATCTCTCCGTTTTTGTTCGGAACGAGAAGTTTTGCAATACGTGCGCCGTAAGTGATTATCTGTGCCTTAACGCCGTTGTCGTTTTTGAGTTCGTAAAGTTCGATGCCTTTGGGTGATTTTGAAACGTAAGTAGTTTTCATAATTTTGCCTATATGTGATTTGTTATTTCGAGTTTTCGTTTTACTCTTCGTCCCGAGCCGTTTTCTGTGCTTTCTTTATCTTCGGCATAGTCAGAGAGTAACTCATATCGACGAGCATCTTTATTTCTTCTTCGTCCGCAAGAGACAAAACGACGCTTATCCAGTTTGCCTTGTTCATGTGGTAGGCGCGATACACGCCTTTATCGAGACAAAACGAATCGATGAGAGAGGGCACGCATTTCAGATTTACTACGTCCACGTTTTCGTTTTTGTCTCCGCCGAATTTGTCCATCGTCAAATCCATAACGAGAGCAAACCATTTTCTGCCTATCACGTGACGGAACGCCCCGAAATTCGGCTTGTCAAGCCACGGATAGTCCGCTTTTACACCGTATGCGTCGTATATGAATTGTTCGAATTTTTCTCTCGTCATACAACTTCACTTTCACGCAGTGAAAACTTCACTTGCGTAGCAAACTTCACTGTCCCCGACAACTTCACTCGCCGCAAGGCGAAATTCACTTTCTTTTCAGAGTTGCAAGCGTTTCTACGTTGCTCGTTTGCGGAAACATATCGAATGGGGTTACGCTTTCGACGGCGTACTTTTCGGACAGTATTTTCAAATCTCTCGCAAGCGTTTGCGGATTGCAACTTATATATGCGATACGCTCGAAATTTGCGTCGTTCACCGCGTCGAGCACTCTCTTGTCACAGCCTTTTCGTGGCGGATCGAGCACGAGCGCAAGCGGTTTTGTCTCGTTTTTCTTCTTTTCAGATACTTCTCCGAGATAATACGGCGAGTTTACAATCTCGTCGGGCAAATCGACTTCAACGTTTTCTTCATTCGTGTTTTCGTTCGTCACGGCAAGTCTTGCGACGTATTCGACGGCGTCGGCGCACACGTTGGTCACTCTGTCTGCGATATGCAAAGACTGCATGAGCGCATTTGCGTTTTTGGTTGCGTCGGGCACAATTTCAACCGCAGTTATTTTTGCGTTTTCAAGTCGTTTTGCAATCTGCGCCGTCAAAAGTCCGACGCCCGAATACAACTCGACTATATCTCCGTCAAAGTCAGACAAAAACGCGCAAACTTTGTCGTATATCGCATCTCGCACTTCGTCGTTGACTTGCAAGAAACTCAGCGGCGAAACCACCGCCTCGAATGTGCCGAGATTTTGTTTCTGCTCTCTGCCCCACACGAGTTTTGCGCCGTCTCCGAATATGACGTTTGTATTTTTCACGTTCTCGCTTACGAAAATCGTCACCGTTCCGAAGTCTTCTTCGAGTTTTCTTGCAAGCACTTCGAGTTTTGGCACGCGAGAGCCGTTGACTACGAGCGTAACCGTGAGCGTATCCAGTTTTCTTGCCACGACATGTCGCAAAAGTCCCTTGCCCGACGTCTCTTCGTATACGGATATTTTTTCGTTGTTAGCCCACTCTGTAATGTCCTGTATGAGAGTTGCCGCCCACTCTCCGTGAAGCGGACACCATTTCATCGGCACGACCGTATGCGTTTTTTTCTCGTAAAAGCCGAGCGAAACTCTGCCCGATTTGCTCTTGTACGCAAAGGGCAATGCGATTTTGTTGCGATATTCCCAGTCGTTGAGACGAACGACGTCGTCCACTTTCACGTCAAGTCCGCCAATTTTTCTCAATGCGTTTTCAACGGACGATTTTTTGATTTCGAGTTGAAGTTCTCTAGTTACGTGTTGCAAGTCGCAACCGCCGCAACGTCCGAAATACGTGCATCTCGGCTTCACTCTTTCGGGAGACGGCTCGACCACTTCCACAAGCTCGGCAAAAGCATAGTCCTTTTTTGCAAAACGAATACGTGCGCGCACCGTCTCGCCCTTTATGGCAAACGGCACGAACACAGCGTACGAACCGATTTTGACGATTCCTTCGCCTTCACTTGCAAAGTCCGCAACTTTGCCTTCTATCACGTCTCCGACTGCAACGTTCAGCACTGCACTTTTCCTTTCAACGATTTTTTGTAGTTTTTCATAAACTTTTCCACTCTCGCAAAGCCTTTGCTCAAATCCACGCCTTTTTCGGCTTGCTTTTTGCCGTACCAGGCGTACAATGCGAGCGCGTCCTTTCTTGCGGAAGCAAACGGAAATCTCAACACGTAGCAATGCGCCGAATTGAACAAACTCTTGCCCACGCAATACTCGTTTTGCACGCCTGCCTTGTCAAGAGCCTTTGCCATGCGCTTGGCTTCACCGAAACACAACGGATCGGTTGCGCCGCCGTTGTTGTAACTTTCGGGAAAATCCGCATTGAGATAATTGTAGGGATCGCTCTCCTTGTAAAACTCCCAGTTTCTAAACGCCTTTCTCGATTTCGTTCCCGAGAAATAGCGCACGATGAAAAGGTGCGTGCAAGGTATGCGATACATAACTTCAAAACTAAATGCGCCACTGACCGTAATGATATTTGCCACCTTTGTTTTCAGCTTTGGGAGAGCGAGTTTTTGTCTATATTCTTCACTTGACGACAGACAGCCCATGCAAGCGGCGAGATGTCCGCCCGACGAGTCGCCCGTCAAAGTGATATTGTTCTTGTCTATTTTGTATTCTTCTTCGTGGTCGCAAAGGAAGTTGTATGCGTCCACACAATCTTCAAGGTCTTTTGGGAAGAACACTTCGGGGCAAAGCCTGTGATCGATGACGGCAACCACCGCGCCCATAGCGGCAAAACATCTTGCATATCCGTCTCGTCTTTTGCGATTGTGAATCATCCAACCGCCACCCGGTATATCCATGACGACGGGCGATTTTTCGCCGACGGGATGCGACGGAAAATAGATGTCCATGCAAAGATTTTTGCCGTCAACCGTCTTGTACACAACGTCCTTTTCGACTTTGATCTCGTCGTTGAAAGGCGTGCGTCCGTTCGGCACGGCTCTTGCTTCTTCCACGACGTCAAAGACTCCCGCCATAAACGGTCTTCTCATCATGCCGTACTCTTTGCGAAATCCCTTTTCAAGACTTTTGCTCTCTTGTTTGAGAGCCTTTTTGTCTTGCTTGTATTGCGCCTTTATTGTGCGCACTCTCATGCGAAGTTCTATTGGATTTAGTTCTTCTCGCTCGGTCTCGGCCACGATTTTGTCCACAAACTCTTTTTTTAGAGCGGTCTTATCGCGCCCGTATACAACCTTGAAATAGTCTTGTTGATTCATATCTTTCCCCCTGATACGATTTTGTTTTTTACAAGTAAAGTTGCGTATATCGGCGGTTTATCACATCTTTTTGAGAGAATAAACCGCCGATTGTATTTTATATATGGTTTTTCAAGCCGTCAAAGTCAAGCGTGATCATTTGCCTGCATATACTTTTTTGAGTCTTGCAAATCTGGGAAGTCCGTTTTCAAGCGGTGCTTTTGCGTCGCCTTGAATGAGCGGAAGCGCGTATTTGACAAATTCGTCGCTGACATAAGTTCCGTCGTTGGTTATCCACTCTGCCGGCACTTTCTTTTCGGTGTTTGCGGCAAGTTCGAGCGGCATAAGCACGTTTTCGCAATGATAGTTTCCCTTCTCATCTATTACGCGTTTGAAGATGACCATCTTGTCGGTTTCGCCTTCGCACGCGCTCTTGACCGCAAACGCGCCTGCGTTGAAAGCTTCTTCAACGTCCGTTTCGCTTGCAAGGTGCGCACCGCATCTTTGCATAAGGCTGAGTTCGATGCCGCGAGTCTTGAATCCCGTTTTTTGTTTTATGAGATTTGCAAGGATAGATGCGACGCCGCCGAGTTGAGCGTGACCGAAACTGTCTCTTGCCGCTTGCGCGCCAAGGCTTTCGCAGATGAGCGTGCCGTTCTTGTCGTGAATACCTTCGGACACGACCGCTATGCACTTGTTGCCGTTCTTTGCGCAAACGCCCTTGACGTCTTCGACAAATTTGTCAACGTCAAAATCGCTTTCGGGAAGATAAATAAGATCTGCGCCGAGTCCGTTGACTCCGGCAAGAGCCGCCGCCGCAGTGAGCCATCCTGCGTGTCTGCCCATCGCTTCTATGACGCACACCATAGGCGTGTCGTACACTTTTGCGTCAAGGTTGACTTCCATAACGGTGGTTGCGATGTATTTTGCCGCGCTTGCGTATCCGGGGCAATGGTCTGTGCCGTAAAGGTCGTTGTCGATTGTTTTGGGCACGCCCACGACGTTGCACTCATAACCCACCGATTGCAAATATTTGCTTATCTTGTTGCAGGTGTCCATGCTGTCGTTGCCGCCGTTGTAGAAGAAATAACGCACGTCGTATTTCTTGAACACTTCGAGAATGCGCTTATAATCGGTGTCGTCCACGTCTGCGTCTTTAAGTTTGTATCTGACAGAGCCGAGCGCGGAAGACGGCGTATATTTGAGAAGTTCGAGTTCCTTGGGATCTTCCTTGCTCATATCGAAGAATTTTTCGTTGAGAAGTCCGACGATGCCGTGTTCGAGACCGTAAACCGCCGTGATATTGCCTTGTTTGAGTGCTTCGGTGAAAACACCTGCCGCACTGCTGTTGATGACTGACGTAGGTCCGCCGCTTTGACCGAACATGCATGCGCCTTTCAAATTTTTCATAGTATCTCCTTTTGTCTATATTGACAATTTAAGTTCGTATTTTCTCGTGCGGAATATCCGCCGATTTGTTCACGTTTTTTTGCCGATTATTTGCTGATAATCTGCGCGAGTTCGTAGAGTTTTTGGTCAAAACCTTTCTTGCAGGCAAGTGCTTCGAGAACGGTCGTATCGAAGATTTCGCCGCCCTTTATGCCGATAACTCTGCCGCTTTGACCGCATTCGACAAGTTCAACCGCGCGGCAAGCCATTTTTGCGGCAAGCACTCTGTCTTCAACCGTCGGAATACCGCCGCGTTGCATCCATTTCAAAGCCATATGATTGACGCGTCTTCCCGTTGCGTCGCTAATCTTCTGAGTAAGTTCGTCGGTGAGTTCGGTTTTGCCTTCCGCAAGCACGATGATTGACGAAGATTTGCCCTTGTCAAAGCCTTGTTTTATGCTTTCGGCAACCGCGTCCACGTCCGTTTCCACTTCGGGAACGATGACGTATTCCGCACCGCCTGCGACCGCGCTGTTGAGAGCGATGTTTCCGCACTCTCTGCCCATGACTTCGAGAATCATGATTCTGTCGTGAGAAGTTATCGTGTCGCGAAGTTTAAGGATTGCGTCAACAACCGTGTTGCACGCCGTGTCGAAACCGATCGTGCTGTCGGTGTATCCCATATCGTTGTCGATAGTTCCCGGGATGCCGATGACGTTGAGTTTCGTTCCTTCGTGCATCGCTTCGACGCCGCGGAAAGAGCCGTCGCCGCCGATGACGATAAGATTTTCTATGCCGCGTTTCAAAAGATTTTCAACCGCCGCATTCATAACTTCGGGTTCTTTGAATTCGGGACATCTGGACGAGCGAAGAATAGTGCCGCCCGCATGCACGCAGTTGGAAACGCTGGAATATTCCATTTTGAAAATTTCGTCGTTCACCATGCCTTTGTATCCGTGCTTCACGCCGTACACTTCATATCCTTGATCGAGAGCGTATCTCACGCATGCGCGCACGCATGCGTTCATACCGCTTGCGTCGCCGCCGCTGGTAAGCACCGCCACTTTTTTGACCTTGCTGGTGTTCTTTGCCATAAACTACTCCTTTTTGTATGTATAAAAATTTTATTTATTTTTGACGACGTATTTGACTCTGCTTGCGCCGAGAACGTCCTGCAATCTTGCAAGAAGGTCTTCGCATACGTCGACTTTTTGTGCGAATTCGAGAAGTTTCGATTGTCCGTCTCTCTTGACTTGCGCCTGACACGGCGTGTTCCCCGGATGAAGTGCCAGAATGTCGGACACCATATCCTTTTCCACTCCGCTCTGAATGAGAACGTAAAGAATTCCGTTGCTCTTCGGCGCACTCCGAACGGGTGCGGAAGCCTTTTCCATAGCGCCGTCCTGTTGCCATATTTCAACTTTTTCTATGCTGATTTTCGCTTCGCTTTCATCTCTAAGGTCGATCTTTCCGACTATCTTCAAAGGACAGTCCGCACTGAGCAAATCGCCGTATTTCTCGTATGCGCGCGGATACATCGAAAACGAGATTGACCCCATTCTGTCTTCCACTCTACCGACTGCGAATTTCTGCTGTTTTGCCGTTGCTTTTTTCTCGAACGACGACACGACGCAGCCGAATTTCACCGTCTTGCCTGCAAGCGACTGGTCTATGACGGTCTCGGTGTTTCCGTCTTCGTCGGCAGATTCCACAAACAACATGCTCGTGTCGAAATCGAACTCGTGTCTGGTGTCGCTGTAATCGTCGAGCGGATGTCCCGAAAGATACATTCCCAACACTTCTTTTTCGTATTTGAGAATGTCCGCTTTTGAATATTCGGGAGTTTCGGTGTATTTTATCTCTTCGTCTTCGATGAGTTCGTCAAAGAGCGAAAGTTGTCCCGAAATCTTGCTCTTTTTATCCGAAAGCACGGTGTCGAGAATGCGCTCGTAAGACGCCATGAGCGTTGCTCTCGTCTTGCCGAAGCAATCGAGCGCGCCGCCTTTTATCAGGCTTTCCACCATACGCTTGTTCACTTGCCCCGCACATCTGTCAAGGAAGTCCCTTATGTCCTTAAACGCGCCGTTTTCCGCTCTTTCGCTCAGCACGAATTCCATCGCCTGCTCGCCCACGTTCTTTATGCCCATCAGCCCGTAACGCACGTTTTCGCCTTCTATGGAGAAGTTCTTTTGCGAGCGGTTTATATCGGGCGAGAGAGTCTTCACGCCCGTGCGTTTGAGATAGTTCATATAGTGCTTCACTTCGTCGGCGTTGGTGATACGGTTGTTGACGACAGCCACGATGAAGTGAGTGGGATAGTAGCATTTCAGATACGCCGTCTGATATGTCAGGAACGTATACGCCGCAGCGTGCGACTTGTTGAACGCATAGCTTGCAAACTTCAATATCTGGTCGAACAAGTGGTTTGCAATCTCTTCGCTGACGCCGTTTGCCACTGCGCCGGGGACGTATTTGCCCGTCTTGTCGCCGTCAAGTTTACCGCCGTGCAGGAAGATATCGCGTTGCTGTTCGAGAACGGAAAGTTTCTTCTTCGCGATAGCACGTCTCATGATGTCCGCGCCGCCGAAACTGAATCCCGCGATCTTTTGCGCGATTTGCATGACCTGTTCTTGATACACGATACAGCCGTAGGTGTTTTCAAGGATGTCTTTAAGAAGCGGATGCGCGTATTGCACTTGATCGGGATGACGTTTACCTTCCAAGAACAAGTCGATAAACTGCATAGGACCGGGACGGTACATCGAAATGCCTGCGACAACGTCTTCCAAGCAGTCGGGCTGCAACTGCGCCATAAAGCGTTTCATACCGCCGCTTTCAAGTTGGAACACCGCTTCGCAATCTCCCGAAGCGATGAGTTCGTACACTTTGTGGTCTTCGTATCCGAGTTTGTGGAAGTCAAGGTCTATGCCCTTGTCCGCTTTTATGAGTTTCAACGCTTCGTCGATGTCGGTGAGCGTTTTAAGCCCCAAAAAGTCCATTTTGAGAAGACCGAGTTCTTCGACGATGACTTTGTCGAATTGAGTCGTGACGATAGGGCCGTTTCTAGACAAAGCGCAGTGCTCGACGATAGGGTCTGCGCAGATAACGACGCCTGCGGCGTGCATGGACGTCTGTCTTGGCATACCTTCGAGTCTCATTGCAACGTCAATTACCGACCTTGCCGTCGGGTTGTTATCGTATATCTTTTTGAAGTCTTCGCTGTAAAATTCGCTGCCTTCGGTGAGCACCTGCGGAAGAAGCGGTTTGCCCATTGCAGGGATTTCTTTCACCCAGTTTGCAGACTCTCCGTACGGCACGTCAAACACGCGCGCGACGTCCTTTACGACAGCCTTTGCCGTCATCGTGGAATACGCGATAATTTGCGAAACGTTGTCTTTACCGTACTTTTTGATGCAATAATCTATGATTTCTTGTCGTCTGACAAAGCAGAAGTCCACGTCGAAGTCCGGCATCGAAACGCGCTCTTCGCTCAAAAATCTTTCAAAGAGCAGGTTGTATTTGAGCGGATCGATGTCGGTGATGCCTATGCCGTATGCAACGATAGAGCCGCAGCCGCTTCCGCGCCCCGGTCCGACGGGAATTCCCATTTGTTGCGCCGCATGCACGTAGTCCCACACGATAAGGAAGTATCCGTCAAATCCGCACTTATGGATGACGCCAAGTTCGTATTCGAGACGTTTTGTGATCTCGTCATTGATATATCCGTATTTTCTCTTCACGCCTTCGTATGCAAGATCGCGAAGATATTGCGCTTCGTCTCTGTCCCCCATCTCTTCGTTGGTGTATTTAGGGATGATTGACGAGTGCTTCGTAATAAAGTAATCTCCGTCCACTTTGTCCGCAATTTCGCGCGTTGTCGCGATTGCTTCGGGGCACCAACTGAAAAGTTCCGCCATTTCGTCTCCCGATTTGAGATAGAACTCGTCGGTGTCGAAACGCGCGCCGTTTATTTCGCTCTTTTTGCAGCCGAGCGTTATGCACATCATAGTGTCCTGAATGTCGGCGTCTTCCTTTTCAATGTAGTGAACGTCGTTTGTGGCAACCACTTTCACGCCTATCTCTCTTGCGATTTGCACGAGCGGATTCATCACGATTCTGTCTTCGGGCAGATGATGGTCTTGAAGTTCGATATAAAAATCCCCGGGCGCAAACGTGTCTCTCATCTCGATTGCAACCGCCTTTGCTTCTTCGTATTTTCCTTCAAGCAAAAGACGCGGAATTTGCCCCGCAAGACATGCAGAAAGGCAAATCAACCCTTCGCTGTGTTCCTTTATATGCTTGAAGTCTATACGCGGCTTGACGTAAAAACCGTCAACGAAAGCCATTGACGATAGTTTCATCAGATTTTTGTATCCCGTCATATTTTTTGCAAGCAAAATCAGGTGATAACGCTTTTTCATGACGTCCGCAGTCTTCTGATACATATCGTCGGCAACGTAGAATTCCTGTCCTATAATCGGCTTGATTCCGTCCGCTCGGAGCACCGAGACGAATGTATGCGCACCGTACATATTGCCGTGGTCGGTGATTGCCACCGCATTCATTCCGCGCGCTTTCAGAGCGTCGCAGAGCGGGTGCGTCTTTATCGTCTTTTTTGGGTCGTTGGGATCGGGCACGACTTGCAAAAGTCGCACCGCACCGTCAAGAAGACTGTATTCGGTATGTAGATGAAGGTGTACGAAATCTGTCATTATTTTCCTTTCGTATTGTTTTTGTATAGCTTTTTCCGCAATTATTAATTGTTAATTACTAATTGTTAATTTAATTGATTCCTGCCATTTCCACAAGTTTTCTGAGTCTGTGATTAAGGCAACTCTTGCTCACTCCAAGTATCTCGGCAAGTTCGCTCATAGACGCTTCGGGATGTTCCGCTCTTGCGTCGGCAGTTTCTTTCAGTGCAGGCGCAAGGTCGTCGAATTCGTCCCTGTTTTTCAACTCTCCTATCGCAAGGAGATGTTTGCTTGCCGCCGTAAACGTCTTGTCGAGATTTGCCGTTTCGCAGATTATCACGCGGTTAAGGCTGTTTGACGTCTCTCTTTCGTCGATTATGGCTTGCAGTTTCAGCGTGCAGTCCACAAGGTCGAGAGTTGCAAGTATCTTTACGATTTCGTCTTTGTCCTTGACGTAAACGAGCTTGTGTTCTCCGCGTTCGCTCATGCGCGTGTTTATGCGAAGGTCGCTCAAAAGTTCCATGACGTCCTGAGCAAAAAGGTCGTCGTCGAGTTGCAATTCAAAGTGGTATCCGTCGCGCTTTTCGCTCTGGTCGAGAGTTGACGGCACGTATACGCTTCCCGCTCCGAGAAACAATCCTTTGAAATATGCGATTTTACATTTTTCGCTTCCGGTCAAATCGCGCGGCAGTTCTTCGATAAATCCGAGATACTCGTCGGCGTTCACGCTCATAAGACCGAAATCGACAAGTGCTTGTTTCGTAAAGCCCGACGGCACTTGAAGCGTGCACGCTTCTCCGCCCGTTTTGGATTTTTCAAGAGACAATTCAAATTCGGCAGGATAAATCGCTTTGAACAAATCCACCACTTTCACGCCTTCGTCATAGGTGTCGAGCGAAAGGCACAGATTCAGTCTTTTTTTCACTATCTCTATGCTTCCGCACGTCTTTGAGAGCGCGCTCAAAAACGCGATTATTTCATCTTTATTTGTCGGCAAAACCCCCAAAAGTTCCGCCCGTGCCATATCTTTGAAACTAATTTTCAAATCCATTTTCACACCACTCTTTTTTGTCCTTGAATTTCGGAGCGTTCCCGTTTATGCCGAACACCCTTTTTTCATCTATTCCGTGTCTTTGAATGAAATCTATCATTTTTTCGATTTTGCCCGTTTTTTTCGTGTCGTGAGCGTCTGTTCCGACAATAAAACTCACTCCACTTTCATTCAGATCGTCCGCAAAATCTTCGAGCGCGTCAATATGCTTTTCATTGAGTTCCACGTATGTGCCGACTTCTTTTGCCTTTTGCGCCACCTTTTTGACGTCTATGAGCGCGCGGTGATTGAGATGTACGAGCGTGTCTATCGGAAACTTCTCAAGTGCGTTCACATACGCCGCCGTGTTGACTTCAATCAACTTTTCTCTCTTCTTTTTCGAGCAAAAACCGTTTTCAAACAGCCACTTCCTGTCGTATCCGCCACGTTTTTCGCCTTTCGTTCCTATATAGCGATGAAATCCGACGTTCAAAACGTCGCACCGCCTTACGATGTCGGCAGGTATATCGATGTCGCCGAGCGTGTTGACGAGATTCGCTTCCACGCCATGCAAAATGCGCACTTTGCAATTCAGTGCGGAAATCTCTCGCTCCTGCTTTTCAAACTTCTTTTTCGTCATATGAAAAATCGTGCTTGCAAAGCCGTGGTCGGTGATTGCAATTGCTTCAAGTCCCATCTCGTCCGCTTTTTTTGCGTGCGCTTTTATAGAGCAACGCCCGTCGCTCGCCGTGGTATGAAGATGAAAATCGCCGCTTACTATCATTTTCGTCCTTTTGCGTTTTTTCTCTCGGAATTTACAGAACGCATATATGCGTATACGCGCGTACGCCTATGCGCAATCAAAATTATTGTATATTAAAAATAAGTTTTAATCAACAACTTATTTACACTTTCTTTTGCTTTTTTCAATCTCGCACAAACCGTAAGTTTTCTCTCAATACGTTACGAATTCTTCTTCAAGCGTTATGCCAAACGTCTCGAACACTCGTCTTTTGCACTCGTTTGCAAGTTTAAGATAATCGTTTGCGCTTCCGCTTCCGGTGTTTACGATAAAATTCGCGTGCATTTCGCTTATCTGCGCTCCGCCCGCTTTCACGCCTTTAAGACGGCAATCTTCAATCAGTTTTCCGCTCGGTATTTTCCCGTTTTTGAACGTACTCCCAAGCGACGGCAACGCCGGTTGTTTCGCTCGCCGTTTTTCAAAATATACCTTTGCCGCTCTTTCGCTTTCGCCTAAAATACAGCACTTAAGTTTCATCTTTGCGCCTAGTATGATTCCGCCTTCGCCGCGCCTATATCCCCAACCGATTTCATCGCTTTTTTTGACGCAAATAACACCCTTTTCGACAAGACTTCCTATGCCCGTTTCTTCAAAAAAATCGTCGTTCGTTTCCTTTATAAAGTCTTGTGTTTTGATCATCGTTTTTCTGTTATTCATTTTACCGCAATTTGCAATATCGGCATTTAATATATAAATTTCATCGATATAATCTTTCGTTTGTGTCAAAAACGCACTCGCATTCATCTTTATTGCCCCACCGACGGAACACGGCACTCCGCTCAAAAATTCAAGTCCGCAAAGTCCTTTACGTCTTCCTTCAATCATAACTTTTCTCACGCTTGCACCGCTCAAAGCATACGCGCGGTCTTTCTTTATTTTTACCTTGTCAAGACTTCTCGTGTCAATAAAAACCGTATCGCACAAGCCGTCGGGAATAAGCGTATTCGAGCCTTTTGCAAGCATTGCGAATTCTATCTTTTCTCTTTTGAAAACTTCAACCGTTTCGCACAATTTTTCAACGCTTTCGGGACGCACGACGATTGCGTCTCCACCGCCTTTATAAGTCGATAATTCTCTTGCGTTTTTCACGTTGAAATCTATTTGCAAATCCTTAAGCAACGACGTCTTTTCGTTCATACGAAATAATATGAGTTTGACTTGCAATATGTGTAAAACTATAAAAGAGCAAACAAAAAAATGCTTGCTCCTTCATAAATATAACTGCCTTTATTTATTTTTATTCTTCTTCGTTCTCCGCTTCGTTTTTGGTTGTATCGTTGCCGTTTTCCTGCTTTTTCGCGGCGTTGAGTGAAGACAAAATTCTTTCCGCCAATGCGTGCGACACACCGTCTACGCTTGCGATTTCTTCTGCCGTTTTCAGTTTTATCTCTTCAACCGAGCCAAATTCTTTTATCAGCCTTGCGCACAACACTTTGCCAACGCCGTCGATGTCTATCAATGCGCTTTCGCTAAGGTGCTTGCTTCTCAGATTTCTGTGAAAAGTGATTGCAAATCTATGCGCTTCGTCTCTTATTCTCTGCAAAAGTTGCAGCGCAACGCTATCTTTGGGAAGCACAATCGACGTTGTCGGCGCACTGCCGAGAAACACTTCTTCTTCACGCTTTGCAAGCGACAAAATTTCTATATCTTCTCTTCCCGTTTCTCTTTGCGCTTCCATAGCGTAGGCAAGTTGCCCTTTTCCGCCGTCTATAACGAGAAGGTCGGGCGCGGTTGACAGGCTCTCGTCTTCGCTCACACCGATTTCGTTCAGTCTTCGCGTCAACACTTCTTTCATACACGCAAAGTCGTTGTTCCCCGCAACCGTCTTTATTCTGAATTTTCTATAATGCGATTTTTTCGGTTCTCCGCCAACGAACACGACCATGCTCGCAACTTTATCCGTGCCCGATATGTGCGATATGTCGTAACATTCCATACGGTTAGGCAAAGTGTGCAGATTGAGAATTTCGCCCAGTTGTTTCACCGCGCCTTGCGTTCGCAAAGTTTTTCTCTCTTCCTGCGTGCCGTGTTTCGTCATTGCGTCGTACGCATTTGAATGTGCAAGTTCGAGAAGTTGTTTTCTCACGCCCTGTTTCGGCTCGACCACGCGCACGGTATGGTGACAAAGTGCGTTTATCGCGCTTTCGAGACTTTCCGTATCTTCAACGCAATCGGTGACGATTTCGTCGCAAAGCGGAGCGTTGTTTTGATAATACTGCAAAAGATAACTCGCAATGTCTTCGTCCGCGCTTTCCGCAATGACGTTTTCGCCGCCGACGAGTTTTCCGCCGCGAACGACGAGCATATTGATTGCCGACACTATGCCGTTCGTCTCGAATGCGAATATATCGAGATTGAAGTCTTTTGGGAGCGAACTCACCTGTTTTCTGACGAGTTTGTCGAGAAGCTGCAATTTGTTGCGGTAATTCAGTGCGACTTCGAAATTCTCTTCTTCGGCAAACTTTTTCATTTTCTCGGTGAGTACTCTTTCAACTTCTCGGTCGTTGCCTTTCAAAAAGTCAATCACTTTCTGCATCTCCGCCTTATATTCTTCTTCGCTCACCTTTCCCGAACAGGGCGCGATACACCTTCCGAGATGTGCGTTGAGACAAGGTCTGGACGGTTTTGACAAATCGCGATTGCAGTCTCTCACGGGAAAAGCCGTGTGTATAAGGTCGAAAATATCTCTGATGTTCACCGATTGCATATAAGGTCCGAAATATTTCGCACCGTCGTTTTGCAATTTTCGCACGAGTTTTATCGTCGGATACGGCTCTTTCATGTCTATACGCAAAAACGGATACGCTTTGTCGTCTTTAAGAAGAATGTTGTACCTCGGCGTATGCTTTTTTATAAGGTTGTTTTCGGTGAGCAGCGCGTCCACTTCGCTTGCACAGATTATATAGCGAAAATCGGCGACGTGTTCGAGCATCGCCATAACCTTTGCCGTACGATTTGAAAGATTGAAGAAATAAGAACGAAGTCTGTTTTTCAGATTCTTCGCTTTGCCGACGTAAATAATCTCGCCGTTTTCGTCGAGCATCATATACACGCCCGGGTCATTCGGCACGTCTTTAATTTTCGCTTTGAAGTCAACCATATCTATTCTTTTTTGCGTTTCGAAACGTTTTATCCGCCTGTTGTTTGCATTTATTACAACACTTATCGTGTTTTATTAACGCTATCTTGCCGTTGTCATTTACACTTTTCGTGTTTTATATTTGGTATTATACGTGATTTTTAGTCTATTATGTGCAATATAAAACACAATGCGTGTATTTATACATATATTTGATTTATGCACACTTACTCGCAAATTCATCGCTCATAGACGGTTTGACGGTTCCTTTGTATTCGTTGAGTGCGATTATCTCTTTGCATTTTTCTGCGCCGATATAATCTCTCATGACGATATTCACGACGTCGAAATATTTCTTGTCTTTGAGAGACTTTACGAATGAAGACGCATTTTTATTGTGCATGCCTTCATAAAACTTCGGACCGATTATCACAATCGGATCTGTGAGTTGCATTTGCATAACGAAGAATCCGCCGTCCGATTGTCTGAATTGCTCGACGTATTCGGGAATAGCCTTTTTGAGATACGTCTTTGACGCAAGACGATTGAGTGTGCCTTTATAGAAAGAATGAAGCGTGCTACCCGTTCTCGTTCCAGCATCGTTGTTTCTTGCAAACAGATAGTTGCGTCCGTTTATATATTCGCACTCGCTCGTATTCTTGAAATAATTGCCCCAAAACACCATTGCTTTTCCGCGAGCCGCTCCGACCGTCAATTCTTTTGCAAATTGCAAATCGGATTTATCCGTGTCGTTGACAACGAGTTTTCCATTCAGTTTTTCATTGAGCAACAAATCCACGCCTTCCATCGAGCTGTCATTCTCAAAATGTTGAAAATCGAGAAGCAACGTCTCGCTCGGATGATTTGTCAGAAACTCGGAGATCGCGTCGATTATCGGCAAAAAACTCATGCCTTTTATCGGACCGTGAAATACAACGAGATTTCCGCCGTCGTTTTCAACTCTCAAATCGAAATATCTTGCTCCGCACGCAAGCATTTCGGCAACCGTTCTGTTCTGCGTTTCGGCAGCCCACATCATGCCGACAGTACCCGCGTCGTGCGCTCCCGGGATAACCGTGTCGCATAGAAGCGCGTCATCGGAGAGATATCCCATCCACTCCGAAAGAAACGCCGTCTCTTCCGTGTTGTCGTATGCACGCGTCGTCGAACCTGCCATTGCTCCGGCAACGATACCGATTGCAACCACTATGACAATCGGAATAATAATCGCAAGTTTTGCTTTCTTTGACATAACCGCTCCGTAAAATCTTGTTATTACTTATTTTTATTACTTATTTTAACAGTTATATCATTCAAATGCAATAGCAATCGTGCACCTGAAAGCAATTTGCGCTATATTCACAATGTTTTGCAATAGTTATTATTGCCAAACTGAAATGGGAAATCACTCCTTGCAAATCTTATTTATTGCAGAAGCAATTTCTCGCGTCGTCATCCGAAGTCGAAGACAAATTGTTTGTCATCGACAATGCGGCGAGAATTGCGAGCATAACGAAGATTTCACGCTGGCTCAAATCACCGTCCTGCAAAAACACAAGCATTATTATCAGCAAAAACAAAAACCAATTGTCGTCAAACATAAAAGCCCCCTTTGACTTTTTACCACAATATGCGAGCAAATCTTGCAAAGTTACAAATTTTTCGCAGTCGAATGCGACTTATTATATAGGCATGGAACAGATAGATTTCGACACCGAACAAACCGTTTTAGACTATATTCCGCGCAATGCGACTTTACACTCGCTTGCAGAATTTTTCTCGGCATGCTCTGACGCAACGAGAGCAAAAATAATCTGTGCGCTTTGTATAAGCGAAATGTGCGTGAGCGACCTTGCAAGAATTTTGTCTCTTAATCAGACGACTTGTTCTCACCAACTACGGCTTCTCAAAGCGGCGGACATCGTCAAGCAAAGACGAGACGGAAAAATCATCTATTATTCGCTGAAAAACCGCAAAATAGAAAACGTGTTGCTTGCAGGCGTGGACTTTCTCGATTTGTAAAACGCACTATTGTTTTTCAAACAATTCTTATGCACTGCTCATTGACGTTCTACTGTCAAAACAAAACTTCGATTTTTCAAAAATGACAAAATCGCATGTTTATCAATCGATTTTAAATTGATAAAACATCTTTTATGCAAATTATGATTGAATTGCATAATAAAAAACACAAAACTTTCCCCATACTGCCATGAGCAGACCTTCCTTAAAAAAGCGGCGGTGCATATATTGCGCCGCCGCTTTTATCTTGTTTTATTGCAATGAAAAACTCTTTTACTCTCGTCCGTTCTTGCCGTTTTCGTCGTCTTGGTTTTCGGTTTTACGCTCTTCATTTTCAGTCGTGCCTTCGCTTCCCGTCATTCCGCCTTTCTCTTGTTTGCTTTCGTCAAATTCGTTATGCGGTTCGCTCGTTTTTGAAAACTCGTCAAACGGATTGTCTATTGCACGGTCAATCTCGTCTTCATCATCGTTTACGATAACGACGTCTTTCGAATCTTTCTTTTCGATTTTACGAAGTGCTTTCCCGACAAGCACGGCAATGCGCTTGTATATAAATTGAAGAGCATAGTCTATTGCGACAAGCAACACCGTGCCGATAATTGCAATCGCCCAATACGGAAATTTGTCCGCTATTGACTCGTCAATCACAATGTTGTGACACACGAAATACAAAAGCGCGAGTGCACCGTTGATATAAATCACTTTGATTATAAGCGCAAGCCACCATTTAATCTTGTTTCGATTGTCATACAAAATTCCCGTGAGCACCGCCATCGGTCCGAAATACACGACGTATCCCATAACCGAAAATATATCGGGCGCAACCAAAAACGACAAACCCGCGGACACGAGATACGCAAGCACCGACGAAAGATAGTATTTTTGCGACGTCGGAATCATAAGCGCAATGCCGGCGGCAATAAAAAAAGCGACTGTGCTGTATCTTATCACAACGCCAAGCCACACGCAAAGCAACGCCACAGCGGCGGAAATCCCCGCCAACGCGACTTTGTATATTCTCTCTTGTCTGGTAGATTTTTTCATTGACCGCGCTTGTTTGATTGGTTTGAGATATAACTCAAAAAATGCAACTTTCCCCTTTCCTCAGGTGTTTGGACTGCGGCGTTTGCGTGGCAATCCGCCTTGTTCGCTTTGGCTACAATCCGTCCACTGGACGAATTGCTTTACGCGTCGCGCCCATATCACCGTTCCCCCTTGCAAGGGAACCCACGGCAACCGCATAGCGGGGGACAACACTCAGCACTCGCATAAATAAGTGCCGTTCACTCATTATGTCACCACGCTTTATGCGCCGGCTACGCAACAACATGGCGCAGTCGCTCGTACTTATCGTCAAGCTCGGCGTTCGATTTGCTCGCCTCCGTTGCGGCTCGTGTTCCGTCTTCGAAAAAGTGTTCAACTTTCATTATCTATATCACACTCTCTTCCTTTTTATGAAAACGCAATATTGAGATGAAGAGCAAGGAAGAGTGCGTCGGCGAAATATCCAGCGTACTTGTTGTACGTGATGTTGAGCCGACACGCTCTGACGCAGCTATTCGCTCAATAGTGCGTTTTCAGCAGCAGCGGATAAGATCGCCGCCCATGCACTCACAACAACAATCCGCACACCAAAGTGCTTGACACGCGGTGCAAAGTCCGTCCGCAACGGCGCCGTCGCGCTGAGTGTAGGTGCGGTCGGTTTGAGTCGAATCGGCGTTGTAAACGCCTTGCGCGCCTTCTTTGTCGTATGGACGAGAACCGTCGATTTTCTTTTTCAAGTTGTCGAGGGCACGTTGATATTTCTCGTTTTGCGGCTCCATTTGAAGCGCGATTTCAAGTTGTTTTTTCGTGTCGTTGAGCCAGTTCTTCTCATAAAACACGACAGACTGATAATAGTGCCATTCTGCACCGCGGTAGGACATATCATCGAGAAGTTTTTGCGCGGTTTCTATGTCTTTTGAACGAATCGCTTGCTTGACTTGCTCGTAGGCGGACTCGCCTTCGCCCGTAACGGTTGCCGACTCGACAGCCATTTCCATTGCCTGCTGATATGCGTCGTCGAGTTGATTGAGCATGCTTGCCGCCTGCGCGCCGCTTTCTCCTTCGTCGAAAACGTGAGCCTGATAATAGGCTCGTTTCTGTTTGTACGCTTCAAGGATTTCGCTTTGCGTAGCGTTTTTATCCACACCAAGAATCACAAACGGGTTAGTTGGCATTTTTCTTCTCCTTTGAGCAAACGCTCCATCTGCATTTTTATGCCTAGGTAGACGGTGTTGCTGAGCACGCCTTCGTACTTGACGATTTTCATGGCGTTGTAACTGCCCACCATCTTGTTATACGTCGATTTCAACAAAAACGACAGTTCATCTGCGTTTTTGACAAGATAATCTTGCTTATTTGTACATTCGCCGTAATTGAGCAACAGCGGATTGTACCTGTTTTTCTTCTGGTCTTTCTCGACGTCGTCCACCGCATCGAGCAAATATACGAGCCGTCCGAGATTGTAGGTGAACGTGTCGATGACGTCGTCGGTCTTTATGAGAGAGCGAGTTATATCTCTCATAAGAGTGGCGAAAGTGTCGGCAACTCTGTCTATACTGTCGCACTTTTGTTTTTCAAGCGCATTGAGCGATGAAAAACTTTTCTTCATCATCTCGTCGATTTCGGGCAAGCGTTTTGCCGCCTTTCTCTTGCGAAGAGCAAGTCTCCACTTGATGAGAATACGCGATTTTTTGCCGTCGGTGACGTCGTCTTCCGCGTTGTAATAAACAAGCATAACGGCAATATCCGCCATTTTTTTGGACAATTCATCGGTGGACACAACCACCTTTTTCTTGCCGTTGTACACGCACAACTTTCGCTCGAATTTCACGTCGAGATTTGCAAGCGAATGGATAAGAACGTTGTAAAACGTCACGTCGTAGTTGGTGCAAAGTCTGGTGATTTGCGACCCCGTCTCGCCGAGCGTTTTGCACAATCCGCAATAAAACGCCTGAAACACGTTGAAATCCTTTATATACATATTCTGTTTGTCGGGTATCACGTATCCAAACATTCTTTGCTCCTGTGTTACATATTAAAGTATGTCAATTAAACGCACATTAAAATCAGACTTGCACGAATCCGACTTTTCTGTACACTTTTGCAAGCGTCTTGTTTGCGATACGCATTGCCTGTTGCGCGCCGTTTCTCATGACGTCTTCGAGATAATCCTTGTGCGACATGAGATACGCGTGTTTTTCTTGAATGGGACGGAGATATTCCACCACCGCTTCACCGACTTTGGTCTTGAAATCGGCGTATGATGCCCCTGCAAACTCTTTTTCTACGCTTTCGACAGGCGTATCGGTGATGACCGAATATATCGTGATAAGGTTGCTTATTCCCGGCTTGTCTTCGGCAAAGACGATGCTGTCTCCGCAGTCCGTCACCGCACGCTTAAACTTGCGCATAATATCGTCGGGCTTGTCGAGAAGGTGGATAACTCCGTTGGTGTTGTCGTCCGTCTTGCCCATCTTCGTGGTCGGGTCGAGAAGATTGAAAATTTTTGCGCCTTGTTTGGGGAAAATTCCGTCGGGCACGACGAACGTCGGCGAATATTTGGAATTGAAACGGCAAGCAATGTCGCGAGCAAGTTCCAGATGTTGTTTTTGGTCTTTGCCGATCGGCACGAGATCCGCTTGATAGAGCAAAATATCCGCTGCCATAAGCGTTGGATAGGTGAAAAGCCCAAGATTGACGTTTTCGGGGGCTTTTTGGCTCTTTTCTTTGAATTGAGTCATGCGGCTCGCTTCACCGAATTGCGTATTGCAATCGAGTACCCATGCAAGTTCGGCGTGTTGCGGCACTTGCGATTGCACGAAGAGAATACTCTTTTCGGGATCGAGCCCGATTGCAAGAAAGAGTGCCATAAAATCGTAGGTGCGACGGCGAAGGTCCGCCGGCACGTTGTCCACGGTGATTGCATGCATATCCGCTATGGTGTAGATGCAGTTGTAATCGTCCTGCAATTTTACCATGTTTTTGAGCGCGCCGATATAGTTGCCGAGTTGCAAATCGCCCGTCGGTTTCAGTGCGCTATATACCACTTTTTGTTTTTCGTTTTCCATAAATATACCTTCAGTATGCTATGAGTACGTTTTGTATGCTTTTATTCTTTGCTCATTTCGTCCGCAACTTCGAGAACGACTTTTTTCGTCTCCGAGCGGTCGATAACTCTCGTGTGAATTTCCTTTGCTCCCTGCAACTCGTATATGCTTTCGGGACAGTCGAGCGCGGTGAGACTGAAAAGTTTCATAATCGCCTTATACGGATCTTTTTCTCTTCCGCCGATTGCGTAAAGAACGTCAACGGGAAATTTGTACGGGTTTGCCGTGGACACGATAATCGCCGTCGTTTCGTCGTCGGTCTCGCAAGAATAGTCGTTGTATACGCTTGCGGCGACCGCGGTGTGCGTGTCCATAATGTAGTCGTCAAGATCGAAGAATGTAGCTATTGCGTTTTTCGTATCTTCTTCGTCCGCCCAGCCTGCTTCGAACTTTGATATATCCACTTCTTCGAGATTTATCTCGAATTTTCCTGTGATCTTCAAGTCGGAATACAACTTGCGCACTTTTTCGTCGTCTCTGTCAAACAACTCGTATATCAACCTTTCAAGATTGCTCGATATGAGAATATCCATAGACGGCGACATCGTTTTGTAAAAATCGCGCTTTGCGTTGTACACTCCCGTATTGAAAAAATCGGTGAGAACGTTGTTGGCGTTTGACGCGATTATGAACTTTTTCACGGGAAGCCCCATGCGATAAGCGTAATAGCCCGCAAGCACGTCGCCGAAATTGCCTGTCGGCACGACGAATTCCACTTCGTCTCCGAGCGAGATTTCTTCCGCATCCACAAGGTCGCAGTATGCAGAAACGTAATATGCGATTTGCGGCGCAAGTCTTCCCCAGTTTATGGAGTTTGCGCTTGACATCTCGATGCCTTTGCTTTTCAGCGTATTTATGACGTCTTCGTCCGTGAAAATACGCTTGACGGCGGTTTGCGCATCGTCAAAATTGCCTTTTATCCCGAAAACGTGCAAATTTTTGCCCTTTTGCGTGACCATTTGCATGCGTTGCATTTCACTCACGCCTTCGCTTGGATAAAACACGACGACTTGAGTTCCGTCAACGTCTTTGAAACCTTCAAGAGCCGCTTTCCCCGTGTCTCCGCTCGTTGCGGTGAGAATCAACGTTTTGTCGGTTATGCCGAGTTTTTGCTTGCTTGCAAGCAAAAGATAAGGCAACAGCGTGAGAGCCATATCCTTGAACGCACAAGTCGGACCGTGCCAGAGTTCGAGCATAAAAAGCCCGTCTTCCACTTTCACGACGGGACAAGCGTCTCCGTCAAAGCGCGAATATGCCTTTGATGCGTACACCAAAAGCTCGTCAAAAGAAAACTCGTCCATATATAAGGACAAGATTTTTGCGACGCGGGCGGGATAGTCGAGCGCGATAAGGTCTTCGAAGTCTTTTTCGCTTAAAATCGGAAACGACGACGGAACGAAAAGTCCGCCGTCATCCGAAATACCTTTTACAATCGCTTGGCTCGCAGAAATCTCAACTTTGGAATTTCTGGTGCTGGTGTATTTCATAACCGATCCTTACTTGCGAAGAAACTCCGGGAAATTCTCTTCGTTTTCGCTGACGGTGATCACGAATTGCGTATTCGTGTTCTTTGCCACTTCGCGAATGTCGTTGAAGAAGTCTTCCATTTCAAAAACGGTCTTGCCGAGCATTCTGTGTGCGCCGTCGATGTAGAGAGTTTCTATATCGTGGTTGCCTGCGAGCAGACCTTTGATGAAACCGATGAGTGCTTCTTCACTGATAGGTGCGTCGCCCTTCTTGAGTTGTTTGGCGTTGACCACGCGAACTTGATAACGAAGAGAATACATATATCTGTCCGTATCCGTCACAAAGACGATATCGCCCTTTGCGGTTTCGACGTTGTCGTTTGCCATATCAATGATAATTTTGGTTTTGCCTGTACCTTTTGCGCCTGTGATGAATTTAATCATGTAGCACCTCCGTACTTATATTATATATAATATATCCGTCAATTTCAACCCGCAATTTTCAAAAATCGACACTTTTTCAAAAGTGGTGATTTTCTTGCGTTTTTACGGTTTGAAAATGCAAATTTTTCTGCTTTTATCATACGAGAGTATGATATTTCCTTATTCTTCCACGTTTTCGAGCATCTTGTTCTGAAGAGCAATCTGCAATGCGGAAATCATCTCGTCCATATCTCCCAGCAAAAACTTGTCGAGATTGTAAAGCGTGAGTCCGATTCTATGGTCCGTCACACGCCCTTGCGGGAAATTGTAGGTGCGAATACGCTCGCTTCTATCCCCCGTTCCGACCTGTGCGCGGCGATTTTCGGCATATTCCTTTTGCGCCTGCGACTGATAGAAATCGTACACTCGGGATTTAAGCACTTTGAGAGCCTTTTCTCTGTTTTTAATCTGACTTCTCTCGTCCTGGCACTCCACCACAATACCCGTCGGAATATGCGTCATGCGTATCGCGCTTTCCGTCTTGTTGACGTGCTGACCGCCTGCGCCGCCGCTTCTGTAGGTATCCACTTTGATGTCGTTTTCGTTGAGATTCACTTCAACGTCCTGCGCTTCGGGAAGCACCGCAACGGTGACCGTCGACGTATGCACTCTGCCTTGCGATTCGGTTTCGGGAACGCGTTGCACTCTATGCACGCCGCTTTCGAATTTGAGTTTGCCCCACGCGCCTTTGCCCGCTATCATGAAAACGAGTTCCTTTGCGCCGCCGAGTTCGGTGAAATTCATATTGACTTCTTCCACTTTCCAGCGATTGTTTTCGGCATAGTGGCGATACATCTTCATAAGTTCCGTGCCGAAAAGTGCCGCTTCGTCTCCGCCCGCGCCCGCGCGTATTTCCATAATAACGTTGTTGTCTTCGTTCGGGTCTTTCGGAAGAAGTGCGATTTTCAAATCCGCGCCGTCCTTTTCCATATCTTCGCGCAAATCGTCAAGTTCTTGCTTTTCGAGTGCTTTCATGTCCTGATCGCTCTCGATGGCAATCATCTCTTCGAGATCGTCAAAGTCGCTCTTATGTTTCAAATACCTGTCAAATATCTCCACGATAGGTTCGAGATCGCTGTGTTCTTTTGAAAGTGCGCGGAATTTCTCCTGATCGGAAATGATTTCGCTCTTTGACAAAAGTTCGCCCACTTCGACGTAGCGCGCTTTTATTTTATCGAGTTTCGCAAGCATACCGTCGGATATTTTCATTTTATCTTCACCACGGCGATACGATCGTTTCCTTCTATGTCTTTGAGTATCTCGACGTCGTAATTTGCAAAAATCTCCGCGATCTTATCAGCTTGGTCGTATCCGAATTCAAGGAGCAACACGCCGTTTTCTTTGAGATGTTCGTCGAGTTTGTCTGCGATTATGCGGTAAAATTTGAGACCGTCCACATCTCCGTCGAGAGCGAGTTTCGGCTCGAAATCTTTCACTTTAGCGTCAAGTTTCGACACTTCTTCGGTGGGGATATACGGCGGATTCGACACGATTACGTCAAATTGCTTTTTGGCAACCGCACTCCACATATCACCCTTTGAAAAGTCCACGCGCACGCCCGTGTTGAGCGAGTTTGCAAGCGCGACGTCTATTGCGCCGACGCTGACGTCGCAAGCAGATACGTTGGCTTTGGTGTTCTTTGCGATTGCCACCGCAATCGCACCGCTTCCCGTGCAAAGATCGAGAACGTCGCACTTTTCGCCGTTTTCAAACGCGGCGTTTTTATCGTCTATGACTTTTATCGCTCTTTCGACGAGTTCTTCCGTTTCGGGTCTCGGGATAAGCACGTTTTGATTTACTGAGATTTTGATTCCGTAAAAATACGCATATCCGAGCGCGTATTGAAGCGGCGTTCCGTCCGCCATCTTCTTTGCAATGCTTTCCGCATTTTCAAACTCGGTTTTCGTGAGAGTTTTCATCTCTTTCAGTTCACTGCGCTTTTTGCCGGTAACTTCGACCAAAAGCCAGTCTATATCCGCTTCGTCCGCACCTTTTGCGATGTTTTCGAGTTTGTTTCTCGCAACACCGTACGGCACGCGGATATCGAATTTTCTCTCTTCGAGATTCGGATTAGCGTCCATTTCCTGCACCGTTTTGAATGCGGTTATGGACACTTCGAGCATATCGTCGGTAGGCTCTTTGGTGGTGAGTTTTTGAAGAGCCATGCCCGGCGCGCGAAGAATACGCACGAACAAGCAATCGCTCTTTGCAAGGAGTTTCAAAAGTTCGTAACTAATGCCGGCAACGACGGGCAAGAACAAAAGTTTGAATCCGATTTTTATAAGTCCGTTGATGAATTTCGCACCCACTTCGCTCACTTGGTCTGCGGTGACGAAAAGTCCGCACTTTTCAATCATTACGTTGATTAGCACAAACACCATAATACTGACCGCCACGACGAAGAAAAGGAACGTCGTTCCGCAACGGGAGTGTTCTCTTCTCATCTTTTTTGCGTTTTCGACGGTAAGGTCAAGCCCGTGCTCGTAGCAAGTGATGACTTTGTGTTCCGCGCCGTGATACATAAACACTCGGCGCACGTCCTTCATCAGCGTGACGAGAAGAATGTAAGTTATGAATATGCAAAGCATAATCACGCCTTCGATAAGACTGTACCAAAGGCTGTACAAATCCGAATTTGCAATCGCTTTTATATTGTCGCATATCGCGGTTGCGATGACGTTCGGAAGCACCATAAAAAGCGCAACCGCAAGCAACACGCCGAGAACGACGGAAAATCCCATAAGCAAATTCATGGGGTTGATTTTCAATTTGTCCGCCATCCACTTTTCCGCTTTGCTCGGCTCGGCATAATCTCCGTACACTTCCGCAGAGCGCATCATAATGCCCGTGCCCTGAAAAAGTTGCGTGAAAAGATTCACCACGCCGCGAATGAACGGCAAACGCAAAAACCAATTGCGTTCTTTGGGACTTTTGATATATTTGCTTTCAACCGTAATGTCACCGCTTGGCGTACGAACGGCGGTCGCAATGGAATGCTCGCCTTTCATCATAACGCCTTCGAGAACGGCTTGACCGCCAATGCTCGTGCGGCGCACCGCCTTAGACTTTTTGTCGATGACGTTTTTCGGTTTCGGCTCTTTGACTTTCTTTGTTTTTTCTTTCATACCTGTTTATTCTCGGTAAGTTGATTTTGTAGAGAGTTAACCT
>ERZ1024397.26-NODE-26-length-30096-cov-27.050664_pt1 | contig 30096 bp, 21 predicted proteins | sample MGYA00520786_ERZ1024397 | MGnify/ENA primary metagenome ERZ1024397 (study PRJEB33242, sample SAMEA3444275) | Homo sapiens | biome: Host associated; feature: Gastrointestinal tract; material: Stool | place: Uganda | collected 2011-01-01 ... | reverse complement strand
TTCGGGAGCATCGGGGTCGAGCGGAAGATTGACGCGCAAAGACGTGCCGATAATGGTTATCTTTGCCACGATATCGCCTTCGCGTCTATAAGTGTCGCATTGTTTGCTGATGCGGCTCTTGATTTTCGGCGTGCCTTTCTTGGTCGCGGTGAGTGCGTCTTGAAGGATTGCATAGCGTTCTTTCACGATGTCGTCGGAAAGTGCGTATTTTTCCGCAAAGGTAAGGCTCTTGCGTGCGGCTTTTTTTGCCATGACTTTGTCATAGTCGAATTTTTTGCCGAGAGAAGAGTGAAGTTCGGTGACGTCTTCGACTTCTTCTTGCACGGGTGCGGGAGCGGGTTTCGGCTCATTCATTTTTTCAAAAGCCGTTGCGCAAGGCATAGCGATTGATTTGTCGCAGAATGCGCAATAGTCGTATGCGCCGCACATATCGCGATGATTCATCACGCTGTCGTCCCATTTTTGTTTGTCGAGTTTTGCTTGCAATACAAATTTGTCCATAGTGTTCTCCCAATTATGTTTTTCTTTCTCATGCGGTCAAACCGCAATCTATTCAACTTAATTTTGTGATTATTGTATATCAAAACGGTGATTTTGGCAAACATTTAATATATATTTTTTCGGCATTTTTTTATTTTTGACGATATCTGCCGAGCGACCGAGACGATTTTGCCTATCTAACTTGTCTAAAATCGAGAGTATTCTAAAAAATCGGACATCTAAACCGCACAAAGGGATATTCGCGCGCACGTGCGCAAAATGCGTGCGCGATATTGACAAAAATACGTTTTGGTGATATATCTTTACTTGCGCGGTCGACACGTTTTGACGGCTGTCGAAAATATGATTTTGTAAGGAGAAAAAGATGGATAACAAGTATAAAGGAACAAAGACCGAAAAGAATCTTCTCGAAGCGTTCGCAGGCGAATCGCAGGCAAGAAACAAATACACTTATTTCGCATCGAGAGCGAAAAAAGACGGATACGAGCAAATCTCCGCGTTGTTTTTGAAAACCGCAGATAATGAGAAAGAACACGCAAAAATGTGGTTTAAGGAACTCAACGGAATAGGCGATACCGCGCAGAATCTCGCGGCGGCGGCAGACGGAGAGAACTACGAGTGGACGGATATGTACGAAGATTTCGCAAAGACCGCCGAAGAAGAAGGGTTTGTCGAACTCGCAAAGAAATTCCGCATGGTCGGCGCAATAGAAAAGGCTCACGAAGAACGTTATCGTGCGCTTCTTCGCAACGTTGAAGCACAGGAAGTCTTCAAAAAGAGCGAAGTCAAAGTTTGGGAATGTCGCAACTGCGGCCATATCGTAGTCGGCACTGCCGCACCCGACGTTTGTCCCGTTTGCGCGCATCCGCAATCATATTTCGAAGTCCGCGAAGAAAACTATTGATAACAAGATTTTAACTGCCTATAAAAAAGTCGGGAACAATCCCGACTTTTTGTGTTTTTTTGGCAGTCTATTCGGCTCTATTGTTTTCGTATTCGTTCAAAAGCCAGTACGCATATCTGTTTGCTTCGATTTCAAGACTTTTATCCGTTCGAGTTTCGTCTTGAAGAAAATACCATTGAAAATAATGCGTCAACTCATGCAGTATTGTGAATTCAAGATAGCGTAAATCGGTGTTTGCCGCAACGTATATGCAAGGATATTTTGCTCCTTTTCGCAATTCTTCGGGTGTGAAAAATATGCCTTGACAGAAGCCTTTGCCGTTGTTTGAACGGAATTTCGCCTGATTTTTCAAGAAAACACTACATTTTATCGGAAAGCAGAATTTTTTCTAATCCACATCAATAAATTTTTGATTCTTAAAACGGACGAATGGTCGATTTTATCGTCACAGACGATTCTCAAACCGCACTTGACATTGTCCTGTTTGTAGGTTTGTAAAAATTCTCGATTTATCCAGATAGAATTCTTGTTTTTGCTCATATATCGTTACCGTCAGTGTAGTTTATCTTTTTTTTGATTGTATCATAAGATATGACAAATCTGCAATATTTTTTATTAAAGCAAGAGTTTACCGTAACTATATCCGTTTCAACGTTTGCGCAAGCGCAAGTTGAACGGATATAAAAAACTGAGTGCACACTATGTATGCACTCAGCGAAGTTTGTGGTCGGAGTAACGGGACTTGAACCCATGGCCTCTTGACCCCCAGTCAAGCGCGCTACCAAACTGCGCTATACCCCGATAATATGATTTTTATGTTTGCCACAAAATCTATCTAATCCCGACTTGGCGCGAAATGCGCTTTGTCGAGTTGTTTTTCTTTGTAGCATAGGTATTGTAACTCAAAAGTTTGATTTTGACAAGCGGATTGAAAAATATCTCGAAAAAACGTTTAAATAAAAGCGAGCACGCAAGGCGTGCCGAAGTTTGTGCGGTGGTATGAGCGACAGCGAAATACCAATCCTTGTGCCGAGTTTCCTGTCTTTGCACGAACGTGGTGAGTACCATACGGTTCAACTTGCGCTTGAAATTTAATAAATCGCATTCAAAAATTGATTTTTGGCAATCTATTTGCTATTATAATAGCGTGCGATGTTTCCGTAGCTCAGCAGGATAGAGCGTTCGCCCTCCTAAGGCTGGACCTTATCCATAGAAACACACCATATATTGTGTTTTCAAGGCGGATTACAGCAAAATATTGCGGTTGATTGCTCATAAATGCGTGTTTGGTATTAAAATCGGTATTATTTTGCGCATTTATCAACTTTTGAATCGCGCACTAATTTTCATATTTGTCCGTGTACCTCAGTAGGATAGAGGGTTCGCCTCCTAAGCGAAACGCCGTTGGTTCGACTCCAATCACGGACGCCAAAAAACCACAAGATATTGTGGTTTTTTCTATTTTTACGTCAATATATTGATTTTGAGATTTGGGAAAAACCCAAAAATCACTAATACCAATTTCTTTTTAAGCCTATTTTGTAAGGTTATGGTTTGAATCTCTTTTGAAATTTTGCAATTTCATACGAAGGCAAGACATACAGTCTTGATTTCTTGAGAAATTTATTGTAGAATATAAAAGACAAAACGTATCATATATTGATACGCGGAACTATCAACGCCGCACACAAACGCAAGTTTGCGATGGATTTATCCCCAAAAGGAGTTGACAAGGTATGACATACACAATGCAATCAAAGGCGAGAAAGTCTGCCTATAATTTGAGTAAAAGTAACGGAATTTGACCGCACTGCTGCATGGGGTTTCACCTATGGGGCGGTGCGATTTTGCTTTTATAAGGAAAAAAAAGAACAACATTATTACAAAGGTTTTAAGTCGCAACAGCGGCACGGAACATATCCTAAATCTAAAAAGGAGATAATATTGTGACACACACTGAGAAGAATAAATCAAAGATATTGGCACTTATACTCGGTCTTATAATGTGCCTTGCGCTTATGCTCGGCATTGTAATGACAAATCCTGTGGATACGGCGCGCGCGGAAGAGACAGACACGCGCATAATGGTCAGCGCGATTACTGCAACATCAGACGTTGACAGTGCTGAATATAATGTTGTCAAACCGACCACGGTGGCAATAACCGACGAGCTTGTGCCCGTTACCGACCTTGTCGGGAAAGTGTACAACGAAACGGCGCAAGAGCCGACCTTTGGCGGAACGCTTGTCAGGGGCACCGACTACGAAGTAAGTTATGCGGGAAAAGCGGGCTCGACCGACGGACTCGATTTTAGCGGCAAACCCGTTGACGCCGGTACTTACATTGTTACCGTCACGGGTAAGGGCGCGTATGAAGGCAGTTTCACCAAAGAATTCGTGATCAACAAGGCAGAGCAAACAAACGTCCCCGTCGGACTTATCGTCAACCCGATTTCGTGCAGGGAAGGCAGCGGCACAATCGACGGCGTTACTATCGCGATGGAATACAGAAAAGTCGGTGACGCGGATTATACGAAGTGTACGTCAAGTACGATTACAGGGCTTGCGGCTGGCGAATACCAAATAAGATACGCGGAAAACGACAACTATCTGGCAGGCGCTGACGTAACCGTTACCGTTGCCATAAGCCATAATCTGGGCACGCTTAATGAAGAAACCCCCGCAACTTGTATCGATGACGGTATGAAAGTGCACTATTATTGCTCGGATTGCGGAAAATACTTTGACGAAAGAAAAAAAGAAACAACCGAAGCAGCGTTGACTATCCCCGCAACCGGCATTCATACATTTGGCGATTTGATTGCAGAAACCCCCGCAACTTGTATCGCAGGCGGTATGAAAGCACACTACAAATGCACAGTGTGCGGAAAATTCTTTGACGAGGACAAAAACGAAACAACCGAAGATGCGTTGAAAACTCCCGTCAGCCCATACTACGGGCACAACTTTGGTCGTTGGGTAGAAGAAGAATACGCGACTTGTCAAGCCCCGGGCAGAAAAGGATATAAGCATTGCAGCATCTGCGATAAGGATTACGACGCAAGCAATACGGAAATTACCGATTTTGTTATTCCTATCAATCCGGACGGTCACGAATTGGGTGATTTGGTTGCCGAAATACCTGCAACTTGCAAAGATACCGGCGTGAAAGAGCATAGGGACTGCAGATTGTGCGGAAAACATTGCGACCCGATAACCCGAAAAGAGATTGCGGATCTGACTATCCCCACCACAAACAACCATACCTATGGTGACTTGATTCCCGAAGTGTCTCCAACAACTACAGAATTTGGAGTGAAAGAACACAAAGATTGCACGGTTTGCGGAAAGCACTTTGATAAAGACGGCAACGAAATCACCGACCTTAGAATTGCCAAAATCGGCACGCATAACGTGGTAATAAACGGCGAAAGCAAATTCTATGCACACGGCGAAAGCGTAACCGTAACGGCAGAAGATAAAGAAGGCAAGGTATTCAAGGGCTGGAAGGACGAAAGCGGAGAAATCGTAAGCTCAAACAAGAGTTATACCTTTACGGTATCGGAAGAAAAAAACCTTACGGCTGTATATGACGACGTAGTACCTAATCCGACTCCAGACAATCCTAGCGAGGTAAAACCAAGTAGCAATGGGCTTACGGGCGGACAGGTTGCAGGTATCGTAATCGGAACGGTGCTGCTTGCAGGAATCGGCGGATTTGCAATCTTCTGGTTTGCTGTCAAGAAAAAGACTTTTGCAGACTTAATCACAGCAATCAAAGCATTGTTCACCAAGAAGAAATAAGTCGCAGGACTAAGCAAATCTAAATAACAGCAAAAAAGAGAGTTTGACTTCGGTCAGACTCTCTTTTATATTCACTGAAAAATTTTGAAATCGTGCTTGAAAAATTGGTATTGTTTTGGTATTATTTTGGTATTGAAGTTATTGCGGCATTTTGAAAATCACTCAAAATACGCAAAAAAATAGCCATTTTGGACGAAAAATAATGCCCAAAACGGCTTAAAACGTAATAAAAATGCAGTTTTTTGCGATATTTCGCAAGGCAAGACGAAATCCTAAGCGAAAGGCCGTGGGTTCGACTCCCGCCGGGAACACCAGATAATGCGAGAATCGCACGGAAACGTGCGATTTTCGTTTTTTTGTAAGGCGGAAAGGAAAAACGATATGAAAAACAAAAAATTGGCGTCGAATATTGTGCTTATGGTTATGGCGGTCATTATGTTGGCGGTGGGCGTGTACGTGCTGATGGGCGCGTCCGAGTACGCTCGCAAGGGCGTGAAAACCGAAGCGGAGATAACAAGCATCGTGATCGGCAATTCGTCAAACGGCGAGACAAGCTACAAGGTCAACGTGGAGTTTTGGGTGGACGGCACGAAGTATGGCGGAGAGTTGGACACCTATGACACGAGCATGCGCACCGGCGGGAAAACGACGGTGTATTATATGCCGAATGATCCGAGCGACTTCCATAGTGCGAGATTCAATTATTTGCCGGGCATAGCGTGCATAGTGGCGGCGGCGATTATGGCGATGGTGTTTTTCGTGCCGTACATTGTGGTGAGAGTCAGGGAAGCCAAGCTCGACAGATACACCGAAGAAGGCACGCATATCGTGGCAAGGATCATGCAGGTGAATCGCAGAAATACGCGCCTTTACAACAAGACGATCGCGGTGGTCGAGTGCATGGGCAGCGACAGAAACGAGTATAGCCAAAAGGTGCTTTTGGACATAGGAGACGAATACGTGGTGGGTGACGATATAGACGTGTACGTCAGTGCGAACAATCCGAAAAAATATATCATCGACACCGAAGGATATCTCGAAAAACAAAGCGCAAGATATACCGACGATTCACAAAATCAGACAAACTATTGATATGCAGATAAACATCGAACAACTCGAAAAATTAAGCAATGACGAATACGTTCTTTTCGATATGCGCCCCGAGACAGACAGAGCGTACGGTTTCATACCCGATTCCGTTAGCGTCACGGAAGAAGAACTGCGAGAAAATCCGCCTGCGGACAAGTCGAAAAAAATCGTCGTGTACTGCGCAAAAGGCATACTCAGTGTGGACGTCGTTGAATGGTTATGCGAGCAAGGATATGACGCATACAGTCTCGAAGACGGATATTTTGCGTGGCTGAGACGGCAGATGCAAAAGCAGGTGGACGACGATTTCTGCGCCAAAGTCGAGCAGAGTTTGCGCAAGAAATTCAAGTCCGACATATTCGGCAAATTTATCAAAGCGATAAAAGAATACGACCTTATTCATGACGGAGACTCTATTGCGGTGTGCATATCGGGCGGAAAAGATTCCATACTCATGGCAAAGTGTTTTCAAGAACTAAAACGTCACAGCAACGTGAATTTTGACGTCAAGTATCTCGTTATGGACCCGGGATATGCTCCCGAAAATCGCCGTATAATTGAAGAAAACGCTCGTCGTCTCAACGTGCCGATAACCGTATTTGAGACGGATATTTTCGAGAGCGTGTACAACGTTGACAAGTCGCCATGCTATCTTTGCGCAAGAATGAGACGCGGATATCTGTACAACTTCGCAAAGCAACTCGGCTGCAACAAAATCGCGCTCGGACATCATTACGACGACGTCATCGAGACAATACTCATGGGGATGTTGCACGGCGCGCAGATACAGACTATGATGCCGAAACTTCACAGCACGAACTTTGAAGGTATGCAACTCATACGCCCCCTTTATCTCGTGCGAGAAGACGATATAAAAGCGTGGCGCGACTACAACGAGTTGCACTTCATCCAATGCGCCTGCAAGTTTACAGACACATGCACAAGCTGCAACAACGGGCAAAATCACAGCAACGTGAATTTTGACGTCAAGTATCTCGTTATGGACCCGGGATATGCTCCCGAAAATCGCCGTATAATTGAAGAAAACGCTCGTCGTCTCAACGTGCCGATAACCGTATTTGAGACGGATATTTTCGAGAGCGTGTACAACGTTGACAAGTCGCCATGCTATCTTTGCGCAAGAATGAGACGCGGATATCTGTACAACTTCGCAAAGCAACTCGGCTGCAACAAAATCGCGCTCGGACATCATTACGACGACGTCATCGAGACAATACTCATGGGGATGTTGCACGGCGCGCAGATACAGACTATGATGCCGAAACTTCACAGCACGAACTTTGAAGGTATGCAACTCATACGCCCCCTTTATCTCGTGCGAGAAGACGATATAAAAGCGTGGCGCGACTACAACGAGTTGCACTTCATCCAATGCGCCTGCAAGTTTACAGACACATGCACAAGCTGCAACAACGGGCAAAATCACAGCAAACGTCAAGAGACAAAAGAGCTTATCCGCGAGTTGAAAAAGAGCAATCCCGACGTTGAAAAATGCATTTTCAGAAGCGTCGAAAACGTGCATTTGGAGACCGTCATCGCCTACAAAAAAAACGGAGTGAAACACAGTTTTTTAGAAACGTACGATGAAAAAAATTGATTCCAACAACTGTTTTAATATGCTAATTTGGTTTTAAGGCGTTGTTTTCGTTAAACGATCTTGAAACATAAAAAGATTAAAGAAAGAGGGGCTGCGATAGGCAACCCCTTTTTCATATTACTTTATATATTGCGTTTTATTTATTACAGAAGCAAAGTTTTGTCTTCGCCCATGCCCATCATGCCGTCAAGCACGTATTTGTTGCCGTCTTCGTCGCGGATATAGCCTTCGAGAGTGCCGAATGCGACGTAATAGTCGATGTTGACGACGAGCGCGTGCATAATCATCGGGTTCATGTTGCGGACGCTGAATTTGAGATTGACCATATCGTGTTCGTCCTTGATTATCCACGTTGAGTGGTCGCAGAAATCTTTGCTTTCGGGGGAGCGAGTGAATTTGACGGGCGGGAGAATGCTGGTTTCGCCTTCGAGCCAGAGAATGTTTTCGTTGTATTTTTCCTGGTCAATGGATTGATTTCTCGTAAGGTTGAAAGCAAGCCATTTTTCTTCGCCGTTCACGTTGCATTTGCCCATAGTCGTCACCCAGTCGTAGTGTGCGCGACGGGGATAGAATCCGCGATGGTCGTCAACGACAGCGGTGCTGTTCTCGTCGGTGTGCATTTCTTCGCCGTTGATGACAAGTCTGCCTTCTGCTTTGAAGAAGTCTTTCTGACTGTAAAGCGGACGGTTTTTGCCGAAAGGTATGCTTGCAACGCAAGGCTTTGAAAGACGGGTGAGTTTGAAGTCGTATTCGATGGTCGCTTCGCCGTAGTTTTCCTTTATTGCTTTGACGATGGTTTTGTCTTTTCTCGGTACGGTGATAAGGCATTTGCCTGTGTGTTTGCCGCAAAGGTCGCATCTTCCGTCTTGGAAATTGTTAACGTATTTGACGTGAGAGACAGGGGTTTCGCCTTCCGCAACCGCTCCGTTGATGAGATTCGGCGCAATGACGGTGTCTTTCGATTTGAGATTCGTGTCCCAGCAGTACACTTTGCCCGTGCGTTTGTCGTAGAAGATGTTCAGCGTTTTGCCGAAGATACCCATGTCGCAGACGACGGCAAGAAGCACGCCGTTTTCAAGATGCACTTCGGTTGCTTCCCAAAGTGTGAGTTTGAGACGGTTCATGCATTGCGGTGCACGGGTAGGCTTTTTGAGTTTGACAAGGTCCATTTGCTCAAACTCTTTGTCGAACGTGCCGAACGCACAAATTCCTTTTTCGTCAACCATGCTCTTGGGCGTGGGGACGGCTCTTCTTTTGGGGTCGATATACTTTGAATATTCTCCCATAATTTTTTTCTCCTTATCCTTATATTATATAAGCGTAGGGACGCGTATATTTCGTTTGTTTTGAAAATCTATGTTTATCGTGCCTTTTACGTATGATAAACGCGGTTTTCGTCGTTTTTTTGTTATTTTGCCTGTTCGTCTATTTTTTCTACAAAGTCGCAAAGCACCGCGAAAGTTTTTTCGAGACACTCTTTGTTCACGTCTTCTGCGACGTCCAGTCTCGTGTGATAATATCTCGGCAAATTGAAGTTCATTGCGGTCACGCACACGCTGTTGAATCCGCCTTCGGTGTATGCGGCGGCGTCCGTTGCGCCGAGTGCCACGCTGCCTTTTTTGCACGTGACGCCTTCTTGCTTGCAGGCGTCAAGCCACAACTCGGTTGCTTCGGCGTCGCACTTTATAAGACCGTTCATGTCTTTATAGTTTACGAGCATGTGGTCTTCTTCTCGCAACGTATCGAGACAGAGTATAGTCGTCGGGCAGTCTTTGAAATCGTTTTTGTGTGCTTTTACCCACGCTTTGGCTCCGCGCAGTCCCGCTTCTTCGCCGCCTGCGCAAATGCAACCGACTTCGGTGTGCTCAAAATCGACGCCGTTGTCTTTGAGTGCTTTCAGAAAAGCAAGCCCCATTGCGCAGCCCGTAAGGTTGTCGGTTGCGCCGTCAACGACCACTTTCGGATTGAAAAGAAAATACATGAGAATCCAAAACGGAAGGAAAACGCCGCTCACGCAAAGCGCGATAAGCAGTGAAGTGTTGCCCAAAGGACTTGCAAATATGCCCGTTATCACACATTCGGCAACGGCAACCGCCGTGAAATAAAGTATGCCGATGACGGAGATAAGGAAGTGCGCGATAAATGCTTTTCCGTTTATTCTGTAATTGAGCGTCCACTCGTACGCCGCATCGGCGTGTCCGCTGATGAGAACGCGACGTTTCACTTCGCCTATCGGTTTCTTGATTGCCGTCATGTTGAGAGATTCGCGTTTCGGGAAAAGGAAATCCACGACTTTGCGATATAGCACGAATTCGAGAATCATGAGAGACATGCCGATTAAGATCAAGACGATAGACGCGAGCGGTGCGAAAAACGCCACGACGAACGCTGCAAGAATGAGCGTCACCGTTATGTATATCCAGCCCATGAACGCAAGTGTGTTTGCGTGATACGGTTCGGTCGTCACGCTGTCCGCGTACGGTTTTGCCGTTTGCGCCATATAATTGACGGCGTCTCTTTCGCCCTGACTGCCACAGTCGCGTTTTCCGAATTTTTTGATGACGTCGCCGATAAAGCCGAACATAAAGTCCGCGCTTTGTCCTTTGTTCTGTTTAAGCTTGTCAAGTTTCATATCTTCACCCCTGTTTTTGCGGCGTTTTATATTGAAAACACCTATACAATCAAATTATATTATCAAATATTCCTCTCGTCAATATGACTTTTTGATGTTATCGGACGATTGTTTGTTTTTAGTGGTTTATTGTTTTGCGATTTCCTGATAAGCGGAGGCGATTCTTTCTATTATTTCGACGTGATTGAAGGTCTTGTGATACACGATTGTGGTCTCTCGCGTCATGCTCAGGTTTTCTATCGGCAGAGCAACCAGCGAATTTTTGCGCAACTCTTTCATACATGCGCCCTTTGAGAGAATGGATACGCCCACGTCTTTTTTGACTAGATTTTTTATCGTGGAAATGCTGTCAACTTCGATGATTACGTCGAAATTGTCGATAGACTCTCCGATTGCTTCGAGCGAGTTTGCAAATTTTTCGCGCGTTGCGGAAGTGGGCAGGCGCAAAATAAGATGTTGTTTTTTCAGTTCGTTCAGCGTGATTGCGGGTTTTTGCGCGATGGGGTTCTGACTTGACGCCATGCACATGAGCATGTCCGTGTCGATCACCATGAAGTTGAAGTCTGGATTTGTCGGTTTTTCTTCGATAATCAGTATATCGAGTTCAAAATTTTCAAGCATAACATAAAGATTTTTTATCGTGTCAGTAATAAAAGTTATGTTTATGTTATCGTCACCGAGTGCGATTTTCGACAATGCTTCAATCATATATCCGCTCTCTTGCGTGTGGGTTATGCCTATTCTGATTTTGCGGATATTCGCTTTTGCGTTTTTGATTTTATCGCGCATTTTATCTTGAAGAGCGCGAATTCTTTTTGCATACAAAAGTGCGATTTCTCCTTCTTGCGAGAGCACGATTTCCCCTTTTTTGCGCAAAAATATCTGTGTTCCGAGTTCTTCTTCCAATTTTTTGACGTGTTGGGACACTGCAGGTTGGGTGAGCCCGAGAATTTCGCCGGCCTTTGTGAAATTTTTCACTTCGCACACGGTGATAAAAGTTTCGAGTTTGTCGTCAAGCAAAGACATAATAAAATCTCCTTATAATGCCAAATTATCAACGTATAAATAAACATAATTTGACTTTATGATGACACAATCATAACATATCAGCATAAAACGTTCAAGAGCCAAGCGCGATTTTGTCAAAATTCGTGCAAAAAAGTAGGGGATAATATGTTGTTGGAAAATCTGCCGAGCGTGTCTCAGGTTATAGTTTCTATTGCGGTTATGCTGCTTGCGGGATACTTGATGTCGCGCGTGACGAAGATGCTGAAATTGCCAAACGTCACGGGCTATATCGTCGCAGGCATTATCATCGGACCGTATTGTCTTAAAATCATTCCGACGGGCGTCGTGCAGGGAATGAGTTTTCTTGCGGATATCGCGCTCGCGTTTATAGCGTTCAGCACGGGAGAGTTTTTCAAACTTTCCACTCTCAAAAAAAACGGTGGGAAAAACATCGTCATCACGGTTTTCGAAGCGTTGCTTGCATCTATTCTCGTGTTTTTCGTCATGTATTTCGCATTGAAAATGAGTCTTGCGTTCTCAATCGTGCTTGCGTCGCTTGCAGCCGCCACCGCGCCTGCTTCAACGATGATGACCATACGACAGACGGGCGCACACGGCGATTTCGTGGATACGCTTTTGCAAGTCGTGGCACTTGACGACGTGGTCGGACTTATCGCGTTTTCGGTTGCCATTGCGGTTGCAACGGCGTCTCTTTCGGGGCAAATCACAGCAAAGAATATCCTTTTGCCGATAGTATACAATCTTGTTGTGTTCGTTGTGGGCGGAGTGCTCGGTTTTATATTGAAATTGCTCATTTCAAATCGCTCTTCCGACAATCGCCTTATCATTGCGGTTGCGATTATATTTACGTTCTGCGGCATCTGCACTTTTATGGACGTATCTCCGCTTCTCGGCTGTATGGCAATGGGCACGGTGTATCGCAATGCGTCGGGTGACGATAAACTCTTCAAACAACTCAACTATTTCACACCGCCCATTCTTCTGTTGTTCTTCGTGCGCTCTGGCGTCAACTTTGACTTGGGCGCGCTCGTCAGCACGGACAGCATAGGCGGAACGTCTTTGCTTGTCATCGGCGTGGTGTATTTCTTCGTGCGTATTCTCGGCAAGTACGGCGGAGCGTTTCTCGGCTGTCTTGTCGTCAGAAAGGATAAAAAAGTGCGCAACTGGCTTGGGCTTGCGCTCATTCCGCAAGCAGGCGTCGCGATAGGACTTGCCGCACTCGCCGCAAGAACGATAGGCGGAGAGACGGGTAGTGCTATGGAGACGATAATTCTCGCATCAAGCGTGCTGTACGAACTTATAGGCCCTGCCTGCGCGAAATTGTCGCTGTATCTTTCAAAGTCGTACTCGAAGGATATAGACGTGGTCGTGCCCGACGAACAAATCGAAGGCGCGGCGCAAAAGAGCAACGTCGAAGTGCTGATAGACAAAATCAACGAAATCCGCACTCGCATCCCCGAAAGCAAGGAGAGCGAAGACGAAAAAGCCTATGACGAAGCCGCCGAAGAATACTACGTTTTCAACTCTCGCCAACAAAAAAGACGATAAAAAAATGTGCTAAATGGCGAACAACTTCGTCAGGGACTTTTCCCTAAACAGTCACGTACGGCAAGTACGCTCCTATCTATGTCAAAGCCCCTTCCTTGTTCTTCATCCATTTATCGCATTTTTAAGACACTAATTTTTCAAACAACAAACGCGTATAGAAATATACGGATATACAAACAATCATACAAAGATAGGAGATTATGTTATGGACTATATTGATCCGCTTGCAAAAGTTATGGGGGAATGGTCGTGGAACGTCACGGTTTATTCCATATTGCTCAGAGTCGTAGTGCCGCTGTTGTTTGCGTTTTACGTGGGAAGCGAACGTTCGACGAAAGGTCACACCGCAGGACTTAAAACGTTTATATTGTTGTCGCTTGCCTCAACGTCGTGCATGATTATAGATAGGTCTTTGTCTTTGACCGTACCCGTCTGCTCGGTGGGTGCGCTGATAGGCACGGCAATGCTCAGCGGCAATTCCATTCTTTTCAGTGCGAAGAATCAAATCAAAGGTCTCACCACGTCGGCGTGGCTTTGGACTTGCGCGATTTTCGGATTGCTTTTCGGTGCGGGGCTTTACACTTGCGCGCTCATTCTTGCGGCTGTGTACGTCGTGATATTGCAGGCGTTTCCGACGCTCGAAAAGAAACTCAAACAGCGTTCCGACCACTTCGAGTTGCATCTCGAGCTCAAATCACGCAACGATTTGCCACAGTTTATGACCACGCTCAGAGAACTCGGCATGCGCATCGACGACGTTGAAATGAACTCTGCGTTTATCAATTCCGGCCTTAGCGTGTATTCGCTCAAACTCACCATTGAAAGCAAGGAACTCAAAAAGTATAAAACCCACGATGAGATAATCGAAGCGCTTCGCAGCATCGACTATATTCACTACGTGGAAGAAAAATAATATTCGTACAATAAGGGCGGAAGGGCGGGAGCAGGTGTCGCTTTGCACGTAAGTGCAGAGCGACGTTTGTTATTATCGAGTTTGTTATTATCGAGTTCGGCATTATCCGACCTTTTCGGGGCGTCGATTTACGATGTAAATAGCATTTGATTTTGCAAAACGGCTTGATATAAAAAAATAAAACTTTTGCACAAACAAAAGTTTTATCGTATCGTTTTCAATAGTTAAAGTGTAGAAATCGATTTTTATTGCGGTTTGCGGAGTTTTCCGTCAAGCCCCTTTATAAGAAAGCATTTGCCTATGACGTTGTCAAGGCTTACGGGCCCGAAAACTCTCGAATCGAGAGAGACGTCTCTGTTGTCGCCCATGCAGAAGATTTTTCCGTCGGGGATATAGATGTCTATATCCTGTCCCTTGGTCATCGGAGTGATGTACGGCTCGTCGAGTTGTTGGTCGTTGACGTATACGACGCAGTCTTTGATTTGCAGGTGGTCGCCGCCGACGGCTATGACGCGTTTAACGAGCGTGCTCACCGTGTTTTCATGAGCCTTTTCCGTGTTGAAAACCACTATGTCTCCGCGTGATATTTTTGCGACTTTGTCGAGATACAGCACTTCGCCATTGGTGCGTTGATTGTCGAGTTTGTCTCCGTTGCCGCCGTCAAGAGTGGGGTACATCGAAGTGCCGTCTACGATAAACGAAGCGAAGACGTATTGTTTGAGCAACAGCCCCGTTGCCACTGCGAGTATCACGACGAGCAACACGCAAACGACGGAAATTATTATCCGTTTCTTTTTGATTTGTTTGTCCACGTCGGGTGCTATTTCGTTGAATTCCAGTTCTTCCATGCCAAATTATATTGTTCTTTTGTGTGAAAGTTTCTTATATCCACAAAAAGTTGTTGAACGCAACGCCTTCGACGTTGACCAGTTCAATCATTTTTACGTTTGCGAACGTTGACAACGTTCTTCCTTCTTCGCTCTTGAAATCGGTGCATTCAAAGAGCAGTTTTTGCCAAAATTCTCCGCCTTTCAGGTGAGTATGAGCGGTGTATTTTTTGAGTTCGGGATACGAGAACACCGAGAGATACAATTCGCATTGGTCTTTTGCAAAAGCGTCCACGTGCAACGCTGCCAGGCGGGATAGCGAGCACATCTCGAAAAGACTGCGAATAAGCGTCAGATTGCCTTTCTTTGCGGTGATTCCGTCAATGCCGAAAGGCCCTTTTTCAAGCGCAATCACGTCTTCGTCGAGTATGGTTGCGTCGGTTTTTGCGATGAAAGAGCCGAGTCCCATGCTCGAATCGTATATAATGTTCGTTCCGCGCGGAGTGGTTTCGACGTCTTCTACGCCGTGTTTTGACGGAACGGCGCAAACGACTCTCGTTGAAATCACGTTGCCGTCGGGATATTCAAACGTCGCATACGCAACGATAGGCTCGTCCGCATCGTAAACGGGCACGTCGCAGATATATTCGTGTTCGCCGACTTTTTGTTGAACCGCAATCGGCTGATAGTATCTTTCCTTGCTTGCAAGTTCGCCGTAACTGACGTACAAAGTGCGCTTTGACGCCTTATGTGCGGTGGTAAGTCTCACGTACAGTCTTCCGTCGGTAGTCTCGAATCTTATGCCCGGCACAATCTGTTTGCCTGCATCCTGAGCAAGATTGTTTCTGAGCCACAAAAGAAGCGCGCGATAGGTTTTTTGTGTGATTTGTATGCCGCAAGAGACGGACACTATCATTTGCTTGACCGCCGATTTGACAAGGTCGTACATATCGGCGGCTCTGTCCACGTCGCAAAGAAGCGAATCGCGCGTCGTGATTATAAGCGTCGGGCAAGTGACAAACATAGCGTAGGTTTCTGCGCCGACGCCGGTGGAATAGGCAAGTTGCTCGTCGCCTTGCGGAATATCCGTGCTTGAAAAACGCGGATTTTCGCTTGCCCAGCGGTATCCGCCGCCGTTGATTGCCACAAGAGCGGTCACTCTGTTGTCCGTGCCTGCCACGAGCCAAGAAAGTTGCGATCCCACGCCGAAGCCCAGCACGCCTATGCGGTTTTTCTGCACGATGGATTGTTCGTTGAGAAGACTTATGGCTCTTCTTGCGATTTTCGACCATATGAACCACGGCGTATTGCGTGCGTTGGTTTCGATTGCGTCGAGACGGTTTTTGCAGTCGGGAAGTTTTGCATACGAAAGGCTTTGCGGAAAAGTCGTTTGCGTCTCTTCCAACGTTCCGCAATAATCGAGCACGCCAACGACGTAGCCTTCTTCCACAAAATCTTTGATTGCAAGCAGCGAGTCGTGATTTTCAAAAGACGGCAATATGAGAATGGCAGGGCGTTCATCCTGCCAACGCGCATCGCAATATATGTCGAGACACGCACGCACTCTTCCGTCTTTTGCCGTGTCTGCGGTGAAGATTTGGCGAGTGCTTGCAAAATTGTCCGTCGTCTTAGAAGAGATGATTGACGCTTCCAAAGACGCTTGCGTCGGGTCGAAGCCTTCCCACACTTCCGTGGGAGTCATAAAACTGAGTTCCATACAGGTTATTATATCTCAAAAACACGACGATGTAAAGAAATAAAAACCTTATGTATCGCCCGCACGTGCAATCTGCGCATATGCGTGAACTCGTTTCACTCGTCTTGTTTTCGCTATCGTCTGCGGTTGACAAGGTTTTTGCCGTGCTTTTGAGCAACTTGTCGTATTCCGCGTTCATTTTTTTTATAGTTTCGTCGTCGAGAAGAAAATCCATATTCACCCCCGACACATTGTATGCCGAAACTCTTCATTTGGGTGTAAGTCGATTCGGCACGCGCAATTGCGCCGCACGTCGTATTATAGGCAATCGACGCATGAGAATCATCGAGATCTTATGCGGTTTCTTGCACTTTTATGGTCACTTTTGCCGAGAATTGCAACTCGTCAAGGCAGTTTTCGGGGAGCGTTCTGCCCACCGATTGATAGGCTTTGTCTTGAAGATTGAGAAAGTCGATGCCGCATTGCTTGGACGTTTCAAACAGTTCCGTCAACTGTTTTTCAAATTGTTTGGCAAGAAGATTTGCGTATCGCTTTACGATTTCGTCCGCGCTTGAAAGCACTTTGTTCGTGTTTACGTGTTGAACGTCGCTCAGGTCAACCGACAATTCCATATCGGCAAAGATTGATTTGCCTTTCGCCTTTATTCTTATTTTTTTGCCCAAAATCTTAAATTCCATAGAGCCGCCGTCATCTGCCGTGTAATTGAGCGTGCCGACGATGTCTCTGCTTGAAAAAAGTGCGAGCAATTCGGATGGTTCGCCTTCGATGATTTTACATTTTTCGTGATTGAAGACAAGCGCGCGGGACAAGTCAATTTCGTAGGTGTCGCCGCCTTGGCTCTGTTCGGACATGGGCGGATTTTCCATTTTCGTTGCGATGATATAAGGTATGGCGTTGGATTCGCTTCTCGAGAGAGACCGCGCGGCAAAGTCTTTGACGGTGGTGCGAATCATGCCGTCCGAGCCTTCTTCGTTGGTTAGTGCCTGCTGCAAAAAGAACGGCGACGAAAGAGTCGTGCCTAGCCGCAATGCCATGATTTCTTTCGGGGCGTGTTTCCCCGATACGAGAATTGCTTGCTCGGGTAAAGCGTACATGCCCGTAAGCGGATATATGAGTTGCAGGTGGTCGAGTTTCAGCACGGCGGGGGAGACGAAAATCACGTTGCAATGCGCAAGGGACACGATAAGTCCCATTTTTCTCGAAATATTGTCGAGTGCGTCCGCGATGGTTTTTCCTTGTGCGTTGTACATTGCATAGGTTGCCTGCGCGTCCTGTCCGCCCGCAATTCCCACAAGCACCGATTGTGCGGACACGTCGAAATCTCCGCTTTCTTTGTCGTAGTCTATACCTATGCCGAGCACTATCGCGGATTTTATCAGAGACGGCGTTTCAACCGTTCTGCCGAAAACGACGAGTATTATCGCAATGATGAGAATGACCGCCCATTTAGTGCGAGCCACGTATGAAGATACGGCAAGTTTTTTCATTCCGCACCCCCTTGTTGCGCTCTTTGCGTATCGGCTGAAAAAGGCTTCAGAATGCCGTCGTTTTCGCTGTCGGGCATTGCGGACGCAATCTGCGGATTAGGGGTGTATTCGTCGTCGAGACAAGCGAATATATGACGGAATTTTTTCTTTTTCACGGCGGCGGCAAGCACCAAAAACAAAGGCAGAGCAATCGCCATGACGAAAAGGACGTAGCCGAAAATGCCGAGAGCAAAGTCGGTCACGGTTTGAGTCGAAGTGACGGTTAGTGCGGTGATGAGAACGGCAACGGGGCACAGAATTTTGCTTAAAGTCGCACTGCCCGTCGCACGCTCGAAAGTCTTGTTTGCACCGTCGTATAAAAATGCCATCGAGATTATGGAAATTGCGATTATCATAAACAGGTTCGTCCATTCCATTCTGCCTATTTCCAGAGAGAGTTGGTTGAAACTTGCAATGTGGATAAGAAGGTCCGCCACCATTTTCAATGCGTTTCCGTATAGCGCGATGCCGAGCATGACTATGACGTTGACAAGCGTCCATACGCATACAACGGAAGTCGTGATATACGGCATTTTTTTGTTGCGTATTCTTATGAATGCAAACGGAAACATATCTCCGAGCCACAGCCCGAAACGCGGTGCTTTTGAAAAGAACTCGCTCGGCGGCATAGAAAAAATCGGGAGATTGCGACCTATATCCATATTCGTGTCCAGAAAAGCAAGATTTGCGACTATCGAAAAAACCGCAAGCGCGGCAAACAATTCTGCGGTTCGGGCAATGGATCTCGTGCCTTTTAACCCCAGATAAACTACGGGCAAAAGGATTAAAACGTATATGAGAAACGGTTGCGTCCCCGTGAAAAGTTCGTGGGTGAGATAACTCATACAGTAGCAGAAATAAAACACGATTTTCATCGTCAGCCACATTGACGACAGAAGGCAGCAAGTTTTGTAAAATTTGCAGTTTACGGCAATGAGCATTCCGTCCCCGTTCATTCTCGAAAACGCAAAAGTCAGTGCCGCTATCAGAAATTCGCACGCCGTGAAGAGAAGATACACCCACAGCGTCGAAGAGCCGAAACTCTCACAGATAATGCCGGGTGCGGCGGACAGTTTGAACGCAAATCCGACGGCGACGACGATAGCCGCCGCTTGTGAATTGTAAATATTGTTTTTTGGCAAACTTTTGCGCAATCTATGTTTTATAGTGTTATTTTGCATTGTTCAACACCGTTTTGTGTTATTTTCTTATTCTACGACGGTTTGCCGTCGGGATAGAATAGGGACGCAGTTCCATGCTTGACGAGTCCGCTTTCATAAGCCCGTCCTGAAGGTCGGGAGATATTCTCGGCGCGTAAGGAGCAAGGTAAGGAGTGCCGAAATTGTCAAGGGAAGCAAGGTATGCGATGATGACGAGAGAGAGTATGATTATGCCGACAAATCCCATAACCGCGCTTATGCAAAGATACAAAAATCTTAGTATGCTCATTGCGCCGACTTGGTCGGGCACGCAGAAAATCCCTATCGCGGACAGTGCGACGACAAGCACCGACGGAGACGAGATAAGCCCGGCTTTCACCGCAGTGTCTCCGAGCACGATTGCTCCGACGACGGACAGAGAAATTCCGAAGTATCTCGGCATGCGTATGGACGCCTGATTGAGTATCTCGAAGAGCGTCATCACAAGAAGCATTTCGATTGCGGGCGGAAATGGTATGTTTGTCGTCGCAGACATCAGCGTCATAAGAAATTTGAGTGGCAAAAGTTGAAAGTGATAGGTTTGAAGAGCGATGTATGCGCCCGGCAAAAATATCGTCAACATTGCGCCTAAAAATCTGAACACGCGAATCATCGAAGCGCGCCAGTCTCCCGAGTAATAATCGTAGCCGTCCTGCACGTCTTCAAATACGAGATAGGGTAGCGTCACCACGATAGGCGAGCCGTCAACGACGATTGCGATGCGCCCTTCGAGAAGTTTTGCGCTGACGACATCGGGCTTTTCGCTCGTGCCTGCTTGCAAAAAGAACGAGTTTTTGCGAGTTTGTATAAACGACAGAACGTACGCGCTGTCCACAACGCCGTCAACGTCGATTTTACTTATCTTTTCGCAAATCGTTTTAACGACGTTTTCGTCTGCTATTCCGCGCACGTACATCACGGAAACCGTGGTTGCGGAATATCTGCCCACTTGAAAACTTTTCATCACAAGGTCGGGAGATTTTATGCGACGGCGTATCATCGACGTGTTTGTCTTTATTTCTTCTACGAAGCCTTCGCGCGGACCTTTCATAACGCTCGAAGTCGGCGGTTCTCCGATTGCACGCGCGCTCGGTTTTCGGAGAGAGAAAATATAGGCGTTGTCGTCGTCTTCGATGAAAAACGCTATGTCGCAAAGTGCGATTTCACCCGGAGCGTTTTCAATCGGCACGACTTTTATCTCGTCGCTGTACGCAACCGTGTTCTGCAAAGTTTCGAGATAGGGAGAAGAAAGCCTTTCGGCATTTTTCAAAGGTCTCACGACGTCCTGCTCGAAAAGCACTTTGTCGATATTGCCGTCAAGATAGGCAAAAAGACAATTTTTGTCGCCGACGCGCAAAGGACGACACTTGAAGTCGTCGCTTTGAGAAAAAGAGATATTGAGCCTTTTTGTAAGCGTTTCGATATTCACGCACGCATTATTGCCCAAAACCGCGGCAGTAAAACAATTTTGATCATCTTTTCGTCGTTTCTATGGAATCAAATCGTCATTTCCCGTCTTGACAATGCAAATACTTATGTTAAAATTATCTTATAAAATAGGAGAATCTTATGAGCGACAACAGGAACGACAATATAGAAAACGACGCGATCGTATCCGTCGAAACGACGGATGAAAACGTTGCGGAAGAGCAAACCGCGCAAGAAGTTTCGACGCAAGGCATACTTTACGAGTATAGCGTGAAGCATGCGGTGGCACTTGCAAAGAAAGAGAAGAGAAAAGGCGTGATGCAGTTCATTAAATACGCGCTTTGTGCTGCGAGTGCAGGCATCATACAAATCGTTTTGTTCACGATTTTGCAAGCGGTTTTGCCGAAAGATATGGGCAACATCCACTTCATCGTGGAAGATATGCCGCTCGGCACGTTCATTGCGACAACGGTTGCGCTTTGTGCTTCGATACTCTGGAATTTCACGTTCAACCGCAAATTCACTTTCAAAGACGCCGGCAACGTTCCGCGTGCAATGATACTCGCATTCTTGTTCTACGTGCCGTTCTATCCTTTCCAGACCTGGTACGTGCACACGATAAAATCTTTGCTCGGACAACATATCAGCGTTGACGGTGCAGGCATAATCGCAGAAGCGTCGGTTATGGCGATAAACTTCGCGCTTGAATTTATGTGGCAGAAATTCGTCGTGTTCAGAAAACCCAAAGACAAGAACGCCGCCCCTGCCAAACAAGATCAAAACACAGCAGAGTAGTGATATGTACGCTTCGAACAAGTATTTGTTAGTTTACGGCTCTACAAGGGGTGAGTGTGTAAAACCCTAAATAGAATTGCCCCATCTTTCCGGTCCGCGCCGGTATTTCTTCCACCACTCGTATAGAGTGCTTTCTCTACAAAACCGTCCGTCTCTCGCGGGGAAGACAGTCGGCACTCGCATAGAAAAGTATCGTTCACTCATTATGCCACCACGCTTTGTGCGCCAGGCAGTAGCCAACAACACGGCGCAGTCGCTCGTACAACCGTCTTGCTCGGCGCTCAAAGGCTCGCCGCCGTTGCGGCTCGTGTTCCGTCTTTTAAGTTACACATTCTGTTTATAAGTACGCTCCGAATAGGTTTTTGTTTCGGGCGCAAATAAAAACTTTGTCATTGCGTCAATGCAAAGCGGAGCAATTTGCTTGCAAGGGTTGCGTAGCGTATGTATTCACGTAGCAACGCCTTTGAAAAAGGCAAAACCGTAGGTTCTATGCGCAAGCATAGCAGTTGCGAGTAGCGTGCAAAGAATCTCGTGGAAACGAAACGACAAACTTTTTCTGCGCCCGTGCCACAATTATTCATTATTAATTATTCATTATTAATTAAACAAAAATAGCCGTGCGTTTTGATTGTCACGGCTTTCTTTTTTGTGGTAAAATACTAAAAACTTTTCAAGGAGAAGCACGTTATGGCAAAATATTGCGACGAACCGTCAAGAACTTTCAGCGAATATCTTCTTATCCCCGGTTTCACTTCGGAAAAATGTATTCCTGCAAACGTAGACCTTAAAACGCCCATCGTCAAATTCAAAAAGGGCGAAACGCCGAGAATAGAACTCAACATTCCGCTCGTGTCGGCAATCATGCAATCGGTCAGCGACGACAGAATGGCAATCGCACTCGCAAAAGAAGGCGGAATATCCTTTATATTCGGCTCTCAATCGGCGCAAAGCGAAGCGGATATGGTGCGCAGAGTCAAAGCGTACAAGGCGGGGTTCGTGCCCAGCGACAGCAACCTTACGCCCGACGCGACGCTCAAAGACGTGCTCGACCTTGTCGAACGCAACGGACACAACACCATTGCCGTCACCGACGACGGACTTGCAAACGGCAAGTTGCTCGGCGTGGTAACTTCAAGAGATTATCGTCCGTCAAGAATGTCTTTGGACGACAAAGTGTCGTCGTTTATGACGCCGAGAGAAAAACTTGTAGTCGCACCTGCAACCGTCACGCTCACGGAAGCCAACGACATCATCTGGGATCACAAACTCAACAGTCTTCCCATCGTTGACGAAAACGACAGACTTATGTATTTCGTTTTCCGCAAGGATTATGAACAACACAAGGAAAATCCGCTCGAAGTGCTTGACGCAGAGAAGCGTTATCTTGTCGGCGCAGGCATCAACACGCTGGATTTCGAAACGCGTGTGCCTATGCTCGTCGACGCGGGAGCGGACGTTCTTTGCATAGACAGCAGTGAAGGTTACACTGTGTGGCAAGAACGAACCATAGACTTTATCCGTGCAAAATACGGTGATAAAGTGCTTGTTGGGGCAGGAAACGTGGTTGACAGAGAAGGATTCTTGTTCCTTGCAAACGCGGGTGCGGACTTTGTGAAAGTGGGTATCGGCGGCGGCTCTATATGCATAACAAGAGAGACGAAAGGCATTGGACGCGGACAAGCGACGGCACTTATCGAAGTGGCGGCGGCTCGCGACGAGTACTTTGAAAAGACCGGTGTTTATATTCCCATTTGCTCGGACGGCGGAATCGTGCAAGACTATCATATGACGCTTGCGCTTGCAATGGGTGCCGACTTCATCATGCTCGGCAGATACTTTGCGCGCTTTGACGAAAGCCCGACGGCAAAACTCAACGTCAACGGCAATTACGTCAAAGAGTACTGGGGAGAAGGCAGCAACCGTGCAAGAAACTGGCAACGTTACGACCTTGGCGGAAAGAGCGGTCTTTCGTTTGAAGAAGGCGTCGATTCTTACGTTCCGTATGCAGGCAAACTCGCAGACAACGTGCGCAAGAGTTTGTACAAGGTCAAGTCCACGATGTGCAACTGCGGCGTGACCAGCATCGCCGAACTTCACGAAAACGCAAAACTCACGCTCGTGTCGGCAACCAGCATAGTTGAAGGCGGAGCGCACGACGTGCTGATAAAGAACAAATACAATTCATAAAAAAACGCTTGCCGAACGGCAAGCGTTTTTTTATGAATAATTAACATTAATTTATAAAAATCGTAGCAAAAAAGAAAGACACGCATTTGCGTGTCTTTCGTAAATTTACGTCTCGGTCAGTTGATGCCTTCTGCAATCATAGCGTCGGCAACTTTTTTGAATCCCGCAAGGTTTGCGCCCGCAACGAGATTGTAATTCATGCCGTATGCGTTGAGTGCGTCACAGATTTGTGTGTGAATGCCTTTCATGATTTGTTTGAGTTTTGCATCCACTTCTTCGCGCGTCCATGCGAGACGTTCGCTGTTTTGCGACATTTCAAGCCCGCTCGTTGCCACGCCGCCCGCGTTGACAGCCTTTGACGGAGTCACGAGCACGCCGTGAGATTGCAAGAATGCGATTGCTTCGTTGGTGGTCGGCATATTTGCGACTTCGTTGAGCACGGGCACGCCGAGTTTGACCATGGCTTGCGCGTCTTCGAGAAGAATTTCGTTTTGTCTTGCGCAGGGCATATAGATGTCTGCTTTGACGTTGCCCCAAGGTTTCTTGCCTGCGACGAATTCGCAACCGAATTTGTCTGCGTAATCTTGCACTTTGTTGCGGTTAGATGCACGCATTTCGAGCATATAATCGATTTTTTCTCCGCTGACGCCGTCGTTGTCGACGATGTATCCGTCAGGGCCCGAAAGGGTGATGACCTTGCCGCCGAGTTCGGAGATTTTCTTTGCCGCGCCCCATGCCACGTTGCCGAAACCGGAGAGACAGAAAGTCTTGCCTGCGAGTCGTTCGCCTTCGTGTTTGAGCACTTCGTCAAGGAAGTATGTTGCGCCGAAACCGGTTGCTTCGGGGCGGATGAGAGAGCCGCCGAAACTCAAACCTTTGCCCGTGAGAACGCCGTTTTCATATGCGCCGACGATTTTCTTGTATTGACCGAAAAGATATCCGATTTCTCTTCCGCCGACACCCATATCACCGGCAGGAACGTCCATATCGGGTCCGATATAGCGATAAAGTTCGGTCATGAAAGACTGGCAGAAGCGCATGATTTCTGAATCGCTCTTGCCGGTCGGGTCGAAGTCCGCGCCGCCTTTTGCGCCGCCCATGGGCAGAGAAGTGAGTGAGTTTTTGAAAGTCTGCTCGAAGCCCAAAAACTTCATGGTGTCGAGATTGACGTCTTTTTGAAAACGAAGTCCGCCTTTGAAAGGGCCGATTGCGTTGTTGAATTGCACGCGATATCCGCGATTTACGTGATATACACCGTTGTCATCCATCCAGGGAACGCGGAAGATGATTTGTCTTTCGGGTTCGACTATGCGTTCGAGAATGACGTTTTTGCGCATAACGCTCTCGTTTTGCTCGATTGCGGGAGTCAGAGACGAGAGAACTTCTTTGACCGTTTGCATAAATTGCGGTTGATTCGGATTTTGCAATTCGGTCTTTTCGATGACTTCACTGATGTATGACATATTTTCCTCCTTGGCAGAACTTTCGTTCGTCCTAAATAAAATAATATACTCACAAAGTGGCAAAATCAACATAAAAATAAAATCAAGACCCGTTCGTTGATTGATATAAAACGCGAAATCGACGGATATGCACACAAAATTTGCGAGTTGTATCGTGATTTTTTGCCGAAAAAACGCATAAATTGTGTCGGAAGAAGTGCGCCTGCACAAAATATTAAGACGCAAAAAATTCTTCAAAATCGTATTGAAATATAAGTTTCGATATGTTATCATATAAATGTTAAATTATTTTAAGGTGCGCCCGCTCACGCGCGTAGGCGTGCTTGAAGTAAAGAAAGGAGAAAGTTATGAGCCAAAATCAACAGTTCAAAAAGGTCAAACTTTTCAGAGTGCTCAAAGTGGTGTTCTACTCGCTTGGCCTTCCGCTGTTCCTTGTCACGGTATTTCTTTCCGCGATAAAGTTTATCGGTCACGACCCGTTCATGGGCGAAACCGCAACGACGACCGCAATGGGATTCTTCAAACAAATCGAAGCGTATCTCACTGCGCCGGCACTTTACGGTTTTTGGATTGCGTGCGCGCTTTGGGTGATTATTTCCATCATTCACATCGTGCTCAGCAAGACCGTAAAAAGCACGAGAGTTAGAATGCTTGCAGTGCTTGCCGCAACGCTCGTGGTTATGTTCGGTTCGGTGCTTATCATGGACACCGTGTTCGAAGCCAAAATCACGGACATGCAAAACAATGCACAGAGCGGCGTGGTCATCAACGACTACAAAACCCAACTTTCATATTATCGTACGCTTTCGTCAAACGCCATCAAGAAAAACGATACGCTCAATCTCATTGAGAAAGTCAATCTCATCAAGACGGTTTACAACGTTGAGATGGAAGGCGCGGACAAGGGCGGCACTGCCGGCAACATCGCAAACAAACCCGTAAGTTACTGGAATGTTGTATCCGATGACGGAGTGCAGGGCGTCGATATCAGTTTCAAGTTTAATTCCACCACGGGCGGATACGACCTTGACGTGAGCGGAAGCGGCAACAATTTTGTCGGCGACGGCGATATCACAAAACAAATCGAAGGCAACCAACTCATAAGACTTGCTCCCAACGGCAACGGTCAACTCGAAATCAACGGCAAGGTCTATTCTCATTACTGGTACAAAGAAAGACAGACAAAAGCCGGCGATAAGATTTACGTGTGGTACACCAAAGACATGATGCCCGTCGGCACTCAATACAAAGACGGCACGACCGTTGACAAATCGGCAATAACCGACGGTGTTTACGGTACAGGCATCTACAATGCAAACGGTATGCTCTCGGACGGCTGGGTGTTCAGCATTTACAACATGCTCGAAATTCTCGAAGACTATTACGAAGGCAAAGCAATCGCAGATAAATACAGCAATCAGGTGGAGAATTTGTACGAAGAAGCGGAATCCATGCGCGACGCGTACTATCAAGGTCTAATCCCCGATCAAGACGGCAATTATGCAGAACCGTGGTTGCAAGCAATTTACAATCAGGAAATCGAAGTTGCAGGCCGTTTCTCCATGACGAGACGCAGACTCGATTCCCTTGTCGCAAAACTCGGCGCGCTTCTTGGCAACAACAGTCTTTTCGACTTCCTTCTTAAGACTAACGAAGACGGCGAAAGCGGTCTTGTCGGCGTGGCGGACAACTTCGGTTTCGGCGACGTGCTCAGACCCATTCTCGAAAAACTTCAGAAGGGCATGAGTTTTGCAACCGACATCATCAAAAACGACGCAACGATGGCAACCGTCATCGATTACGTAAAACCGGCACTCGGCATTTCCGATTCCGTTGAAATCAAAGACATTTACATCGTGCTTGCTTATGCGGGCGCAACCGACGTGTTCGGCGTCAAGAGAGACAATCTCTATCTCGCACTCGTCAAAGACAACGGAGCAGGCGCAATCGGCACGAATCCCGCAAAAGTCAGCGACGGCGGCGACGTTCTTCTCGACATCGATTTCTCGGATAAAGTTATCGACGACGAAAACAGCGACTACGCTTTCGATCTTGATCATTTGAGCAAGTTCCTTAACACCGCAATCAACGGTTTGCTCGGCAAGTTCGGCATCAATCTCAAATCCATTCTCGTTGACAACACCATCGGCAGTATGCTCGGCGGTTTGCTCATCAAGGATATTAAGATTGACGGCGTGACGTACAAGGGACTCGAAATCGGCGGCATGCAAATTCCGCTCTTCGACGAAGACTACAATGCGGCAATCGACATTTCCGCAATACTCACAAACGTCCTTTCTTCGCTTTATTACTATCAATCTCCCGTCATCAAACCCGTGTGGGAATTCTACGGTTGGGAAGAAAGCACCAACGCAGAATATATTGCCGCAAGTGCCGCGCTCAAACAATATCAGAGAGCGGAATACGAAGCGGTTGCATACGGCGGAATGATAGGCTCTGTTCTTATCGGCGACAATCTCGGTACGGGCTCTTATCCGTCCGCACTCGGACTTTCGGATCTCACATCGGTGAGACAACTCAAAGCGGATCTTTCCTACAAACCGGAATTTTATCCGATTTACTCGACTCGTGATATGATTTTGTTCTTTACGGGTATCGTGGTGTTGTTCTACGCTTTGAGTTTCGTAGCTCAAGAGAAAGAAATCGAATACGCAACGGGTCAACTCGTCGTCAAAGAACGTAAAGCGCGTGCAAAGAAAGCCAAAAAAGGCGCGCAAACCGACGAAATAGCGACGTCCGAAAACGAAACGACAGAAAACGTCGTCGATTCTCAATCCGAACAGGCGACGGACACTCCCATAGGAGACGAAGCCTTGCCTGTGCAAGAAAATACGGATAAGGGGGTGCTGTAATATGAGTAAGAAACATCTCGTAGACGTTCAGGCAATCGAAAACGAAGCGGCAGTCGAAGAACAAATAGTCGAAAAAACGGAACTTGACAGTTATTCTTCGAAAGCGGACGAAACCGGCGTTCCGTCTTTCCCCGTCAGCGACCGCACCAAAAAGGAACAATTCAAGACGTCGGTCATCTACACGGTGGCTTCGGTCGTTCTCTATTTGCTCGCATATCTTCCGATAATCATCGTATCTCTCGTGCTCGGCGTTAAGTGCTACAAACTTTTGCCGTACTACGGAGTGTGGCCGTTTGTCGGCACGATTTTCGCAGGAGTTCTCGGTCTCGTGTTCATGACCGTCGTTCTCGTCGTCGAAAGAAAGAAGAGCAAGCATAGCATAAGAACGCAAACCGTCAAAATTCTTATTGCGTTCGTGTGTCTGACAACGGGCATGGGCTTGCTTTTCACTTACATCGTCCCCGACGTAATCGCAAAGGCAACGCAAAACACGCTTTATTGCGAAGACGTGTACTACAAGGGAGCGGAGCAAGCGGAAAAGAACGCAAAGCTCGAGCGCGACTTCATTATGTACAACGTGCTCAACGGCAACCTTAACAACTATGACGGCAACCGTATTGCCGACCACGGCGATTTCTCCTACACGACGCTCTCCAAGCGCGAAGAAGACAACGGAACGTTCATCAGATATTACAATCAAGACATTCAAAACGTTTACGACGCATATATGCGCGACTACGATATAAAGACTATCAAGTCGCAAGTCTTAGACGTTCTTGAAAAGAATGCGCCAAGAAGATACGAACTCTACAACTTCGTATACACCAACTACGTGCTCAACGACTACGATTACGCTTTCGTGAATAACGTGCAACGTCGTGCGTTCGCACTTTCGCTCGTTGACTATATCTACTCCAACTTCGACTACGAAGGCATGCTCAAAATCGGCTTCAAAGACGCAAGAGTCAAAGCGTTGTTCCAGGCAAACTACGACAGTTTCAACCACGACGGATACAACACCTTCGACGATCCGCTTCTTCTCTACGCACAGGTCAACGGCCGTATGACTATCCCCGTGGTCCTTCGTCTCATTCTCAACGGCGGTTGGGAATACTCGCAAGGCGGCTATGACGACGCAACCGGCGAAGTTCGTTTCACCGAAGACGGCAACTGCTTGTATCAACTTTACGATCCCGAAAAAGTGGCTGAATTCGTTGCAAACGGCGGTGAATTCCTCTACGACGGCAAACTCATGGACGAAAACGGCAACGAAATCACCGTCAAATACGGCTTCAACAAAGACGGTTGGATGATGTATGAAAACGGCGTGACCAAACGCCAGATGAAGTGGCTCGTTCTCGATATGCTCGGTGATCCGATGTCTATTGCTTCCGTCAACATCAATGCACTTGCAGGCGACGTTATCACGACGGCAATACAACAACTCATCGAAAAACTTCCCACTCTCGTTGACGCACTCGGCGGTCTCGTTAAGAAAGACCTTATTGACGTAGTGGTCAAAGAAGCAACGGGCGGTGCAGGTCTCAATATCGGACTTTGCTTCGACGACGACGGCAATCTCGCAGTCAATCTCTACTCCATGAACGCACCTTACGGTATGCTCGGCTACATGCAGGCAACGTGGGTTGACAGCGACAATCTTCTCATGGCGGTCATCAACGTGGTTGGACTTCGCAACTGGCTCTGCATCTTCGGTGCAATCGGCTCCGTGCTCATCATAGCGGCAGGCATTTGCAGAGAGATGGGCGAAAAGACGCGCGATCGCAGCGAAATTGCACGCGACCGTGTCAATCGTGCAAACGAAGACGGAAACAATGAAGAAACGCCCGCGGAAAACGCAGACAATGCAAACAACGCCGACGTGACAGTCGGCGCAGACGCTCCGCCGACACCCGACGCGGTATAACGACAAACACATGAAAAAGGCACGCGGTTGCGTGCCTTTTTTGATGTCATAAAACGTTTTGTAAAATTTATTCTTTTATATTTGCAACGTCGGTTTTCCACGACGTTTTCGATAATG
>ERZ1024397.24-NODE-24-length-30736-cov-29.049542_pt1 | contig 30736 bp, 20 predicted proteins | sample MGYA00520786_ERZ1024397 | MGnify/ENA primary metagenome ERZ1024397 (study PRJEB33242, sample SAMEA3444275) | Homo sapiens | biome: Host associated; feature: Gastrointestinal tract; material: Stool | place: Uganda | collected 2011-01-01 ... | reverse complement strand
GTGCCACGCACTCGGGTGTATCACGCGGCAAAACCCGAACAAAAGCCGTCATTGCGGCAACGGCATCGCTTGCGTGCAAGCAACGCCGAGAGCCACATTAGGCTTTTGTTCTGCTAACCGCGCCGAAAATCTTTGCTATCGGTTTGGTCACGGACAAAAACTCCTGCCCCAATTTCGCAAGATTGTCGGCTTGGTACTTTCGATTGGGTGGGACACCCACACCCGATTTATGCCGTTGTTTTGGCAGCCGCAACGGGCAATCACTTGCCCGTTGCGGAGAGCCAAACTAGGTTTTGCCGCCACTACCGCGCCGAAAATCTTTGCTATCAGTTCAAGCACGGACAAAAACTCCTGCCCCAATTTCGCAAGATTGTCGGCTTGGTATATTCGAGTGGGCGGGAACACCCGCACCCGATTGAAATAATCAGTAAAATTCAAATTCTCCTTGTCATCCTGAGCGTAGTCGAAGGATCTCGTGGAAACGAAACGTCACTATTATATGCGTCATTTTACATCATTCCGCTACCGCGAGATTGCCACGCTTGCGCTCGCAATGACAGAGTTTTTCGGTTGCGCCCGAAACGGAAGTCTGTGCGGGCGTACTTATACACGGAATGTGCGACTTCGAAGACGGAACACGAGCCGCAACGGCGGCGAGCAAATAAGCGCCGAGCTTGACGGTTGTACAAGTGAGCAAGTGCGTGTTGTTCTTTGCACTTGCGAACGAGTGGCATAATGAGTGCACGATACCTATCTATGCGAGTGCCGACTGTCTTCCCCGCGAGCGACGGATAGTTTTGTAGTGAAAGCACTCTATACGAGTGGTGGAAGAAATACCGGCGCGGTCCGGAAAGATGGGGCATTTCTATTTAGAGTACACGACGCTCACCCCTTGTAGAGCCGTGAACTTATAAAAAACTTATATCACTTCTCTGCCCATTCGCTGCGTTCTCATACACGCACTCTGTACATTCAAAGCGCACTTATGCACTCACTCTACTCATCCGCTGCGTTCTTCAAAACCGAATAGTAAAATCACAATAAAAAATCTTGTAAAAGTCGGCAATCGTATTGTATAATGTTTTATATCAAAATTTTTGAAAGGTAAACTATGAAAAAAACGTTGCGTATAGAACTCGACTACAACTGGGTGCTGACTCGCATTGACGACGCAAAATACCCCGTCGAAGTGCTGAAAGACAGGTTTGTGAAAGGCAAAATCGAAAAAATCAGCGAATCTTATCTTCACTTGACGCTTGCGGTCGACGAAAACGACTACGAAAAGACAAAAAACAAAATTTCGACGTTCTTTGCGCAAAAATACGGAAAGCCGAATCTTTCGGCATTGAGTTTTTCCGATTGCGAGCCGAATACGGACGATGAAAGCGGCAAGTCGCAAGACAAAGCACATTCCGACAACAGCGGCAACTCCAAAGAGCCGCACACAATTGACGACACGCTCGAGCTTGTCAACACGCTCGTCGGCGCGCAAGAATTCAAAAGCCTTATAAAAGAACTTGTGGCGATTGCGCCCGAAGTGGTCAAAAACAAGGCGCAAGACGTTTTTATGTCCCAAAGCTATCTCTTCTCTGTCGGCGACGGATGCGGGCTGACAACTTATCTTGAAATACTTGCGCTTGCCGTAAACGATCTGTCACTTGCAAAAATGACGCCTATCGCGCCCGTCAAAGAATACAAAATCAAGATGACGGACAAGCCCAAAGACGATTTGAACGACGTAAGCGACGTCATCGGAAAAATCGAAACCGACGAGGCAAGCGTGATATGCCTGGATATAAGCAAGTGGATTGACAAGACCGACTCCGAAGACTTCAAAAAGCTGCTCAAAGACGTGCAAAAGGCAAGCGAAAATCACGTCATCGTGTTCAGAGTGCCTTTTGTGGACAAAGACGTGCTTTGCCGCATCGAAAACTCGCTCGAAGACGTGGCGTATATCAAGACTTTGTCTTTTCCGCCCTTTGACCGCGCCGAAACGAAAGAAATTGCAAAACGCGACTTTGAAAAATACGGCATGAAACTGTCGGACAATGCGTGGGAGTATTTCTTCAAGCGTATTGCTAAAGAAAAGAGCGACGGCAAATTTTACGGATTGAACACCATAAAGAAAGTCGTAAAAGAGTCCGTATACAAGAAATACGTTGCCGTGGCAAACGGCGCAAAGAACGCAACGCTCATAGGGACAAACGACGCAAGGAAGATATGCGGCTCTCTTGCAGACGAATCGGAAGGTATGGCGCAACTCGACCAACTTGTCGGATGCGAAAAAATCAAAGCTCAAATTGAAGAAATCATTGCGCAAATACGCTTGTCCAAGGCAGAAAACGGACCTGAACGCCCTTGCCTGCATATGCGTTTCGTCGGCAATCCCGGCACTGGAAAAACCACCGTTGCGAGAATACTCGGCAAAATTCTCAAAGAAAAAGGCGTGCTGCGCATAGGCAATCTGTACGAATACAAAGGCAGAGATTTCTGCGGTCAATACATCGGAGAAACCGCACCCAAAACGTCGGGAATGTGCCGCGACGCATACGGATCGGTGCTGTTCATAGACGAGGCGTACTCTCTCTATCGCGGAGACGACAATATGCGCGACTACGGCGTGGAAGCGATCGACACGCTCATATCCGAGATGGAAAACCACAAGGACGATCTTGTCGTCATCATGGCAGGCTACACCGACGATATGGAGAAACTCATGGACGCCAACAGGGGCTTGAAAAGCAGAATGCCATACACGATCGAGTTTCCCAACTTCACGCGCGAGCAACTCTTCGAGATATACAAATCGATGTCGTCAAAAAAATTCAAAATCTCAGACGACCTATACCCCGTCGTTCAAAAATACTTTGAAAACCTGTCCGACGACGTTCTTAACTCAAAGAAATTCAGCAACGCGCGCTTCGTGAGAAATTTGTTTGAAAGAACGTGGGCGAAAGCGGCTATGAGAAGTCAACTCGAAGGTCAAAAAACCGTGACGCTTTGCGCCGTAGACTTCAACAATGCGGCAAGCGAAAAAGACTTCGCTTTCCAAATCGAAAAGAAAATAAAACTCGGTTTTTGACGATACGGAGCAAATTATGAAAATAAATCTCAAACAAAAGAAACTCGCAAAAAACGTTTTTAAGACTTTTTGCGAACTTCTTGACGAAAAAGGCGTAAATTACACAAAAAACAAAGACCGACTTGCCGTCAACTGCGTTTTGCAAGGCGACGATTTGCCCGTTGCCGTCAACGCGGTGGTCAACGAGAGAGAAATGATCGTGCTTGCCCTATCACCGCTCTCATTCACCGTCCCAACGGAAAGACGAGACGTCATTGCCGTTGCGGTGAGCGAGATAAACGCATACCTTCTCGACGGTCACTTTGACTTTGACTATCACACCGGCAATATAAATTTCAGGATTTTCCTGAGTTTTGCAAACAGCATAATCGATAAGCAGGCATTTGAATATCTGATTGCCACCATATTCGATGCCGTTGACGAATACAACGACAAGTTGCTCTTCATTTCAAAAAGCGAAACCGGTATCGAAGACGCGCTTAAATGCTTGCGCTAAGGAGTGGATATGGAAAAATCGGACAACAAAATCGCTCAAAACGTGTACGATATGATAATCTCGACGCTAAAAAGCAAAGATTACGTCTTTTTGCAACCCGACAACTTGAAAGTCGCTTTTCAAATCGAAACGGACGATACGCCAATAGTTTTTTCCGCCGTCATAGACGCCGAACGCCAACTTATACGCATGATCGCCGGCTATTCGATCACCTTCCCGCAAGAACGTCGCATTGACGGTGCAATCGCAACTTGCTCGACAAATTGCAATCTCGTTGCAGGCGGCTTCGATTTTGACTACGAAACGGGATCGGTGGTTTTCAGAATATCCGCAAGTTTTGCAGGCAGCATAATCTCCCCCGACGTGTTTTTGTATATGGTGCATCGCGCATACAGTGCATGCGCGCTCTACGACAAAAAGCTCGACCTGCTTGCCAAAGGCGAACTGCCGCTTGCGGCATATCTCTATCTTTTTGAAGACGATTGATTTTTCTCGCAAAACACGAAAACACTATCGATTCAAACAGTCAAAACTAAAAAAACCGCACAAAAAAAGGCTTTCCGTTTGGAAAGCCTTTTTTGATATTCTAATCGGTTGAATTGCCGTTTTCGCTACTTTTTCAAGCGATACGTTCTTTGCCGAAATCAGAGTTGCGGACCTGCTGCGACAAGAGCCTTGCCTGCGGGATTGGTCTCGTATTTTGCAAAGTTCTTGATGAATCTGCCTGCGAGATCTTCCGCTTTCTTGTTCCAATCTTCGACGTTTGCGTAGGTGTCACGCGGATCGAGAATTTCGGTTGCAACGCCGTTGAGCTCGGTGGGCACTTCAAAGTTGAAGAACGGAATGGTCTTTGTGGGGGCTTTGTCGATGTCGCCGTTGAGAATTGCGTCGATGATACCACGAGTGTCTTTGATGGAGATACGCTTGCCCGTGCCGTTCCAACCGGTGTTGACAAGGTATGCCTTTGCGCCGCTCTTTTGCATTTTCTTGACGAGTTCTTCTGCATATTTGGTGGGATGCAATTCAAGGAATGCTTGACCGAAGCACGCAGAGAAAGTCGGAGTGGGTTCGGTTATGCCACGCTCGGTACCTGCAAGTTTTGCGGTGAAACCGGACAAGAAATAGTATTGAGTTTGTTCGGGCGTGAGAATTGACACGGGCGGCAACACTCCGAATGCGTCTGCGGACAAGAAGATAACGTTCTTTGCCGCGGGTGCTGCGGAAATTGGGCGCACGATATTTTGAATGTGATCGATAGGATAGGAAACACGAGTGTTTTCTGTGACGGACTTGTCGGCGAAATCAATCTTGCCGTTTCCGTCGAGAGTGACGTTTTCAAGCAATGCGTCGCGTCTGATCGCGTTGTAGATGTCGGGTTCGGATTCTTTGTCGAGGTTGATGACCTTTGCATAGCAACCGCCTTCGAAGTTGAACACGCCGTTATCGTCCCAGCCGTGTTCGTCGTCGCCGATGAGAAGACGTTTGGGGTCGGTGGAAAGAGTGGTTTTGCCCGTGCCGGAAAGTCCGAAGAAGATTGCGGTGTTCTTGCCTTCCATGTCGGTGTTTGCCGAGCAGTGCATGGACGCGATGCCTTTGAGCGGGAGATAGTAGTTCATCATCGAGAACATACCCTTCTTCATTTCGCCGCCGTACCAAGTGTTGATGATGACTTGTTCACGGCTCGTGATGTTGAAAACGACAGCCGTCTCGGAGTTGAGACCGAGTTCTTTGTAGTTTTCCACTTTTGCCTTGGAAGCGTTGTATACGACGAAATCGGGCTTGAAGTTTTCAAGTTCTTCAGCAGTCGGCTTGATGAACATGTTGGTGACAAAGTGTGCTTGCCATGCGACTTCCACGATGAAACGGATTGCCATGCGCGTGTCTTTGTTTGCGCCGCAGAATGCGTCGACGACGTAGAGTTTCTTGTCGGAAAGTTCTTTGACTGCGATGTCCTTCACCGCTTTCCACGCTTCTTGGCTAGCGGGATGGTTGTCGTTCTTGTAGCCTTCGGAAGTCCACCACACCGTGTCCTTGGAGTTGTCGTCCACGACGATGAATTTGTCCTTGGGCGAACGACCGGTGTAAATGCCCGTCATGACGTTGACTGCGCCGAGTTCGCTCACTTGACCTTTTTCATAACCCGTGAGTGCAGGGTTGGTCTCTTCTTCAAAAAGAAGATCGTAGGACGGATTGTACACGATTTCCGTCGTGCCGCTGATGCCGTACTTTGTCAAGTCGATATTTTTCATAATATCATATCTCCTTAAAATAAAATTTTGAATCTGCAATGCAGACGATTTTTTTACTATATTGTGCAAGGAACGCAAACGTTCCTATTATCATTATACATTATTTTTCGCCAAATAAAAGTAAATTTTTATCAATATTTTAATTTAATCGCAATTTAATCATTCAAAACCGAAAACGAGTGCCGTTCGCCCTTGAAAAAACTCGCTTAATATGCTAACATATACGCAAAGGAAGGATATCGATATGTATTATTGCGAAAAGTGTAAAAACGTAAACGAAAAGAAAAACTGCATATATTGCGGCAAAAGAAAATTGCGCGAAGTCAACGACGACGACTTGTGTTTTTTCGTGGAACTCGGCAATTTTCACGCAACGATGTTTCTTGAAGCGTTGAGTTCTCAAAGAATCGACGCTTTCTCTATTCCGTCCGGATTCAGTCTCACGACGAGAGCAAACTCGTCGCAAAAGATTTATATTCCCTACAAATCGCTTGCCGCCGCCCACGACGTTTACGTCTCCATGTACGGTTGATTTTATCCAACCAAGGTCCTATATCTCTTATTTTCCATCAATAAATCTCCAATGGTATCCACCGGATGTCTTTGAAATGTTTCGGCAACAATTGGCTATTGCATCGGCTCTCAGATTCAATGATTTTGCCGCCGCTTTTATGCTATCATATTCGATTCCCGTATCAGTATTTATCACTCTTTTACAATGACCTTTTGTCGTTCTTTCTCTACCGCATATCATACAACCGCGTCCGTCAAATCTATGAGCCGCAGTCGATTGCCATTCATGGCCGCACACATGACACTTCCACCAATATTTTTTGTTGGATTGAGCGCAAATTTGATTTGGCGACAGTTCGTTCTTCTCATAGTCCCAATCAACCAACAAGTGCGGAGCAAGGGTTTGCAGGTCATTTACACCTGTAACACATGTGTGCCCACAACAAGCATTGCAACCACATCCGTTTGTCCTACTATAAACCATCGCCGCCCATTCATGTCCGCACACATGGCATTTCCACCACACTTTCACATGCATCCCCAATGTTAATTTTCTCGGATCTAAATCTCGATTCTTTTCATAATTCCAATCTTGCATCAAATCGGTTTCTGCAAGACTTTTCTTTGACGTTTTCGAAAAGGTAAGCGCCTTGTTGAGAATATCAAAATAATCACTTTCAATATTCGGTGAAATGTTAAGCGAAGCGTTGTATCTTTTGTTTATATAGTCAAAAGTCGTTTCAACAATGTCTTTGAGGTGAGCAATAGTATCATGAATCACTTCCACTTCTAAAAATGTCGCATTGCTGATATATTCGGGGCATCCTTTTTCTCGCACGCGAATAAGGTCTATCCCGCGCTGTAAACATAATTCATCCTTTTTTAAATCTTTTTCAACATCACGATGCCATTGCCGCCCATCATATTCAATTCCTATTTTAAGAGCGGGGATATAGATATCCAACTCCATTTTATTCGATGAATCGAAATTTACGTTCTCTTCTATATCGAAGTATTGCGACAAATAATATGCCAACGTCTTCTCTGAAACTGAAATCGACAATTCTTTTTTACAATGCGGACATCCTGTTTTTTGATAACTTGCTCTAGAGGCAATTGTCGCCTGCCATTCGCGACCGCACACACTACATTTCCACCACACTTTACTATTTTTTCCATAGGTTACTTGTTGGGGAGTTATCTCATTCTTATCATAATTCCATTCATTAAGCAATTCGGGATTGGTCGTTGCTAAATCATTCACGCCGACCAAAATTTTTTGGTTAGAACATATCGGGCAAACAATTCTTCCTTCAAAGATATGACAAATTTTAGCAGAAAAAACATGCCTTTTGTCTTTATCGCATGTCCACCATGCCATTTTATTGCTACCGCATGTCAATTTGTCAGGAAAAAGCCCAAGCTGTTTGTTCTTTTCAAAATTCCACTTGGACATCATTTCTTGATTTTCTATTATGTAAGGTCTTTTAGTCATATTCATCAGCTAAGATTGTCTTTTGATGTACAATTCATAAAAAATTTATAAATTATATCCCTTATGGTCAATATGTTCTCATTTTCTATTCAAATCAAGTCTCACATTGATGCTTAAGCATCAACAGGGTGATACTATAAGTATTTTATCATCAACTTCAAGTATAATCAATATAAAAAAACAAACAAGCCGAACAGGGTTCGACTTGTGTTCTTTGTGGTGGAGTGGGGATGTTTGCGTTCGCACACCTTTTGCACTATTTACAGCCTCTTTTGTATCGTCTATTGTCAGTTTTTCGATGTCTTTACCGCCGCGAAGATTGAAAAAAACCACAGTGTCATCGTCGGAAACGAATACTTGACTTACAAGGTGGTTTATTATTTGTTTTTGGTATTCTTTATCATTAACGTCGCCTTTAAGCAGTTCTTCAATAAAAGCAAGTAAATTTTTCTTGGTAATTCTATAGCCGCGTTCTAATTCGAGTTGCGCCTTTTGCGTTTCCAAATCGCTAAGCAGAATTTCATACTCTGCCATTTTCGTTTCAATTTTGTTTTTCAACAGTTGGCTCTTCGCATCTATAAACGCGTCGGCAAGTTTTTCTGCCTCGTTTTGTATATTAGCAATTCGTGCGGCGATACTTCTGAGATTGTCTTCGTCAGTGCGTTTTTCGTAATAGGCGAATACATCGTCAACTGCCATTTCCGCATTTTTCTTATCTTTCAAAAAGTTCACTACGCACGACGTAACGTAACTTTCGAGATTGTCTTTATTTTCACGCAGTTTATCGCACTCGTGCTTTTGCCTTTTCTTGCAAGTATAGTAGGAATATTTTTTACCGCTTTTGCCTGTGCTTTTATCCGCAACCATTTCCGAGCCGCAATGTCCGCAAAAGACTTTCCCGCTTAAAAGATAAGGCACTTTTGCCGTTTCCTGTCCGCCGAGAACGTACTTGTTTTCGGCAAGTTTTTCCTGAACTTTCAAAAATAAAGCCTTATCCACGATAGCGGGGTAGATATTCTTGCAATCTCTGCCGCCGAACTTAAATTCGCCGGTATATTTTTCGTTGGTCATCCAGTTGTCGAAAGAACGACCTTTGAAACGCTTTCCGTTTATGCGAAAGCCTTTTTCATTCAGAATATCCGCTATTTGCTTTTTTGGTTTTCCGTCGGCATATTGAGTAAAAATAAATCGGATAATTTCTGCTTCTTCGTCGTAAATAACGACTTTTTTAACAGGCTTAGCGTTATCGGCTGCTTGCTCTATTTCAAGACGATATCCGAAAGGTACTTTTCCGCCGCAAAACATTCCGTTGGCAATACTTGTATCGATACCGTCGCGGATACGTTTTGAAAGACGTTTACTGTATTTTTCGGCGTTCCATTCCAAAAACATTTCATAGAACTCGCCGCCTTCGTCTTCGGATATGGGCTCGAGCGCGGATATAACTTTTATGCCGTATTTTTCTTTAAGCATTTCCTTGTACATAACGCTGTCGCGACGGTTTCTCGCGAACCTGTCGAACATATAAACGATTATGTACTTGAACGCTCCGGTTTGAGCATCGGACACCATTTTTTGAAATGCAGGACGGTCGGTATTCGTGCCTGTTTTGGCTTTATCCGAGTAAACATTGACTATTTTTATGCCTTTATTTTCGGCAAATTCACTGCAAATACGGATTTGAGCTTCAATGCTTTGCTCGTTCTGACTTTGAGAACTGAACCGAGCGTATATTATTCCATTTTCCATTTTACCTCCGAGAAGATTTATTTTTTTCGGCAAACAACCTATCGGGAAATGGCGGAACCAGTCAAGGAACAAGTAGAAAATATTGCCGTATAAGTCGATTAACCCATAGTTTTCAGCGATATTTTATACCCTTGACTGAGCCGACTTTTTCCGATACCATAATACCGAAAAATAAAATACTATCTTTTAATTTTATCCTTTAGTAATTTTTCCAGATACGGTTTTATTGAATTAAGAATGATCGCTGTTGCTTTTTGATTTTGTTTATACGTCCTATTCCTTTTATTGAACATATCTATCAAGAATTGATAATCTTTATACGCATCAAATCCGTTATATTGATTCGGCTCAAAAGCATCGTTGTCATATAAATATCTCAAAAGTTTTCTCGTGAAATATTCAGATGTTAATTCAATAAACTCGTTTGATTCAACAGCGTGGAGTAACTTAAATAATTGCTCCTTAATCGTTGCCAAATCATTAAGCTCTTTTCGTTCAAATTTATGAATGCATGAACTACCGATTGGATACAATATATTTCCGTTTATTTTATTCTTTATAGTAAACAGATATCTTAAATTCTCTTTACCGCATACACATGATTCGCTTAGAGTATCGTCCTCGTCTACATCATAAATTTCCCATTCGTATACCGCGGCATTCCAATTAGATGAATCTGAATACTTTAATACAGCAGATTTTAGGTTTCTTAAATATAAACTTTCCATTTTCCCCTCTTTGAACAATATCTTTAAGTGCCCGATTTCAAAATATCGATATATCCCGAATATTCGAAAACTCTGTCGCGAGCCTTTGTAGTCGTTTCGTTTAATATACCGACTTCAACCATCTTTTTGACTGCTCCGGACACACCATTATACGACAAACCAAGCGCGGTTGCGGCTCCGCCGATAGAGATAATCGGGTGTTCCTTGATATAATCAAAAACCTTTGAAACCGTTTCGGTTTTCTTGACAAGTTTTTCTTCGTCCGACTTGATAAGCGAATTTATGCTTTCAATTGTCTTGATGCCGTCGTCGCAAGTTTCTATAATTCCGTGCAAAAAGAATTTTATCCACTGTTCATAATTGCCTTTGGTGCGAACTTCACTCAATCTGTCGTAGTATTCGATACGATTTGTTTTAAGATACAGCGACAAATACAATACGGGGCGACGAAGTATTCCGTCGGCAAGCAACATCAACGTGATAAGCATTCTTCCGACACGTCCGTTACCGTCCAAAAACGGGTGCACGGTTTCAAATTGGTAATGCACGAGTGCCGTTTTCAACAAAATGTCCATATCGTAGTCGTTTATAAACTTTTCGAAATCGCTCATTGCGGTTTGCATATCTTCCACTGTCGGCGGAACGTATCTTGCAGTTTGCAAATTACTATTTGACGAGCCTATCCAGTTTTGACTGCGGCGAAATTCTCCGGGATTTTTTTCTTGTCCGCGAACGCCTTGCATTAAAACTTTATGAGTATCGCACAAAAGTCGGTTGCATACGGGTAATTCTTTCATTCGCTCGATAGCGTAATTAAGCGCGTTTACATAATTAACCACGTCGTTTACTTCGAGATTTATCGCTACGTCAACGTTAGGATTAAGTACGTCTTCCAAGGTCGCCTGCGTTCCTTCGATCTGACTGCTGAGCAATGCCTCTTTACGGACGTATGCGCTCAAAAACAGATTCATATCGGGAATAAGTTCTGATGTCATATCCAACTTACCGAGAAAGTTATGCGCCTTAGAAAGCAATGCGACCATTTCCGCGTCCATTTCGATTTCGGGAAACGGCGGTAATGGATTAGGTCTATATGCTTTGTAACCGGCAATACCGCCGAGCGCGGTAATATATTGTCCTGCTCTGTTCATAAAGCACTCCTTGAAATTATTCTGCTATTATTATACTCATTATTTCGCAAAAAGTCAATATTAAGAAATAGCGAATTTCAAATATTTTTCGTTATTTCATTCAGCCGTTTAGGTTTTCTTGTCGAAACCGAACGGCTTTTTGTTTTTATTATGGTTTTTTATCGCTTTTTACGGGGTAGTTATAGCGCCCACATTCGAAAGTTCACGGTCGTAACCCGAAGTGCTTGGTAAAGTCTGTTACATTTAGTTTTCCTTTCGTGTATGCTGTTCTCGCACAACAAAAAACATCACATCGAGGTTACACGGCGGTTACGTCAAGGTTACTACGGCATCACAAATCGGAACAATTCCGTCACGCCGATGTCCTGGTATTCGGCAAAATCACGGTGTAAAATTTTATCGTAAAAAGTTTTTCAAAGTCGCAAGGATTTGGCGAGTTTGACTTTTAGAATAAATGCAAAAGTTGTTTCTATCCACAAAAACAAGGTTAACAGATAAAAACTTTACCGGGCAACACCTGAAAATAAATCTAAAAAAGTTTTTCAAATAGGAAAAATTCCTTCCTATTTGACTGTTAAGATGCAACTACAAAAAAATTTTTAATTGTTGCAAAAGGTGTCACAGTTAAGCCTTACAATTTCGATAGAAAAAATTTTCATCACATTTCAAAACCTGCAACGTGAGCGAAATATACTAAAACCACAAAAACAAACGGGAGACGATTAAATGAACGAACAATACCAAAAGGTCGCATACATAGGGCTGAGAAAAAAAGACGGCAGTTACGCCGTCAATATTCCGCTGTATGTAAAACTCGACGAAGTAGACAAAAAGGACATGGACGAGTCCAGAGAGGAAATTATCCATAAGGTCACGGAAATTATGATGCGCAGGTATGAAAAACAACTTGCAGAAATCATGAATTCCAAGCGACCGCCGCCGACGGAAACGAAGTAGTATTTTCGTTCAATCGTTTCCCGTTGGTTAATAAAAAATAACCTTGTATTTGAGCAAGGAAAGGAGGTAAAAAATGCCATATCAAAAGTGTAAAATCTACAACGACGGAAGTCATTATATTGCAATTCCGCACACTACAAGACCTGCCACTCCAAAACACTATCACCCCGAAGAAATAATCGAGGTCGTTGACGATACGCCGCAACAACAGCTGTTAAATGCAGATAAGTGTAACGCAGAAACGGCTTTAACCGCACTTAACGACACTAACGAGGTCAATTCGGGAGAATGTTCGGAACAAAACGAAAGTCCGTCCACGGACGAAGTTTCAACGCCTACGGCAACGCGAAAAATAACCCGAAGGCAACTGTTCGACGAACTGTATGAAGAATGTAAAAACCTTAAAAAGAGCGGGCGTGAAAAGTATATTTACGACCGTATGAAACAATATTTTACAAATGCCGAAGCCGCAAAACAATACGTTGACGGTCAGTTCGATAGGCTGAAACGCAACGCTATTGCGAAGCGCGTCAGACTTGTCCGCAAAGTAAACCTGCAAACATTCAACTATTTTTGTACTTTCACCTACGATAATGCCAAACATAGCGAAGAATCGTTCAGAAAGAAACTTTCCGATACCTTCAAGAAAATGTGTTACCGCCGTAAATGGAAATACGTCGGTGTGTGGGAACGCTCTCCGGATAAAAAACGATTACATTTTCACGGACTATTCTATATTCCGCCCGATGCAATGGTCGGCGAACTTGTGGAAGTGAAGGACTACTCGCCCGTAAAAGAAAAAGTGCAAACGACGTATCAGAATACATATTTTAACGAAAGATTCGGCAGATCGGACTTCAAGGAAGTAAACGAACACGTTTTAAGCGAAGCCGTGAGATACATTATGAAGTATCTCGAAAAAGACGGCGGCAAAATCGTCTATTCAAGAGGTTTGCCACAATATTTCATATCCGACATTATGGACGAGGATGTTGCCTGCACCATAGGACAAGAAGATAGAAAACTGCTGCTTTTCGACTCTTTCACCTGTTGGGACGAAGGATGCCTTGTAGGACAAGTAAGCAAGGAAGTGATAGACCAAATGCCGAAAGCAAATTAAAAGGCGCACACGCCCCGTAATACCCCTAAATGAAATGCGCGCGGACGGAGAAAAAGGCGAAAGATCGCCAAGCGGTTTAGCGGCGACTTCGCCTTCCGTCCGCGCTTTCATTTATCTATACGGGCGATTGCGTTTAATTTGGAGGCAGTTTTTAAGGCGGTCAATTAGCAAGCCGAAGTTCAGTCAAATTCGGTTTAGTCGGTCGGTTTTGGTCGATGCGTGGGCTTGTCTGCGGCGAGGCGAAGCCGAGCCGCTCTCGTATCAAGACAAGCCCACGCACCGGTGCCAAAATTCAATTTTATAATTAAAAAATCTAAAAATTTATAATCCAAGGAGAGTGATATATGACATACAAAAACTGGCTCAATGAATGGCTTACCCATTACATAAAGCCAAGCGCAAAAGAACGTACTTATATTCGTTATGAGCAACTTATACGCACACACATTGCTCCGAAAATCGGCGGTAAAGACGTAAACGACCTCACGCCTATCGTTTTGCAGTCGTTCGTGACGGAATTATTAAATACAGGCAATCTGAAAACCGGCAAAGAATTATCCGCAAACTTCGTAAACATGGTTATATCCGTTATTCAAAACTCATTGAAAACGGCGCATTTAGTCGGTATCGCAAACGAATATGTTGCAAACAAAATAAAACGCCCCAGAACAAAGGAAAAGCAAGTAGAATGTTTTTCCTGTCAGGAGCAGAAGAAAATTGAGAATTATGTGCTGAATAGCGGCAAAGATAAATTATTCGGCATCATTTTATGTCTTTACACGGGTTTACGCATCGGCGAACTGCTCGCTTTAACGTGGGACGATATTGATTTCGGCAAGGGCTTGCTTCTTGTTTCAAAAACCTGCCACGACGGAAACGACGGTATAAATCATATCCGCATTATCGACAGTCCGAAAACCGTTCATTCCCGTCGAGTTATACCGTTGCCGAAACAAATTTTGTCATTGCTGAAAGGTATTAAAAAGCGTTCCGAATGTGAATATATCGTAGCCGACGATGATAAACCTGTATTTGTGCGCTCGTATCAGCGAACATTTGAATTTCTATTGAAAAAACTGAATATTCCGCATAAAGGCTTTCACTCCTTACGCCACACGTTTGCGACACGTGCAATGGAATGCGGCATGGACGTTAAAACGCTATCGGAACTGTTAGGGCATAAAAACGCGACAATTACGCTTAATCGATATGCACATTCCTTGCTTGAACACAAGGTAGATATGATGAATCGTCTGGGTAAATTGCTATGAAAAAACGACTAAAAAGCGTGCATCAAACAAAATAATTGATGCACGCTTTTCAATTATTATAGCAAAAAAACTAAATAAAATCAAGATGTATTGACGGCTTGCACGTGAAATTTTGTGCGAGCTTTTTCTTTTTGATGCACGTTCAAGCCAAATGCGTACACGGAATATTTTGATTGATGCACTATCAGTGGCTGAAAAGTGCATCAAAAACAAAGCGGCATTTAGTTTTTTTAATTTAATTGTCTTCTACGTTTCATCGCCCAAACAGCCATGCTTTACTACTTTTGGCAAAGGATGAAGCAATGAAGGTAGATTTTTCCAAAATAGAAATAAATTCCAAATATATCTATTCGCTGGATTCTCGGGTGTTAAAAATTCTTCTCAAAGATAAAACGACCAAGAAAAATATCATTTGGGCTACCGATGAATATGCAAATTTCGGCACGGGATATTCCGCATCCGACGAAATCTATCCTTCCGACATCGAGGGCATTGCGTCCGTTATCACCCCGAGAGTGGTAAAAAGCAAAGAATCTCAAACGACGCGTATCCGCGGCATGGCAGAAGTTTTTACTCCGTCTTGGGTTTGCAACAAGCAAAACAACCTGATCGACAGCGCTTGGTTTGGAAGAGAAAACGTTTTTAATATCGAAACCGAAAAAGGATGGCAAACGATTGAAAGCAAGGTTACATTCCCAACTGAAAAAGGTAAATCCTGGCAAGACTACGTGAAAGCAAACCGCCTTGAAATCTCTTGCGGCGAAGCACCTTACCTTACAAGTCGCTACGACGCAGTGTCCGGCGAAATTATTCCGGTAAACGACAGAATCGGCTTATTAGACAGAAAACTACGCGTAGTGTCTGAAAATATCGATTCCGAACCCGATTGGTACACTTGGGCGAAGAAGGCTGTACAAAGCGTATACGGATATGATTGGCAAGGCGACAACGTTCTTCTTGCTCGCGAAAACTTGCTTTTTACCTTTATTGAGTTTTACGAATCGAAATTCGGCGTTCCGCCAATACCTGAGTATCTGTTAGATATTGCAAAAGTTTTGGCATGGAACATTTTTCAAATGGACGGAATCAAGTTCGTTGTGCCCAACAGTTGCAAAAATACGTCGGTTACAACTGAAACACTGTTTGGTTCTGAAATAGAAGAACAACGCTGTATCGGTTGTCAAAAGAACGACCATAGCAAACACAACGGCATTTATTGCAGAACTTATGACTGGGTTGCAAATGAATCTGTAGAGTTTTATTCGGCTTTTATAAGGGGGAAATCGAAGAATGATAAAGTATGACGTTGCGAAATACAATTTAATTTACATATACGCCATAGATGACGACGCTCACAAAGGATTGTTAAAAATAGGTCAAACTTCGTTTTCATCGTCTTACAGCATTGCGCAACTGTCGCCTAATTGCTCTACGTTAAATCAAAATGCTCATTTGCGTATTCAACAACAGACGAAAACGGCTTTGGTTTCTTACAACTTGCTTTATACCGAGTTGGCGACAAGAACAATAACCATGCAAGACGGCTCGTCGCAAATACAGTCTTTCGAAGATCACGACGTGCATAATGTTTTGCTGAATTCCGGTTTTCATTCAAAGAAATTTGTTGAAAGCGGCAAGCCAAGCGAATGGTTCGAAGTTGATTTCGATTCCGCAAAAAAGGCAATCGAAACCGCAAAAGAAGGAAGAACCTCTCTTGTTCCCAACAATTACGGCGTTTCTGTATATAAACCAATAATCACTTTGCGGCGCGAGCAAGAAGAAAACGTTAAGTATACGATCGACATTTTCAAACGCTACGACACTATGCTTTGGGATTGCAAAATGCGTTACGGCAAAACCGTTACCGCATATGAACTTATAAAACGCCAAGGCTATAAAAAAGTAATTGTCATTACCCATCGCCCGGCTGTTGAAGACAGTTGGGGTTCCGACCATGACTTAATATTCGGCGACAATAATCATTTATTCATCGATAAAACGCAAAACACGTCGTATGTTTATGACGATAAAATAGACTATCAAAACGACTGTAAACTGAAACAAGTTATTGCCGACGGCACTCCCTTCGTGTATTTTGCATCTATTCAGGATTTGCGCGGTTCTACTCGCGTAGGCGGTAAATTCAATAAAAACAATGCAGTTTTCGATACCGACTGGGATTTGTTAATCATTGACGAAGCGCACGAAGGTACTGCAACAGATTTGGGTGATGCGGTTATAAATAACATTCGCAAACCAAATACGAAGGTATTGCTACTTTCCGGTACGCCGTACAACATTTTAAGCGACTTTGGTGAAAACAAGTACACCTGGACTTACGTTGACGAGCAAAAAGCGAAAAAAGAGTGGGACGAAGATCATCCCGATGAAAGGAATCCTTACGAAGAACTTCCGAAGATGAATATTTTCACCTTTGATCTTTCCGAAAAGATTCCCACTTCTTACCGTTATGTTACGGAAGACTCCGCGTTTAACTTCCGTGAATTTTTCCGTACCTGGACGGGCGACAAAGCCAAAGATTTCCGTGAAATACCCGAAGGACAAACAGTCGGCGATTTCGTATACGCAGACGACGTTTACGATTTTCTTTCGTTGATTTCAAAGGATGATCCCGACAGTAATTATCCGTTTTCAACCGAAGAATACCGCGAAATGTTTGCACACACGTTTTGGATTGTTCCCGGCGTAAAGGAAGCAAAAGCATTAAGCGCAATGATACAAAATCATCCTAATTTCAAGGATTTTGAAGTTGTAAATATTGCTGGTGACGGCGATGAAGAAAAGCCATACGATGAAGCCCTCGCTCTCGTAAAAAGTTGTATTAAGTCCTATCCGAAAACTATTACCATTTCTTGTGGCAAATTGACCACGGGCGTAACGGTCAGAGAATGGACTGGCATTATGATGTTGTCGGGTTCTTCTACTACGTCTGCACAAGGCTATATGCAGGCAATATTCCGCGTGCAGTCTCCGGGATACATCAACGGAAAGCAAAAGAAAAACTGTTACGTATTCGATTTTGCTCCCGACAGAACGCTGAAAGTAATTGCCGAAGTACATAGAGTTACACATAAAAGCAGTCAAAGTGACGAAAAGGCAAAATCGGCTCTCGGCGAGTTTATAAACTTCTGTCCGATTATTTCCGTTGAAGGCACGGTAATGCGCACTTATGACGTTGCGGAAATGATGCGTCAGATTAAGCGTATTTCTGTTGAAACGGCTATCAACAGTGGTTTTGATGACGACACGATTTACATCGCCGATGCCGGCATGAACTTAACAGAAGTCGATGCCGAAGTCCTTCGTAAATTATCCGACGTTGTATCCCCTAAAAAGAAAGGTCAAAAACAAAACGAAGTCGATATAAACAAAACCGGCATGACGGACGAGCAACGCAAACTTGCTAAAAAAGCCGAACGCAAACATAAAAAAGACTTGACCGAAGAAGAAAAGAAGGCTCTGGAACTGTACAAACAGCAAAAAGAAGAACAAAAGAAACTGTTCAATCTACTTCGTGCGGTGTCTATACGTTTGCCGTTGCTGTTTTACGGTGCGGACGCCGACATAACGCAAATAATCCACCTTAAAGATTTTGTCTCCATTGTCGATACAGAATCTTGGGAAGAATTTATGCCAAAGGGACTCCGACAGGAGTTGTTCCTAGATATTTTGAAGTATTACGACGAAGACGTTGTTGTCGGCGCCGGACTGAGAATTCGTAAACTTGCAAAAGCCGCAGACGAATTGCCGCCGACACTTCGCGCAAAACGTATCGTCGAAATTATGTCAAAGTTCAAAAATCCCGACAAAGAAACCGTCCTTACCCCATGGCGAGTGGTAAATATGCACATGGGCAATACGCTCGGCGGTTACAACTTTTTTGACGAGCAATTTCAAAAGGAAATCGACGAACCGAAATTTATCGACCAGGGCGACGTTAGTGCCGATTTGTTTCTGAATACCGACGCTAAAATCTTGGAGATGAATTCTAAATCTGGCTTGTATCCGCTGTATCTTGCCTACTCGTTTTATATGCTCAATGTTTCGGGCAACGAAAGAGATTTGCCACTTGAGGAAGCGCAAAAAATATGGTTTGATACGTTGGATAAGCATATATACGTCCTTTGCAAGACAAAAATGGCGCGTATGATTACAATCAGAACGCTTGCAGGCTATTCCGGCAAAAACGTCCACGCCATTTACTTGCCGAAACTTATTGAGTCCTGGATGAAAGATATTCCAAGGCTATCTAATAAACTTACAAATCCCACAGTCTGGAATCAAGGAGGCGATAGAATGAAATTTGATGCAGTTGTAGGTAATCCTCCGTATCAACTTACAAAAAATGGTAATAACGAACAAATTCACTTTACTTTTCTTGAAGTTGCGTATAATACAACATCTCATTTCGTATCTCTAATTCAACCTTTGAATTGGTTGAATAACAGCAAACTTCTTGATAGCGTAGTCGACCATGTGGTCAACTTGTATAGATATTCTGATAGTAAAAAAGTATTTTCTACAGTACAAATACCTTCAGGCGTTGGCTTTACATTAATTGATAAGTCGAAACATTATGAAGGAACTCATATTGTTGATGACAATAAGGAGTATTTTGGAAAGTTGTCGGGAAACTATAATTCTGATGACTTGCGTATCCTTGAAGAAGTACATTTTACTAAATCTATTTACGATAGGATATCAAAATATGTAGGACATAGCAACGAAGATAAAAGTTTGGTATTGAATCCAAATGGAGAAATAAAAATATGGTATAAAAAAGAAAATGGAAAAGCCGGCAAAAGCAGTTGGTATTCTGTTGATAGAAAATCAATACCTGACGGCTCAATAATTGACGAATGGAAAGTTATGATAAGCAACGACGGACACGCAGAAGCCACTGATACTAAACCGCAAGGTATTTTCAATAATGTTGCGGTTGCGTTACCGCCTAAATATATCACTACAAATCGTCCTATACTTCTAATGACAAGCAACCAAAAAGAAGCAGAGTTTATTGCAGATTATGCAAATACAAAGTTCTTTAGACGACTATTACATGTAGAAGCAAAATCAAACTCTATCGCTAAAAGCACATATAAACTTGTTCCCGATATAACTGAATTTATCGATAAATATGACGGGAATGAAGATTTAGACGTATTTTTGGCAAGATACTTCCATTTGAGCGAAGAAACGATAAATGATATAAACAGACGAATCTTGCCCAAAAAATCAGATCATTCGCTAAATACTTTATAATCATTCACAAATTGAAGTAATTTTTTATAGCCTGACCCATTAGGTTGGGCTATTTATTGTACTATATGAATTTACTTTTAAGTATATTTTTTAGTAATATGGAATCCAAGAGTGCAAAATCATATGGTTTGTAAGCACAATTCTGTGCTTTGGGCAAAAAATGCAAAATTACCTCCCATATTCCCTTGACTCGTTATAACAAATGCTATATACTATTAACTAACGTGAGGTGTTGTTATGTTTTCAGATCAAGTTAAACATGTGCGTTCAATTTTAAAATGCAGTCAAGATAAATTGGCTCAAATGTTATCTGTTAGCTTTGCAACTATAAATCGATGGGAAAACTCTAAAAATGAACCAAGTAAGTTGGCTCAAAAATTATTTTATGATTTTTGCGAGAATAATTTTATTGATGTGGAAGAACTTAAAAAACTCTAACGCATTATTGCTATCAAGACATTAAGGAGGTATATAATATGGCTAGAGCAGATTTATTGTGTGAGTTGATTAAGTCTGGTCTTATAAAAGACGATGTATCTTTCAGAAAAGCGGCTGAAGCAATTTGCGCAGAGGAAAGATCAAAACAACATGAAATTTTAGCTAATAGAATTAGCGAACTTTTAAATAATACTCGTTATCAAAGAGAAACTACACAACAGAATACTACACATATCATTAGTTCTGGTAATCAATTGGTTAATCAATTATTTTATGAAAAAGTTCCGATTAAACGATTGGAACAACTTTTGTTACCAGATAATGTAATACAATCTTGTAGAGATTTGATTGAAGAACAAACACGAGCAGATATACTGCGCTCTTATGGACTTGAACCTAGAAACAAGGTTTTATTAATTGGGCCACCAGGCAATGGGAAAACTTCATTGGCTGAAAGTATCGCTGAAGCATTAATGGTGCCGCTGTTAACGATTCGTTATGAAAGTATAATAGGCGCCTATCTAGGTGAAACCGCATCAAGGCTTTCGAAGTTGTTTGAATATGCAAAAACACGTCAATGTGTTTTGTTTTTTGATGAATTTGATACTATAGGAAAAGAACGTGGCGATCAACAAGAAACCGGAGAAATTAAAAGAGTAGTCAGCTCTTTACTTCTGCAAATTGACTCTCTTCCGAGTTATGTAGTTACTATTGCCGCAACCAATCACGATGCTTTACTAGATAAAGCTGTGTGGCGAAGATTTCAATTGAAACTGGAACTTCCAAAGCCAACGAGAGGAAATCTTGAATATTGGTTTGCAACATTTGAAAAACGAATGAATTTCTCGTTTGGTTTGGAGCCAAGCACGCTAGCAAAAAAATTGTATGGAAAAAGCTACGCTGAAGCCGAGGAATTTGCATTGTCTGTATATCGAAAGTATGTACTTAAAATGCCGACAGCAAGAGCTAAAGCAATAACAAATGAACAGTTAAAGTTATTTGGATATCAAACAGAAGAATAAAAAGGAGGAGAATTATGATTGAAAGGCCATTAGTATTGTTTGCAACCCCTGCAATAGCAGATAAGGAGAAAAAACATGGCGGTAAACCAAGCTTTATTAAGCCTACTTATGATAGACAGACAACTCGCCTCTCTCCTCAATTTGACGTTTTGAAACACGCACTTGAACTTGGGAATATTAAGATATCCAACACACCTAATTTTATTGAACCTGAGTATACATTAGTTTTTGAAACAGTGGGTGATGTCGCAAATTTTTACACGGCTGTTAACAACCTTAAAAAGATTCACCCCAATGTCGAATGGTTAATGGAATTATCGAGCAATACTAATAATGATGAGGATTTTTATGTCGTCGATGCTTCAGGCAATCGGGATGATGATAAACTTTTATCTACAAAAATTTTCTGTATTTTGACTAATCAAACAGCATTGTCTCAGATATTGTCATTATGGAATAACTTTAAAAGAGATAAAAACTTCAAATTTAATCGAGGGTTGGCTGGATTCAAACAATTATTTTGCTGCTTAAAAGATGTACATTTATGGGGTATACAAGAAAGATTAGAAGACACTGGAATAATAGATGTATGGAAATCTGATTTACAAGACGATCAATGCAGTAAAGTAACAACCGAAATAGAGCTGTTTTATAGAACAAACAAAGATAAACAGATATCAGCAGAACGTAAAATATCTGAACTAGTATTATCTGTTGGCGGCTCAATTGTTAGTAAATCTTTAATTCCGGAAATTCAGTATCATGCACTTCTTGTCGAAATCCCAAGAAAGTGCGCCCAGGAAATAGTCAATAAAGAAGATGTTGAGTTAATCCTTGCTGATGAAGTAATGTTTTTTAAGGTTTCAGGCCAAGCAATTTCTACAAGTGACCATGTCTTAATAGAGGACACCTTAACAACATCAACGCCTAAAACAATTATCAACGAACCTATAGTAGCTCTATTTGATGGAATGCCTCAAGAAAACCATCCATTATTAAATAAAATGATTTCTCTAGATGATCCAGACACAATAGCTAATGAATATCCAGTCAATGAACGTATTCATGCCACATCTATGGCATCATTAATTCTCCATGGTCAAAATATGGAGGCAATAAATGACTCTATTCATCGCCTTTATGTTAGACCAATTATGAAATCCCAAAAAGATTTCCAAGGTCGCATACAAGAATATATTCCTAATAATTGCTTGATTGTGGATAAAATTCATGAGTGTATTCGGCGTCTTTTTGAATCATCTGCGGGCCGGGTTGCCCCATCTGTGCGCATCGTTAACCTATCAATAGGTGTTTCATATCGTGAGTACTATAATTTGATTAGTCCATTGGCAAGACTTTTGGATTGGTTGAGTTATAAATACCGTGTATTATTTATCGTCAGTGCGGGAAATCATTCCGAGTATATTAACTTAGGAATGAATTTTGCAAGTTTCTCAACACTAAGTGATAACGACAAAAACAAATTTATATACAAATATATTTCAAGCAACTTACGCAATTTGCGTTTTTTGTCTCCAGCGGAAAGTATGAATGCCTTAACTATCGGGGCAATTTTTTCTGATGGAAACGACTGTACACCTTCCTATAATACAACGCAGTTATGCACTAAAGGGATGCCAGCAATTTATAGTTCATTTGGACGAGGAATAAACAATTCGGTCAAACCGGATATTCTCTTCGATGGAGGAAGAAGTTTTATTAGAGAAGTTATTCCTAGCACTGCAAACAGTGCTATATGGGTTACATCTCCCAAAAGAAAGCCTGGGATTTTATCCGCATATCCAGGACCGCAACAAGAAGGTGCTGGTACCGTTGCTTATTCTTTCGGCACAAGTAACTCCGCAGCACTGATTTCAAATAAAGCAGAAGAATGTTTTAACATACTCAACGATGTATTTCAAACTGAAACTGGAGAAGTGATTCCATATGAATATTCTGCCGTATTGATAAAAGCGATGCTTGTGCATGGTACTTCTTGGTCAAATTTACAAGACGATTGTCGAACATACCTAAATATATCCGGACAACAAGCAAACAATACCATTCATCAATATCTTGGATATGGGGTTGCGAATGTTGATAGCGTTAAAGAGTGTACAAAAAATCAAGCAACCTTAATTGGATATGGAGATATTAAACAAGGTCAAGCCTATGTTTATTCTATTCCGTTACCATTTAACTTTCATAATCAAAAATATAAACGTAAACTTACAATAACATTGGCTTACTTATCACCTATACATCCAGCCTCAATAAAGTATAGAGAAAAACAAGTATGGTTTACAATAGAAAATGGAGAAAAAATTGCTGGAAAACGGAAAGAGTTTGATTTTCATGCAGTACAAAGAGGAACTCTACAACATGAAATTTTTGAAGCAAACAGTACAGAAATTTGGGATGTTGACAACTCGTTAGAAATAAAAGTAAATTGTCGTGGAGATGCTTCGGATAAAGATGAAAATGTATCAGTACCATATGCTTTGTTTGCCACATTTGAAATGGCGCCAGAATATGATATTGATGTATATCAAACCATAATTGAAAAAGTACGTATTCGCGAGATGGTTGTCTCTAATAAAAATAGTTAACTATCATTTCGGTTTTTATTTTGCAAAGCCGCCGAAAAATCGGCGGCTTAAGTATTGATAAATCATTATTTAAAAATTTTTATACCACGGCATAATGTATTTTTTATCCGTAAATCGCCGTGTATCTTTGGCGCATTTTGATAAAGTATTCATACACTGTAGCTTGCGCACGAGATAAAACTTTGCCGATTTCGGGATAACTTAAACCCTTTACGCGGCATTCCAAAGCAATACGCATATTTTCAGTCAAATTCAGGCTTGAAACGATTTTCTCGTATAAAGTATAATCTTGTGCAACTTCTTCTTTTATTTCGTATGACGGTTCGCTTACGGGCGTTAAAGCGTCAAGGCTTACCGAACGGTAATAATCTCTCGTTTTCAGATTTATCAACTTCATCATTTTACGGATACAGGCAATTTCGATAGTGATCGGCTTGCCTTTTTTGCTATAACCTATAATGTCGCTCAAAAGCTTTCCGTAATTTTCGCAAAGATACAACGCACTTTCCTGTACTAAATCGTATGAATCGCTGAGCATATACCCCAATTCGTTTTTGTGCTTAATATCGCCATATAGGTCGGCATACATTTTTTGCATACGACTTCCTTGATAACCTATCTGGAAACGAAGTTCCATAAATGCAATAAGTTCTGCCATTTCAAGCACATTGTTTTGTGAGATTTCTTCTTTCATAACGCTGAAATCTAATATTTTTCTTTTCATTTGGATTTACCTCCGATTTTCTTCGCCTTTCGGCAAAAACGGGGTAGCACCGGGAAAAGATAGAAATCTTTTTGCGTTATTGTCTGTTACACGGAAGTCAACGAAAAAACACAAAAATTGTTGCGTAAATAAAAAAGAGTCAAACTTAATGTAAATTCAACTTTAGGTATCTATTCAAATTTTCAGCGACAATTTTTTGCCGTTGACTTTCGCTTTTCACTGTGCTACAACGTAAACCCGAAAGGCGAAAAATCGGACGATAAACTTATCAATGGCATAGAAAAAGGCGGTAGAATCAATGTTCTATCGCCTTAAATCGCATATTATTTAGTTTTCTTTACAAATTTGCCGTTTTGACGGGGTTTCGTAAGCCAATCGTAAGAAATTTTCTTTTCCGCAATTTTTGTCTTAACGACTATCCCTGCAACGCCTTTTACGCAAATGAAAAGGAACCACGGGTGCGACCGCGGTTCCCATTGGTGGAGATAAGGGGATTCGAACCCCTGACCTTCGCATTGCGAACGCGACGCTCTACCAACTGAGCCATATCCCCACGAATCTCTTGGCCTTTCTGCCTTTGATTTTCGCTTGCTTGGTTATTATATCACATTATGCGATTTTGGCAACGAAATTTTAGCAATATTTTTAATTTCGAGCCACTTTTTGTGATCATTCACGCTATTTTAGCGGCACGGTTGCTTTTGCGTCGAGAGACAAATCGCTCTCCTGCATACCGCTTTTTATCATGAAACACGCCGCCGCGCCTATCATAGCCGCATTGTCCGTGCAATACTTGAGTTTCGGATAATGCACTTCCGCCCCGTGTTTTGCAAGCTCGTCGAAACGCGCGCGCAATTCTTCGTTTGCGCTGACGCCGCCGGCAACTGCAATCTTATTGATTCCCGTGCGCTCTATAGCGATTTTGAGCGTATCCACAAGTTGCGCCGTGGCAGATTTTTGAAAACTTGCAGCAACGTCCGCCTTTGGTATCTCCTGCCCTTTCTGTTCGAGATTATGCACGAGATTGATTACATAGGTTTTCAAGCCGCTGTAACTGAAATACAATTCATCCTTATCCGAAAAATGCGGCTTCGGCATATCGTAAACGGCTTTGCCTTCTCTTGCGAGTTTCTGAATTTCCGGTCCGCCGGGATACGGCAATCCCAAAACCCTTGCAACCTTGTCGAACGCTTCTCCGCATGCGTCGTCTCTGCTCTGCGCGATAAGTTCGAGATGTTCGTAATCTAGCACCTTTACGATTGCGGTATGTCCGCCGCTTGCGAGCAAGCAAAGATACGGCGGTTCGAGCGTCGAATCGATATAGTTTGCGGCGATATGCCCTTTGACGTGGGAGACGGCAAACAACGGCTTTTTCCACGCATAAGCGAGTGCCTTTGCAAAGTTCACCCCCACAAGCAATGCACCGAGCAATCCCGCTCCGTACGTGACGGCAACGGCGTCGATATCGTCCTTTGTCATATTTGCGGAAAGAAGTGCTTCTTTGACGACGTTCTCTATTGCAAGCGTATGGTTTCTGCTTGCGATTTCGGGCACGACTCCGCCGAATCTTCTGTGGATTTCAATCTGCGTCGCAACGACGTTGGACACGACTTCTCTGCCGTTTCTCACGATTGCGCAAGCAGTCTCGTCGCAACTCGACTCGATAGCAAGCACCGTAAGATTTTCTTTGTTTTGCAAACTATTCATAGCACTCACGCTTATTATGTTTTACTTTTGAATTGACGAAAGTTTGAGATATTCGTTGATAAATCCGTCAAGATCTCCATCCATAACTGCCTGCACGTTGCCCGTCTCGTAGTTGGTGCGGTGGTCTTTGACCATCGTGTAAGGGCAGAACACGTACGAGCGAATTTGGCTTCCCCACTCGATTTTTTTGAGTTGACCGCTGATTTGCGCGGCTTCTTCTTCGCGTTCGCGCTCGCGCTTTTCGATGAGTTTCGAGCGGAGCATTTGCATTGCGACTTCACGGTTTTGAATTTGGCTTCTTTCGTTCTGGCACGCAACTATGATGCCCGTAGGAATGTGGGTTATACGGATTGCGCTTTCTGTTTTATTGACATGTTGTCCGCCTGCGCCCGACGAGCGATATGTGTCGACTTTAAGGTCTTCGGGACGAATTTCGATTTCCGCCGTATCGATGATTTCGGGCATAACTTCGAGCGACGCAAAAGACGTGTGTCTTCTTGCGTTTGCGTCGAACGGAGAAATACGGACGAGTCTGTGAACGCCTTTTTCCGCCTTGAGATATCCGTACGCGTTGTCGCCTTCCACTCTGAAAGTGACCGATTTAACCCCCGCTTCGTCGCCTGCGAGATAATCGAGCTCCGTACAAGTCCACCCCGTACGTTCGCAATAACGCGTGTACATTCTGTAAAGCATGGAGCACCAGTCTTGTGCTTCCGTTCCGCCCGCTCCTGCGTGGAGTGTGAGAATTGCGTTGAGCGCGTCGTATTTTCCGCTGAGAAGCGTTGCAAGCGAAAGACTCTCAACCGCTTCGCCCAAATCGTGAACGGTCGTGAGAAGTTTCTCGTCTTCGCTTTCGTCGCCTTCAAGTTCGATGATATCAACGGTGTCAATTGCGTCGTCGATGCGTGCAATCATCTTTTCAAACTTGTCGATTTTGCCTTGAAGTTGGCTTATCTCCTGACTCACTTTCTTTGCGTTGTCGGTATCGTTCCAGAATCCTTCGGCGTTTTGTTCTTTCTCGAGTTCGGCGATTCTCGCTCTCATTTTCTCGGGATTTATGGATTCGTAGGCACGCACCATCTCCGTGCGCATCTCTTTAAGTTGGTTTCTCGGTTCGTTGTAATCTAACATATATTCCTGCCTGCCGTTATTCCGTTTTGTTTGCAATACTGCGATTTTATATTTAAGTTTCGATATGATAAACTATTGATTATGCTTATTGATTCTTTCCGCAGCAATTCTTGTATTTGAGACCGCTACCGCACGGACACGGGTCGTTTCTGCCCACTTTTTTGTTTTGAGCAACGCTCTTTTGCGCAGTTGCGATGTTTTGTCTCACTTCGGACTTCGCCCCGTCTTCTCTCTTTTCGACGTGAATTTTTAAAAGTATGGACGCAGTCTCGGAGTGTATTCTCGACACCATGTCTTCAAACATATCCCAGCCTTCCTGGCGATACGCAATGACGGGGTCTCTTTGTCCGTATCCGCGAAGTCCGATACCGCGACGGAGTGCGTCCATTGCGTCGATATGGTCCATCCACTTGGAATCGACGGTCTTGAGAAGCACCACTCTTTCAAGTTCTTTGAAGTCAAAGCCTTCCTTTTCGAGAGCGTCCACTTTGTCGTTGTAGTCCTTGTTCGCAATCTTAAGAACCGCTTCTTTGAGTTTGTACACGTCGTAGCAAGAGCAGAGTTCCGGCGTCATAAGATTTGTGCCTTGCGGAAGCATTTTCTTCTCAAGCGCAGTGTTGAACGCCTGATAATCCCACGTCTGATAATCCGTCTTGTAGTCTGCGTAATAGCCGATAATCTCTTCTGCAAGTTCGTCTATCATGTCCATGATCTGATCGTGAACGTCCATGCCGTCAAGCACCTTGCCGCGTTCTTTGTAGATAAGTTCGCGCTGCGCGTTCATCACGTCGTCATAACTCAAAACCTGTTTTCTTATCGAATAGTTTCTGCCTTCGACAAGTCTTTGAGCCTTTTCGATTTGCTTTGTGATTATGCCGTTGGAGATAGGTACGTCGTCTCCGAGATTCATCGTTTCGGCAATGGCTTTCATTCTGTCGCCGCCGAAAATACGCGCGATGTCGTCTTCCATAGATATATAGAACACAGTGCTGCCCGGATCGCCCTGACGACCGCTACGACCACGCAACTGGTTGTCGATACGACGGCTTTCGTGACGCTCCGTGCCGATTATTCTCAAACCGCCGAGTGCGACGACCTTTTCTTTTTCTTGATCGCAGATTGCTTTGAACGCGTCGTGGTGGTGTTTGTACACTTCCTTTGCGGCGATGATTTCGGGATCGTTGCTTGCGTGCGGAGAAGAAGCAAGTTCGATGACTTCGAGCGGATAGCCGTCCTTTTCCATCTTTTGCTTTGCCTGGAATTCCGCATTGCCGCCCAACATAATATCCGTTCCGCGACCTGCCATGTTCGTTGCGATAGTCACGGCGTTAAGTCTGCCTGCTTGTGCGATGATTTCGGATTCCTGTTTGTGGAATTTCGCATTGAGAACGTTGTGCGGAATGCCTTTTCTTTTGAGAATATTGCTGAGTTCTTCACTCTTTTCGACGCTTATCGTGCCCACAAGAATAGGTTGTCCCGTTGCGTGATGGTCGATTATGTCCTGCACGATTGCGGTGATTTTTCCGCTGACTTTGGTGTAAATCTGGTCGTGTTCGTCCACTCTTCTCGACGGTTTGTTCGGCGGAATCGTGACGACGTCGAGACGATATATGCCTTCAAATTCGTCTTCTTCGGTCTTTGCCGTACCCGTCATACCCGAGAGTTTCTTGTACATACGGAAGAAGTTTTGGAAAGTGATCGTCGCAAGCGTCTTGTTTTCGCTTCTTATGGCGACGTGTTCTTTCGCTTCGATTGCCTGATGCAAGCCTTCGTTGTAGCGACGTCCTATCATGATACGTCCCGTGAACTCGTCGACGATAAGCACTTCTCCGTCGCTGACGATATAGTCCTTGTCGCGCTTCATCATGAAATGCGCTTTGAGAGCCGCTTGAATGTGATGATAAAGGTCGGTGTTTTCAAGGTCGGTAAGATTGACGACGTGGAAGAATCTTTCCGCTTTTTCGACGCCCTGATCGGTGAGCATAATGGATTTTTCCTTTTCGTCAATCGTGAAATCATCGCCTTCTTTGCATTGACGTGCAAAATTGTCCGCGCTCTTATAAAGTTCGCTCGACTTTCCGCCCCTGCCCGATATAATAAGCGGAGTGCGCGCTTCGTCGATAAGGATCGAGTCCACTTCGTCGATGATTGCAAAATTGAGTTCGCGTTGCACCTTGTCCTGCTTTCTCACGACCATGTTGTCGCGAAGGAAATCGAACCCGAGTTCGTTGTTTGTGCAATACGTTATATCGCTCTCGTATGCCTTGCGTTTGTCTTCCGAGCTCATCCCGGGCACGACCACGCCGACCGTTAGTCCCAAAAACTTGTACAGTTTACCCATCCAAGCGGCGTCACGAGTTGCAAGATAATCGTTGACAGTCACGACGTGAACGCCTTTGCCTGCGAGTGCGTTGAGATACGCGGGAAGCGTTGCAACGAGCGTCTTTCCTTCACCTGTGCCCATCTCTGCGATACGGCCCTGGTGCAGCGCAATGCCGCCGAGTATCTGCACGTGGAAATGGCGCATCCCGAGCACTCTTTCCGCCGCTTCTCTCACGAGCGCGTATGCGTCGGGAAGAATATGATCGAGATCTTCGCCGTTTGCAAGTCTGTCTTTAAGCACTGCCGTCTGAGCAACGAGAGTGTCGTCGTCCATAGCGGAATAAGTCGGAGCAAGTGCTTCGACCTTAGCCGCAATCTTTTCGATTTTCTTAAGTTTGAATTTGTTTTCATTAAAAAGCGACATATTTCACCTTTCTATATTTCGCCTTTCGGCGCATGCGCGTATGCGCACGATTAATTTTCGATTTTCTATTATACACTATATCGGTGTATATTTCAACAAAGTTTTCGCACCCGACAAGTTTTTATAAGTTCAGGGCAACGCAATGGGTGAGCGTTTGAAACTTTAATGCAACATTACCCCTTCCCTTCGGGCTTTCCCCTACTGCTGAAACTCTAAATGCAACTTTCCCCTTTCCTCAGGTGTTTTCCCTATCACCGTTCCCCCT
>ERZ1024397.21-NODE-21-length-31523-cov-26.783335_pt1 | contig 31523 bp, 47 predicted proteins | sample MGYA00520786_ERZ1024397 | MGnify/ENA primary metagenome ERZ1024397 (study PRJEB33242, sample SAMEA3444275) | Homo sapiens | biome: Host associated; feature: Gastrointestinal tract; material: Stool | place: Uganda | collected 2011-01-01 ... | reverse complement strand
ACGAGATGCCTAAGTGACTGGAGTTCAGACGTGTGCTCTTCCGATCTGAAGATGAGGATGAGGAGCCGGTGAAGAAGCCCGCCAAGAAAGCTCCCACCAAGAAGTCCAAGAAGCAGCCCGAGCCTGAGGATGATGACGAGGATGAAGATGAGGATGACGATGATGAGGACGAGGAAGAGGAAAAGCCCGCCCCCAAGAAGTCCTCTAAGAAAGCTCCTGCCAAGGCTTCCAAAAAGACCAACAAGAAGTCCAAAAAGGACGAAGACGATGACGAGGACGACTGGGAGGACGATGAGGACTAATCCCATCTGACTTCTACCGGGGGAGGGGTGACCCTCCCCCAATACAAGGAGGAACACTATGGACAAGATTACAATCCATTCCGAGCTTTGTACGGAGATGCATGCCCTGTATACGCGCAAAAATGCTGACTATGGAGATAGCTTTGCTCAGCTCCGAAAGCGTTACCCGAACTTTGTGTGTATGCGGCTGTTTGACAAGCTCAACCGTCTGGACACCATCATTCAGCCGGGGTATGAGTGTAAAGTGTCTGACGAGAAAATTGAGGACACCCTGATGGATATCGCCAACTACGCTATCATGGAGCTGACTGAGCGTAGAGCTGAACGCCCTTTCGCTGAAGAAGTGATGAGACGAGCTCGTAATAGCGAGCCTGTGGTCATCAAGAACACCGATATCTGATAGGAGGAAAATCATGGCTGTAACTGTATTCAATGCAAAAACCGTGAACGAGGCTTGGGAACAGGCTTTCGAGGCTCTGAAAGCTCAAGCCAATGAGGGTTTCAATGATACCTCTCGCGACGGCGGGGTTGTGGGTGAGATTACCGATGCAGTCTTCTGCATTGAAGACCCCACTCGCAGTATCGTGACCAGTCCCATTCGCAAGATGCCTATGCGCTATGCCGTGGGTGAGCTGGCGTGGTATCTGTCCGGCTCCAACAAGGCTTCTGACATCGGTCGCTTTGCTAAGAAGTGGCTGGAAATTTCTGACGACGGCGAGACCAACAACTCCGCGTATGGTTATCGTATTTTCACAAAGTTCGGCTTCGACCAGTGGAAGCACATAAAGAACATGTTGCAGAAAGACCCCAACTCCCGTCAGGCCGTCATTCATATCAAGGACGCTGACAACAAACCTACCAAGGATACACCTTGCACGGTCTATCTTCAGTTCTTCATTCGGAATGGCAAGCTGAATCTCTCTGTTCACATGCGCTCCAATGACATCTGGATGGGTGTACCCTATGACATGTTCAGTTTCTGTTTCCTGCAGATGAAGATGGCTATGGAGCTGGGGGTTGAGATTGGTGAGTATCACCATTATGCCGGTTCTCTGCACATGTATGCTCGGGACTGGGAAGCCGCCAAGAAGAACATGGGTGAGGTCTGCTGTACTGAGCTGAAGAGGTGACCTGATGTCATACAACAGGATTACCAAGGGACCAGAGCTCATTAAAGTGATGGTCAAAATCCTTGACGAGAACAAGGACATACTGGTATGGGACCATTTCTGTTACGCGCCCAAAGACCTGTACCTCAAGTTCTTGGAAAACCGGGGCATTGAGCGATTCGAGATGGCAGAGTACCTCCAGCGTTGGTGCCTGTTGGACTTCAACTGTGATTTGCCTATGACCAGAGCGCAAGACATAACCGTGCTCAAGGAACTGATACTGGACAAGTACTCCAAAATCTTCCCTTACCTGTCTCGTCCGAGCAAGACAGACCGGCAAGGATGGATTAGAGTGTGGCTGTCTGAACACATGGAAAGAGAAATGAGGAAAAAGAAATGATTGACAATAGTACCTACAATGAGGATGCCCTGTTTCCTCAGATTGCTGCTGTAGATTTTGATGGGCTGCTGGTGGAGAACAAGTTTCCTGAAATTGGAGAAATTCGCCAGCCGATGTTCAATGCCGTAAAGTGCCTCCAAGAGAACGGCTGGAAAATCATTCTGTGGAGCTGTCGTACTGGGGATATGCTGAAGGATGCTGTGGAGTTCTGTGTTCAGCACGGTCTCGTTCCCGATGCTGTGAATGAGAACCTCAAGGAAGTGCAAGAGTACTTCGGCGTCGATACTCGTAAGGTGTTAGCCAACATATACCTTGATGACCGGAGTGCAATCTATGATAAGAGCCTGAAACTTTTTGTATCTGTTCTTCCTGAGAGAGACTGAACATGAAAGAGAGCAACTTTCAAAGCAGAGCACTCCAGTACCTCAACTCCATACCGGGGTGCAGGGCTGAGAATGTTTCCGGGAACGCTATGCAGTCCGGTAGACCCGATATCAATGGCTGCTACTGTGGTAGGATGTTCAAGTTGGAGTTGAAGGTGCCTGACCACAAGAATGTAGCTACCAAGAAACAGGAGCTGGAGCTCCAAAAGTGGGCAGTTGTGGGAGCTGTTGTGGGTGTTATCTACTCTATGGAGTCTCTCAAGAAATTCATGGAGTGCTTAGAGCACCCTGTTTACCCTATCCGTGAGAAACGGTTCAAAGAGGAGAATGGTTGTGAGTCTTGGTTCAAGCTCTAACTTCATACTCAAGACCAAGCCTTGGGCACACCAGCTCAAGGCTCTTGAGTATCTATACCCTCGGGACGCTGCTGCTCTGTATACCAAACCGGGCAGCGGTAAAACCAAAATCATGATTGACCTCATTGTCAACCGAGGGTTCAAGCGTGTATTGGTAGTAGCCCCTAAAAAGCCCTGTGAAGTGTGGAAGCCTCAGATACAGCTACATTCTGACATCCCGCCGGAGAACATTCATGAATTGTATTCTCTCAGCGGGAAGAAGAAAGCTGAGCTGTTAAAGACCTTCAAGACTGTACAACCGGGCGAGGGCTGCTCCATCTTCATCTGTAACTATGATTCTGTCTGGCAAAAGCCTGTTGATAAAGTCTGGTTCTACAAGAAGCTGGGAATTGACTGCGTTATCTGCGATGAGAGTCACCGCATCAAGTCTCCATCAAGCAAGTGTTCCTGTTTCCTTGCTCGTCTTGGAAAAGTTGTTCCTCATCGGTATCTACTGACCGGTACACCACTGGCTGAAAATCCTATGGATGTGTATGCTCAGTACAGGTTCCTCGACCGGTCTATTTATGGTACCAACTACCGAGCATTCTGTGAGCAGTACCAGAATATTGACATCAACCTGAGTGCTCGTGTCGGCTTTCCAATTCTGGACAAGAAGCAGCCTTACAAAAACCTTGATGACCTAAAAGAGAAGATGTTCAGTTGCGCTTTCTACATGAATTCCACGGTCAAGCTCCCAAAAACGACCAGAATGATTGTCAAGGTGCCTATGCCCGCCGGATTGGAGTACTTGTACAAGGAGCTTGATAAAGAAGGTGCTCTGGAGATGGAAGAGGGCTTCCTGACCGTGAACAATGCTCTGTCCATGGTTATACGGAAACAGCAAGTAACAAGTGGGTATCTCCCTCTGGAACGAGATGATGGTACAACCGAGCTCAAGCGTATCAGTACATATAGGCGTACATTTTTATACAAGTTCCTCAAGCAGTTACCGGAGTCAGAGCCTGTTGTAATCTTTGCGAAGTTCCAAAAAGACCTGTACTCTATCCGCAAGGTCGCAGAGCGTCTTGGTTGCGGATATTCAGAGGTGTCTGGCCGGGAAAATACCCTCAGGGACTGGAAGTCTGGAAAGACCCGAGTTCTGGGTGTACAGTATACAGCAGGGTCAGAGAGTATTGACCTAACTCGTGCTCATCTCTGTATTTTCTATACTCTTGACCACTCTTTGGGGAAGTACGAGCAAGCGCGGGCACGAGTACATAGACCTGGTCAAGAAAGCCCATGCATCTACTACCACTTCACCGCTGTGATGTCTTCTGGTAGAACGGTTGACCAAGACATCGTTCAGTGCTGGAAAGACAAGAAAAATTACATAGACCTTGTCATGAGAGGAGCCTTGTAAATACAGGGTTCCTCTTTGTTTTGAAAATTTTTCTCAAAATTTTGTAAAAAGTGCTTTACTTTTCCAAAAGATAGAGTTATAATATGCTTGTAAGTTGAGGGTGGCTCCCAAAAGCCGGACTTGAAAGGAGATATAAAATGAAGAACACTGTTATGTTTAAGACCACCAACCGTAATGGGATTGCTTTCATTCCTGCTTGTGTCGGTACTGAGGACCAGTTCCGTAGCCTCATTGAAGAGTGTGTTAAGAACTGTGCTGGTGAGGCTTCCTATAAGGAGTTCCCCGCCAACAAGATGCCCTTGGAAGAGCTGCCGGAGGACATTCAGAATCAGGTTAGAAACATCCTTCGTGTGTACCATTCCGTCACGGTTACTTTTGAGAATGGCAAGTTCTCCGCAAGCGCCTGTATCGGTATCAAGAACTCCTACAACTGGGACCACTTCGTGGCTGGTACCTACAAGGATGATGAGGTTTACACCCTCGAGGAGCGTCGGCAGAACTACAAAGAAGAGTTCGGATATGCACCTTGCTTCTAATCCCAACTGATGAGAGCTGGACAGCAACCAGCCGAAACCGCCTTACGGCGGTCTTGGGAAGCTTAAATAGCTGGAAAGGAGAGGTTGACATGGACAAACTTAAACAGTTGACGGTCGAATATTTCGCACTTGAGGGCAAGTGCGACGGGACGGCTGATACCTTTGCTGCTCTTCACCCTTTGGCGAAGGATTTGGCAGAGCGGGTAAAAGACCTTCAGTATAAGGCGAGAAGCCGCGAGGTACGATATTTTGCTTCTAAGTTGTACCAGGATGTTTCTGATATGGAAATTCGCTTTTGGAAATACACTATTTAGAAGAAAGCAAGCAGAGCTACATTGAAGAACTTTAAGGAGATAGCACCATGAGAGAGTACACCGTCAAGAACAATGATTTCACCGAATTCGACATCAATCCCGACCTGACCTTAGACAAGATTGACCGTAATGGTACCCACTATTACACCAACAACCGTTGCCCCAAGTGCGGCGGAGAGAAGTACATCTCCTATTACACACATGTTGACGGCGGTGTTTGCTTCCTGTGTGGTGGTACTGGTGTTCATCCTACCAAGGTGGTCGTCAGAACCGAAGAGTACGCTGCCAAGCTGGATGCCAAGCGTCTGGAGAAAGCTCGCAAGACTGCTGGAGCTCGGAATGCCGAGTACCTCCATCGTCAGGGCTTCAACGCCGATGGTATGACTTGGGTAGTCATGGGTGAGACCTATTCTCGCAAGGACGAGCTGAAGGCCGCTGGTTGTAAGTGGAGTCCTGAGTTCGGCTGGCACTTTGACCACGAGACCGAGCAGTTTGACACGGTTGTAGTGACCATCCGTACCATGATTCCGTACTTTGAGGACGAGAATGGTCAGCCCTGCACTTCCGCTATCGGTCAGTACTCCGTTGACGGAACTCTGTATTTCCTTCCCTCCGAGTTCATTATGGACTACGTAAAGTCCCTCCGTGAACAGTACATCGCTGACCACGCTCCTAAGACCGAGCATTTCGGTAATGTGGGTGACAAGGTGGAGCGAGAGGTCAAGCTCGTTCGTCGCGCCGGGTTCGACACCATGTGGGGAACGACCTTTGTGTACACCTTTGTGGACTCTGAGGGTCATCAGTTTATCTGGAAGACTGGCTGCTACCTTGACCAGTCTGAGGGCAGCACCCTCACCGTCCGGGGTACGATTAAAGCCCATTCCGAGTACCGGGGTGCGCGGCAAACTGAGCTCACCCGGTGCCGAGTCGCGTAAATCTCGTTTCCCGGAATTCCTCTCATCCTATTTCGCGTCCGAGGGGAAGGGGGTGGTAAACTACTACCCCCGATTTCGGAGGACGCCTCGAGGATTTTAGACCAAAGAAACTCCCCCACCACACGGCGGGGGAGTACTTTATTGAACACCATGGGGTGGCAGGGGGACAATTCGGTGCTCCTCCTCGCTCCACACGAACATCTCCGTACCGGGCTGCACCGTACAGACAGGAGCGTACTTGTTAGGCGATACCCTCACGAAGAGCTGTGGAGGGTTCAGCACAGAATCTTTCCTACATCCTTGCACTTTTCCTTGTACCTCTCATGGTATTCTTCCTGAAGCATGCCAACATAACCGAAGTCATAGTCAGCAGCTTTCAGTTCAATGCAGAGCCGTTCCAGATACTTCAGCTCCAAGTCCACATCGCACACGAGGTAGTTGATTTCGTTGAAGTCGGCTACACAACCCCAGTCAAGCAGCATTCTCGCGCTTTTCTCATACAGGGCTTTGGTATCCGTCTCCCACTCCTTGTACTGCTCCATGGCTCTCTGCACGGCCTGTTTCCTTACCGCAGGAGTCACAGCCATACGATTGTACTGGTACCAGTCATAGGGGATGATGTCAACCGGCTCCACGTCCTCGTTGGGAAGCAGCATGCCATGATGGTTGATGTAGTACCGCTTCATCTTGCGGTGCATACAGGACTCCTCCAGATACTGGTACTCGTGCATCCGTTTGAAGCCTCTCAGACCGAGAAAATCGAAGAGGTCAGCCATGTCGTTGTGGAACATGAGAGCTAAGACCTGACGGGAATTTACCGCAGTGAACAACTCTTTGACATCCTTGGGACTGTACTCTGCAACAGACAGTTTTCCGTTCATGCTTGTCCTCCTTCCAGCTTGCTGAGCAGCAGGTCAATCTTCTCATCTTGAATGGCAAGGTGTTTATGAATGTCGTCAACTGCCCGCTTGACGGTTTTATTCATTGAGCTCTGGTCAACGTTCTCGTCATAGTTGGCAATACCAACAAAGAATGATATCAGAGCCATTGCATCCAGCAGAGAGATGCCCTCATTTGAACCTCTCATGCCAGTTTAACTACACCAACGCAAGTATGAGAAACAGAACCAGCAGCACCACTGATAGCAAGAGTGATGAGCGGATGATTCACGCAGCATGTAGCGATGATGAGATCAGTCTCAATATGAGTGGTATAGGTAGAGCCAGCAGCTCCAGTCTCAGACGAGATAGCACAGGGCAGAGCCACACCATCTCTATACATCTGCACAACAATGACACCAGCAGCAGTAGGAGTGTAGGTGACATCAGCCGACAGATGGTACAGACCAGATTTATTGACCCGAATACTTGCAGTATTGAGCGTGAGAGAGCATCCACTCTGTACCACAGGAGTACCCTCAATGTTCAGAGGAGTGACATCAGCGGTGAACGCTTGAGTGGTGTTATTGTATACACGAATGCAGGATTTTGCATACTGGTTGTTAGAACAAGACATAATCATTTCTCCTTTCAAGTAAAACAGGGAGGGCGAACGCCCTCCCTCTTGTTGGTGGGCATAGTTATATGCCAGCGTAAGGATTTACGCGCAGTTGCAGCAACCATAGTTGCAGCTATTGCCGCAACCATTTGCAACATACGGGCTGCAAGTGATGTAAGCAGGACGAGCAACCGGCTGAAGCTGATTGACCAGATACTGGTTCTGCAGGAACTGACTGTTCTCGAACTTCGCATCCTGGAGCTTGTCGCGCAGTTCCTGAATGGTGTTCTGCGTGAGCATAGCTCTGGTCGCATCACCATCAGCACGGATAGCATTGACAATTTCGCAAGTGTTGCGATAATTCTCAGCCTTGACCGAATCAATGTTCCGGTTAGTTTCGCAGCAGCACTGCTGAGACGCGAAACGGTTTTCCTGAACCTGATTGCCCAGACCATTGAAGCCCTGAAGCATGGTAGTGTTCATGGCGTAGAAGCCATCACACAGACCATTGGACAGGCCACGTACACCGTTCTGCAGGTCGTTGAAGTTGAAGTCCTGGCACAGGTCAGCTCTGGTCAGAGCACCCTGAGCAGCCGCGCCGTTGCCGAAGCCGAAGCCACCGCCGCCCCACGCCAGCAGGAAGAACAGGAAGAAGACCCACACCCAAGTGCCACCGGCACCTCCGAACATACTACCGTCGGTGTTGCGATTCTGGAGAGCCATGACATCAGCCACGGACATCCCGCTACCAGTTTCCATACCCATTGTAGATACCTCCTTGTTAAAATTTTATCTCAACCCAGTGGGAACTGGGATTGAAACTGAGCCCACATCTGGTCAAAGTCCAGACCCCTCTGCTTACAGAGATTCATACAGGTCTGCTTGAGCTGTTCCGGGGATTTACCCTGAGCCATCTGCTGTGCTTGACGGAACATAGGATTGGAGCCAAACTGCTTGGATATAAAGGACATGGGATTCATCATAGCACCCATCATCTGGAACGGATTCACTGTTTATTCCCTCCTTTCAGCTTCTGCTCAATCTTAGAGAGCTTTTCTGTCAGCCCCTGTACCGCTGCATTAAAGTCCTCCTCCCGGACGTATCCGGACAGGTCGACGGTCTGCGGAGGGGCTTCGACGGGCTTTGCTACCGGATTGTCTACACTGTACCGCTGGAAGATGATGTTACCGTCAAGACCGAGCTGCTTGGTGTAGATTTTGCCATGGGCTTTGTCGGGGAACACGAACAGCGACCCATCAAAGTCAATCATGGCGGCATTGGCCTCCTCCTCGTTGGATACCGGTCTACCCTTGAGGATAGGAGCCGCAGGGGGCTGAGGCTGCTGAGGTGGTTGCTGAGGGAAGCTGTTACCCATCTGAGGGTACTGAGCTTCCATCATTTGAAGTCTTTGCTGAGCGCTCTGCATGGCCGGATTGTTGTACGGATAGGGAGTCATCGGTGCCATAGGATACATAGAAATTACCTCCTGTCTGGTATATTCTACCTCTATTATACCTCGTCTGAATTGGCAGGAGTATACTAAAAGTATTCGTCAAGAATACTAAAAGTATAATTTTGGGCATAAAAGAACACCACCCCGTATAGAGTGGTGTTCCTTATTTAGAAAAGTTTGGACAGCTTGGAGAGAGCTTTGACGTGTCTTTTCTTTATGGTGACCTCTGCATAACCGAGTGTATCACCGATGTAGCGGAAGTCCTTGCCTTTGAGGTAGTGGAGCCTCAATATCTCCTTGTCCTCATCCGATAGGGTGGATTCGTTCAACAGGTCATCGAAGCGTCTCACACTTGGGATAGCCTCAAGGCGTTTCCTTGTATCAAGGTGAGTGCTCAATCAAAACACCCCTTACTTGTACCGGCCACAGGTGGGGCAGCGACTCTGTCCCTTACCTGTACTCTTGCCTCCGATACCTGTTTTACCCGAGGGACTCGACTTCGTCACTGATGCTCCCTTGCTCGGGCTGTATGTTCTGGTCCTCGTTGTTGTTACTGTTATGGTCTGCTTCGCCATAGTTTACCTCCTCAGAATTGCCTTGGACGTATTTGGCACTCTCACCAGATTGGAAAACGTTGTTACCGCTACCCTCTCCGGTGTCTTGCTCAACTGTCGTTGTAACCGTTTCAGTCGTGGTCATGTGCTTCTCGTACTGCACAAATATGATGCAGATAACGAGGTTGACCAGTATGCTGATGATGAGAATCAACCGCAGCCAGAAGTCCTCGCGCCGCTTTGATTCCAGCATGGTCATCACGATGTGGTTGAGAGCTATGCTTTGGTCAAGGGCGTCTTCTTCAGTCTTCATGGTTTCCAAGTCCTTGATAGGAATGTCCATGCATTTCAACTCCTGTCTGTTTGATATAGTTCAGAATCTCAATGAGTACATCGTGCGTATTGTTGAGGTCGCTGAGATTGTGGAACAGCGTTTTAATCTGCTCTTCATGAGAGTTGACCAAGAGGGCGAGGCTCTGCTGGCTGTTCTTTATCTCTTTGACATCGGTTTTCAACTCTGCAATACCGGCTACTGCTTGATTGAGCTTTTGTACGACCTCGCCGTCGGCTTTGGCACGGCTGTTCATACCTACAACAAAGGTTGCAATACCAATTACACAGGCAATGATACTACAGATAAACAAAGTTGTCTCCATGGGTACTGTCCTCCTTTCTTCAGTTTTACCCTATTATACTCCTCTGGAATGGAAAAGTAAAGGGGGGAATTTTAACTTTGGAAAGGATTACAGCGGGGACATCTGAGCTTCTCTTTCGTCAGAGGAAGTTTCTTCCTCTGTTACCTCTTTCACCGGGTTGTTCAGCTTCTTCAGATACGCCGACAGATACGCCTCCGGGCTGGTCTGCTCCCCCACGATGCTTTTTGCTGTCCGAAGGGTGTCGACCTCAGTGATGTAACCAGCCTCCCCAACACAAATCACTGTCTCGTTTTCATACCCGAAGTTTTTGATAGCTTTTGCTATCCGTTCGTCCTTGCAGGTCTCTCCTGCTTTTACAATGTAACCAGTATACATGTTTGTTTCCTCCTTTATTGTTTGGTGACGTTTGCTGCCAACCATGTAATAAAATTGTCAGATGTACCCTCAAGGGTCGGGGCGGGTTCAGGTGTTACCCCCAATATCCGTAACTACGCCATTTTTGATTATTGCTGCTGGCTGACCATGCAAGCCATCTGTCTGCTGGAATAACACCTTGCTAACCCCAACATTCAGGGACATTTGTCGGTCTTTATACAATTCCGTGGTGTTTTCTACCTCAGACAGTTGACAAATAACAGTTCCATCATCAAAGTCGTTTGAGGTTGCAGAGAACTTACTCACCCTTTTATTAACCTGTGAGCTAACACTGGAGCTACCTGTTTGTTTATAGTAATACTTTGAAAGAAGGTGATACAGAACACCTCCGTCCACACAATATGACCCGATAGATGTAATAGTAATCATAGAAGAAGGGATAGTTCTCAATTCAATAGAAGACTTTATAAAAGTGCCTGAAGGGATATTATACCGTACTACATAAGGAGCATTTTCGTACACCCAATTATAAGTACTTTCCCACGAACCACCTAATCCAACAAAGAATATATCACTGGACAAACCAAACACGCCCATCCAAGGGGAAGCGTCTACATAACTGCGATTGTTAGGGAGTCCTAAATCATTGTTTACTCCAAAGAATCCCTTATTGAGGATTGATACAGTTTCAGTTTCAGGGTCAAAGGCAAGCCAAACACAACATCTGGTTGCTACATAGATGATTCCACCATACGGATAAGCTACACCAGCAGCCCCAGTAGCAATATTGCTGTCCTTATACCAGAACGGATTCTTGATATTACTTGATACTTTGGTAAGAACACCTGTTGTTAAATCATACTTGTAGATAGCTCCTTGATTGTCGGCAGAGCTGTCATAAAATTGTGCTGTAAATGTATAAAGATAATTGCCAAGCCTACATAGGGCAATCGGTTTGCTATAATGTGAACTGCCGCTACTCACCCCAACGAAACCAATCTGTGTTATAATATTAGTGTCCAAATCGAAAACATCGAGCCTGGTCCCATTACGATAGCCTAACATGTAAATCTTGTTGTCTATTTTTACAGCTGAGTTGCTATTGTATGACAGAGGGTTTGTCATATTGATTGAAGGTGTATAAGCTGTAGTTTCAGTTGTAAATACGCCGGTATCAAGGTCATACTTAATTACATATAAAATACCTTTGTTGGGGTCACTGGAAAACTTGTTACTGGAAAACGACCTTCCTACAAGAATATTACCTTCTTTAGTAAGAACAGAGTAGTTCCAATCATCAGTATATGCATTAGGAAGGGTTGCTCCTTCGCCATCAGAAAGCACGAAGTTATTACCTATGAAAACTTTACTCACTTCGTTCTTTGCTCTCTTTACCCATAATCCGTTCTGTTTATTGGGTTGTGTTTCCTGCACAAACACGTTCAGTCCGTTGGCAGAACCACCTACGGTAAGGGGATTACCCAAAATGGTTGCCATAAATTCACTCCTTTCTAATTTCCAACAGGATATGTAACAGTCTTAGTACACTGAATGTTCATGGCGGTTGTGGGCTTTCCACCAGTACAACGTACAATTACTGTACCATTGATATTTACTGCTTGGATTCTTGTTACTCCGGCCTCCGACATCTGTTTAGACTGCTCCGCACTTGGCTGAAGGTCAATCTTGTAGTTTGTATTTTGATTTGTAAGAACAACCTGTTCGTATGGGTCAGAACCAGTCCACTCAGTACCAATAGACAGCACTCTTCTGACGATTTGAGGCTGATACTCTGCAGGCTCCGGAATAACCGGGTCTTCAATGTCAAAGGTAACTGTTTTTGTAAGAACAACACTGAAGGACTCTGTAGGTTTCGCTCCAGTACACTGTACTACAATGGTACCATTCACATTGAGCGCCTGAATAGATTTGACTCCCATATCAATCAGAGAAGCCAGTTGCTCTATGGTCATCTCAATATCCACCAGATATCGAGCATCCTGGTCAGTTAGAACAGTCTGTTCATAAGGGTCAGTCCCACTCCAAGAGGTGGACAGGGCAATAGGCTGCTTCACTATCTTTGGTTGATATTCTGCCGTGCCTACTGCCCTTGTCCCATCCGCTTGGTAAAAGACCTTGCCTTTAGTAACAGATGACGGAACAGCCGTAGTATCGGTGACGTCCATCAACGTCTGACCGAAGTACTCTACCCGGCTGTTAGCCACTCACATCACGCCCCAATCGTTACGGTCTGACCGCCAGCAGGATTGTCGGCGTAAGAAATGGGAACACCGTTCACCACCACTTCAGTCAAGTGGTCGTAGCCTTCATCGGGCAGAACAGAGAACTGGTCTTTGGCAGGAGTAACGGTCTTCTTCTGGCCGTTCACCAGCTCACCAGCGTAGTCACCAGTGACACCGAGGATTTCAACACCGCTCTTGATGTTGCCCGCAATCAGCTTGGCAGCTTCAGTTTCGTCCAGACCAGCAGTACCGGAACCATCATGGTAGCCAGCAGGGATAGGAACGGTGACACCCTTCTGAGTAACTTTCAGGGCAACAGCGCCCTTGTTAGGCATAGTACCAGTGACCTTCTGGCCACCGACATACGCGGTCTTACCCAACAGAATTTCTGCAGCAGTTGCAGTCGCATTGGAAGTATCGGAGTCGAAGGTACAAGTACCAACAACAGGAGCACCAGTCTTGTCATGAGCGGTGATACCCTTCAGCAGCTTGTCAGCAGTAACGTTGTCGCCGGTCAAGTCCATCAGTACCTGACCATAGAAGATTATTTTGGAATTGTACTTGGTTTCGGGCATTTTGTTATCCTCCTATTGTAATAGTTTTGCCACCCGAAGGGTTATCAACGACGTAACGCGGGATGGCTTTGAACGTTACATCGTTCTTCATGAGTTTATCCTTGGTCAGTAGTACAGAATCCTCCAGCCCCGGATACAGCTCGTATGCACCTTTGTACACCTCAGAGGCCACTCCTGTAACAACACCAAAATCGATGTCAAACAGGTATTCTTGAGGAGTGAATTGAGCTTCAAACAGGCTGTCTACCGCCGTGAACTGGACATCAACTATCATCCAGCTCACCCTCCTTTAGCACATCCTCCACACTACAACTGATGATACCGGAATTCAACCGAGAGGAGCCAATACCCACTCTCAACTGAATCTTTACGGGATACACCGCCTTGAACAGAGCTGTTTCCTCTTCTGTAAGAGTAACCGAAATGGAGTTATCTCTAAGAGTGACATCCTCAAGGTGTTTCTCCATCAAAATGGTATCAGCCTGTTCATAAACGATAGACAGCAAAGTGATGGTAGAAGGGTCAAAAGGGACGGTGAAGATATGCGTCGGAGTAGTGTACCGTCCAACTCTTGCCATATTACATCACCTCCGTCAGTGTTGCTTGTATGGTCAGGTCTATAGAGGGCTTGTTTTTCAGAGACTTGGCTGTGAATACCCCATTGATATTGTCTACCCTGAGAGCCAAAACATCATCTTCAACGACCTGCATAATAGTCGTATCATCCGGCTGGAGGTCCACAACATCATTAGTTGTACCCGAAGGGATTCTCACAGTCTGAGTATAGGGGGATTCACTGCCAACCCAGCCAGCAGCTGTCATGCTGATAGTTACCTTACGAGGCTTGAGAGCTGTTTTTGCCTTGTGAATACCAGAATCGACCAGATTACCAGAAGAGTCAAGGCTCGGAAGATTACCTTCCGTCGCGTTGGCTACCTTATCCGCCTTGGTATCATCCAAGTCATCAATTAGGTTGAGTAAATGTCCAGCCGTATCAGCGTCCAGGATGTCTTTAATGGTTGCAAACCATGCCTGGAAGTCAGCCTCATTGACGGTTTTGAACTGATTCAAGTCGCTCTGAATCTGATTGTACAGGGTAGCCGTGTCCACTTGAGTAACCGCGCCAGTAACGATACCACAGATGGCGGTGTTCATACGGGTGTCCTCGATTGCGGCCTGAGTGATGGTCGTCGCGCCTGCATTTACATTCACGATAGCCACACACAGGTCGTAGTAGTCGGCCGTTCTTACAGGGCTGGGAGCCACAGCAGACGCGCCGGGATTACCCTGAACTTTGTAAGCCTTGACCACGCGACCGGCCTTGTCCCACCGAATCATGATGGCATCCTTACGGTTGAGAACACCATCTGCAACACCGATGTCAAAGGAGATGGCCGCAGTATTCTCATAGGTGTAACCATTGATGTATCCATAACCGGGCTGTAACAGCACCGTCATGTTGGGACTGGGTGCCGCAGTTACCTGCAAGCCGGTACTGGGATTGGGGAAGACTCCGTTGGCTATGAAGCGGGAGAAATACGCAGCGAAGTCTTCTGCAAGATATTCTCTGTCATAGTTTCCGCTGGAGTCTGCTACTGCATTGAAAAATCCGCTTTTCTCAGCCATTACATCATCCTCACTTTCAGTTTCTGTGTCAAGGTGAGAGGTCCAAACCCGAATGTCAAGTTCAGGGACTCACCTTTGGAGCTGTAAGAGTGCTCAGCCTCAGTGATAATGGCGTCAAGTTGGATACCCAGCTGAGAGTCAAACACTGTGACCTTGTCACCGAGGAAGTAGTCAACACCATACCGAATGTTGCCTTGGGTGTTGATTGTTCCGTCAAAGCTCTCTACCCTTCGGCACTCAGCCAGCTTCTCCGAGCCACGCTGTTTGAGGACTTCAAGGTATTCTTTTGCTGTCATCTCCATACCATTGTCATCGGTACTTTGAAGGTCTCTGGCATCTACAAAGATTTCTTTACGGGACTTTCCACTTGCTTCACCGACCGTGGTATAGGTACGCTCAATTCCTTCGCCCTCACCAGCTATAAGAGCCACATTACGAGAGTCTTGGGTATTGAGATTGTACCCGGACTCCAGCATGTTTTCAAAGATGTAAGAGAACAGACATGGAGCCACTTTCGTCTGGTTGATAGTTCTGTCTGTACCCTTGTACACTTTGAAGACCATTCTTTTGTTCGGGAGCTCCAGCCGCAGCCGGAAGCCCAAACTGTCAGGACTGCACAGAGCAATCAGATTGTCTCCCACTACTCCACCAGTGTCCTGCAAAGCGGTCTTTACACCGAGCTGAACTGCCTTATCTGCATCCATAGCCACGATGTCCGGAATAGCGCGGGCGGTGATAGTCGGCGCGGTGATGTGCTTTTCCACCATATCGTACGCTATATCGCTCGGGAAGCCTGACTTAGTATATAACCCCCAGCATATCCTCCGGAACAAAAATTCCTCAAGCAAGTTGCCCTTTACGGTCAGTTCCGGGACGCCTTTGGAACTGATGGTTTTCTGAACCACCCCGATGATACCGGCGATACCCTTGTCCATGTCAAACAGAACAATTCGCTCTTCCTGTACCAGTGTAGTGTTCGTACTGTCGAGAGGGAGGTTGAGCTGGAAGCTACCGAGGGAGCAGTACCCCTCTGTGTAAATGACTGCTACCGGATTGGAGAGGAAGCCTTGGAGCTCGTAGTCCTGTGTAAGGATTGCAATATCCATTACTTCTGCACCTCCAGATACCCGGTATCATAATGCACCTCCACAGAGAGGTTTACCACGCCCTCTTCCGCGCCATAACGGATATATGTTTCTCCCACCGGAAGGGAGAAGAAGGTGGAGCTGAGGTCAAGAAGATTGAATGCATTGGTTTCTACACCGTCGGAGATTTTCTTGACCGTCTTGTTGTTAGGCACTGTACTGACTCGGAGGGTCTCACCAGCCTCCATCGTTTCAACCAGTCGAATCTTCTCCTGAGTGAGAATGTTGAGGATGTAGGGATTCTTGACAGTGCCGGAGGCTTCAAACGTCACCACAAACCCGCATGGCATAGAGCCATCGTTGTTCAGAGTTGCGATACTGGCCGGACTCCGCAGACCCATGATGATACCCTTGTTTTTAGGGATAATCAGCGGGAAGTGGAACTTGGGAAGCCAGTCAGCAATCAGAACGTTGGTGCCGTTCTCCGTATGGAACAGCGGGTCAGGACAGAACAGCGAAATCATGAACTTACACAGGACTTCATTGTTGGTACTGATGTCTGTGCCATAGGAGATAGTTTTGGTGGGAAGACCATCAATCTGGTACTCTTCGTAATGGAGTCGAATCTGCTGCAAGGGGTTGACAAACCGATTGAGGAAGTTCTTCCTTCTGGTCATGTCAGCCTGAGAGTCAGCCACTACCCAACCGATGATATTGATGGGACGGGACTCGAGAGTAGTACCTGTTACATACACGCCCACCTGATTGATGTACTTGTATGTGTTGCGGGAACTCTGAATAGTTCCAAAGTCCACACTGTCCAGCACATACTCACGATTGCTGATATTTATGGGAAGGGAGGTGCCTATGGACAGATTTTCGAGAACGATACTTTCAATCATGTAGGCACCCCCTTATACCAAACCTTCAGCGAGCTCTATCTTGACCCGCTTGAATTCACGCGCCGCAGTCACCGGGTCAATGGCTTCGGGCGAGTAGAAGTTGAATGTGTCACCATTGGACTCACCATATCTTTGGTTTTCCTGCTTGGTCAGGATACGTTCACCCTGATGTACCTTTACAGTCATATCACGAGGAACATAATCTAAACCAGAAGCATAAGAACCTCCGACTCCGCTGGTAGCATCATTGTATCCGGACTTGGCGGCACTGAAAATACTCTTGATTTTCTGAACCACGCCATCAATCCACGCAGAGATTTTCTGCCAGATGGATTTCAGACCGTCCCACAAACCATTGAAGATATCAGCGCCAATCTGGAACAGAGCCTTGGGCAACGTCTTCAGGTAGTTGATTGCATTGGTGAACCACTCCTTGAACTTGCCGGGGAGCTTTTTCAACCCTTCAACAATAGCCTTGAGGAAGTTGGTAATGGCTTCCTTAGCCTTGTTGTAGATGTCAACAGCCCACTGAACGATACGGTTGAAAGCCTCAACCAGCCATTCCCAGATGCGACCGGGGAGCTCAGAGAACCATGTACCAATGTCAGAAATAATCTGAGGAATTGCTTCCTTGAGGTGATTCCATACATCTGTAGTCCACTGAACAACCTTACCCACAGCGAAGCCCAACCAGTAGGCAATCCTCTCCGGGAGAGTAGCAAACCAGTTCACAACTTCATCAAGGAACTGACCAATTTTGGTAGGCAAGTTCTTGAAGAACGAGATTACATCCTGGATGGCTTGGTCAAACCAGTCCACAACTGCATTGAATACGTCTTTAACCCCTTCCCACAAGTCTATCCAGAACTGACGGAACTCCTCACAGTTGTTCCACAGGTAGATGAAAGCAGCCACCAGAGCTGCGATTGCTGTGATTATCAACCCAATGGGATTCGCCGCCATTATAGCGTTTAGACCCGCGAACAAAGCCTTTAATGTAGGCAGTAGACTAATGAGATTTGTAACAAATCCTATCACCTTACCAATAATCAAAAGCAGGGGTCCAACCACAGCAATTACAGAAAGGATGTCAACAATCACTTGTTTCTGTTCATCTGTAAGACTGGAAAGCCAACCAATAGCTTTCTGAAGCAACTGATTGAGAGAGTCAAGCATAGGAGTCAACAGCTCTCCAAAGGATGCCGCAAGGTTTTGAGCACTGTTGCGAAGCATAGCCAACTTAGATTCAGTTGTTCCATACCGGGTCTCCGCTTCGTTTACCAAAGCCGTATTCTCTTCCCATGCCTTGTTTGCAGTATCAATAGAGTCTGCAAGCAGGTCAGAAGCCAAACCCAGAGACTTCAACATATTGGACTGACGGATACCAGTCAAACCGAGGTTATCAAGTACCAATACAGCGGACTCGCCGCTCTCGTCCAGTTTACCCAGCCCTGTGATAAAAGACTGGATAGCAGTTATGGGAGAAGTTTCCCAAGCGGTTGCAAATTCTTTGGAAGTCATGCCGGAGACTCGAGCGAACTCAGCCAGCTTTTCTCCTCCAGTTGCCACAGCTTTTTCAATCTCATTGAAGGTCTGTGTCATAGCAGTACCACCAGCCTCGGCCTCGATACCAACAGAAGACATAGCCGTAGCCAGAGCCATCAACTCAGCTTCCGTAAGACCAGCCAGTTTACCACCAGCAGCCAATCTATTGGTCATAGCCACAATCTCAGACTCAGTGGTAGCAAAATTGTTACCCAAATCAACGATTGTTGCACCGAACCGAGAGACATCCTCGCTGGAGGTGCCCATGATGTTCATTACTCGCGCAATAGAAGTAGCTGCCTCTTCCGAGCTCAGGTTGGTTGCATCTCCCAGCATCACCATGGTCTTCGTGAACTGAAGCAAGCTGTCTGTGCCACGGACACCCAGCTGACCAGCCACTTCCATAACACCGGCGATTTCAGAGGCCGACTGAGGCATGGTACTACTCATCTTTTTGATACCATCGCTTAGAGCAGCGAACTCTTCTTCCGTGGCATCCACGGTCTTACGAACACCAGTAAATGCGGACTCAAAGTCGACCGCTGCTTTCGTAGCGACTGTTCCTAATCCAGCAAGAGGAACAGTAACGTTCTTGGTCAAGGTTTTACCAGCAGAGGTGAACGCAGAACCAAGTCCTGTTAATTTATCTGTTACAGTCGCTCCTTCACTCTTAAATACATTCAGCTGAGATAGAGCACCCTTAATGCCATCTTTAAAGCTGGTTGTATCAAGCAGAAGATAGCCAACTGCACTTCCGAGATTTATCAAGGTTTCACCCCCTTACGTGTATTGAGAGTAGAGGTCACTGAACGAACGGTACTTTGTACGGAACACAGGCTCCTCCTCTGAGTCTATCTTGTTCATAATGTATGCACAAGCTTCATCAAAGCAATAGGCCGTGTACTCATCCAGAGCACCCATCAATTCAGAGGGTCTCACCTTGTACCGTTGAGCGATACCGAGAGTTCTCAGTATGTCACGACTCCCCACGAAAGGGCTGAAGCGCCTTGATACCCTGCTGGGTGTAGTTGAAGATGAACATGTACTGCTCATCAGTCAGTTCCACGCCAGCGTCCTGAATCTGTTTGTAGGTAGGCTCAACGAACGCAGCCGCGCACAGAACGTCAACTACACTCAATACGTCCTTCATAACGGAATCATCAGTTGCATCCACACCACCCTTGATGAACAGAGAATTGGCCGTGCTCAACAGAGCATTGGGAATCTTGCCGGACTTGGCGAGAGCCATCATAGAGGGTCTACGCAGCCGAGCTACGAAGGGCTGACCCTCGGCAAAGGACGGGAGTTGTACGATAGCACCCCGACCATACTCCTGAAGAGATTCCAGAGAGGTAATGTCCATAGAAATATACCTCCTTAACCCGCAGCCTTGGGCAGCTCATCGGGACCGATGTAACTGATTTTGTAGGGAGCCTGACCATCGGCCGGAGCAGAGTTGATGGTGTACTCGGGGGCGCGGAAAGCACCGTCCTGAGAGTTGAGCTGGATGGGAGTACCCTGACAATTCGGGTATGCAATCTTCTCGTACCCGGTCAGAATGCCCGCAGCATTGTAGATGGCGGAATAGGCGTTGATGGTAACGACCTTGCCCTTCTCCTTGGAGCCAGCCACAGGAGGGGTATAGGAGCTCACGCCGAAGCCCTTATCCTCGTCACCTTCAGCAGTATGCTCAGCAGTCGTCCAGTACTTGACCGTGCCGCCCTGCAGAATCTTGACCTGCTCGGGGTTGAAGACGTTATCGGTCAGGACGATGGTGTTACCAGTGATGGTAGTGACCGTGGGCTTCTGAGCAATCAGACGACCCTTAACCACCAGCTTCACGGCGTCCTGGGTATCCGCCTGAACAGTGACCTGAATCTGGGAGGCCGTATCCAGAATGAGCTCATTGGTGCCGTCGTCCAGAGTTACCAGAGCGACATCAATAGTGGGGATTTCATTACCCTTTTTGATAGCCATATTGTACCTCCTTAGTTGTTGTAGTATTTACGATAATTGACGTACCGTGTTGATACCATGTGACCCTTGACAGAGTCATCATAGAAGGACGGTGTCCGATAGTGCATAGATTTCACCATCGGGAACAGTTCTTTCATAGCAGCTTCAACAGAGTCGACATAAGTCTCCAGAGTTGTAAACTGGTCTTTCGGTACATAACACAGTACGTCATACAGGTTTTGTGTGGTGCTGAAGCCTTGGAACTGAGTTGTACCCTCGTCCCGGAGCACCAGATAGGGCTTGATGCATTCACCCTGATGTTGCGCGGGGGTGTATACATCGAAGCCTTTGCTCTTCAAATGCTTGAAGATGTCTTTATAGCGCGTATTTTCCATTACAGTTTACCCAGCCTTTCAAGGAGTCGTTGGAATCCCGGCATTATCTCATTGTTACCGACATAGTTGATTGTTGGGTCAATGATTGCGAACCGTTTCTCATGTGCCAGCTCCAACCAGATACCATAATCAACACCGTGAGCCAGAGATAGCTCATACCCCTTCTCAACCTTGTAAGAGGAGCCTGTAAGACGTTGTCGTGCGTGTCCGGTACGGTCTGTCCATGGTCGGTGCTGCTTGGCATAGTTCTGGAGCTTGAGAGCAGAGGTCTGAGCATACACCGAAATAGCGGCATCTGACTTGCTCTCAAATTTCTCCAGTCCTTTGACGAGGTCAGAGATGTCGAGGTTGAAATCAAACCCGTTAGGCACCTTCTTGAACCTCCTCCAAGTAAACCTCGCAGACAATACCAGACTCAGACACGTCCTTGATTTCGCCGATGTTGTACTTCGTACCGTTGATAGAACAGGTATACTCAGTATCAATCATATCGACAGCTTCACGCAGACACAAAATCATAGGAGCTGCTTTGGAACGAATAACCGCGCCATCGGCGGCGGACTTCTTCAGGTAAGAAACGTTCTCGTGATAAATCCCCTTGAACGTTACTGTGGATACGGCCACACCGTTGGGCTCCCCGAAGTCGTTCTTACCTTCTTTGTCAAACACAAACCACTGACCTTGGGTATTGATGCACCGCCGAACTTTGTTCAGCTGGAAATTGGAAGCATACATTTAGAACGCTCCTTTCAGAATACCCGAGTTGTTGGGTCTGTACTTGGCAGCCAGCCGCCGGAAGTACTTGGAGCTGTCCGCAGCACTCAGCCCGGACACCTGCAAAGTGGTATCTTCAGCCTTGATGAGCAAACACTGATACGCCGTCAGGTCGTAATTGCCACCATTCTCTCGCAGATAGAAGTCGAGCTGTTCATCCGTGAAGAAGGGGATGTCTGCTTCTCGCAGTACAATCTTCAGGTCTTCAATGTTACTCATACAGTTACCTCAGCTTTCCCGGTGCCGCTTGATGAGAAGCCGCAGCTCTTTCTTGGAACGAATACCGTCATGGTCGATACCCAGCTGGTCGGCATAGTCGCAGAGCTCTTCGAAGCCCAGCTCACTCAGAGGGATTTCGGAATAATCAACAGGCTCGTCGTCCTCTTCTTCATCCTCCAGCTCGTCATCTTCCAGACCATCCTCTTCGTCCTGAGCAGAATCATCGAGGTGGGGCATTTCCGGAGCCGGGGGGTAGATAACTACCCCCAGCTCGGAAGTGACCGCTTCGTCCTCGAGAGGACGGAATCCTGCGGATTTATACATACACTCGTATGCACCGCGAGAGACCATCAGGGTAGTTACCCCATTCGTGATGCGAAGCATACGGTCACACCTCCTTAAGACGCGATGACGTCCAGGATGTACACGCTGTCCGCAGACTCGAAGGAGGGCAGACAAATCATGGTGACCTTGGTCTCCACGTTCACGGGGTCGGTTTTCTGGACAGTGGTAACAGCCACGCCAGTGTCAGTGATAGACACGTTGGCGGCACCAGTACCCATCAGGTCGGACTCCTCGGGAGTGGTACCGAACCACGTATTACCCAGAGTGCCCTCGGGGAACAGGACGACGGTGTCATCGGGCACGAACTGAGTAGCTGTACCGGCATCGTTCTTGTAACGCTTGCCGTAGACGATGAGCTCCAGACCCAGCTCATCCATCAGGTACTGGCTCAGGCGGGCATCGGACAGGGCAGAGACCTGACCGTTGGACAGGACGAAGATGGACTTGATGATTTTCTCGTTGACACGCAGATAACCCCACGTCTTACGAGTGCAGACACCGCGAGTGGGACGCACACCAGTGTCATCCTCAATCTTGTCCATGGCCTTACGCATATCCTCAATGGGGTCAGAAGTCGTGGTGCTCCAGGAAGTAGTCACCTCGGACTTGTGGTCACTGGGGATACCGTAGTCATAGTTGTATGCCTGACCGTTGGCAGTGATAGCGATGGCACCAGTGGTCAGAGCCATCATTCTCATCTGCTCACGGCGGGCACGAGCGCCCTCCAGCAGATGCATCTCGTCGGCGAACACACGATTCATGACGGCATCGATGTACGCCTGATTGCCGGTCTCCATGACCATGTTCAGCTGCTGACGCAGCTCTTCGTCGATGTAGGTACTCTCCTTGAAGAAGGGCATCTCAGCAGACAGCTTGTCGAAGCCGATACGCGGACGAGGTACCGCGCCGACATCGAATGCGGAGGGCTTCAGCACGACGGGCAGACCGTTGGCACCCTTAATCCAGTCGAGCTTCAGACCCAGCTTCTTGTCAGCGGGGAACAGCTCCTCGCCCAGATAGGGAGGCATGTCCTGACGGTGCTCTTCCCAGTAGGAAGTCAGCTCCGGGGCTTTGACGAGGTCAAAAATAGTCATCTTGTAATTCTCCTTTCTTTGATTACTTCAGGAAGGTGATGTTCTTCATCTCACTCTTCCGGGTCGCCGTGATGAGCGCGGCGGTGGTGCTGTCCAGCTTGTTCAGGTCAACGAAGCCCCAAATCAGCAGGGTGCCGTTGTTGTCGCCATTGGTGACGTCAACGTCATGCAGCAGAACGCCAGTGGCGGCCTTGCCGTCGTTGCCAGCAGAGGTAGCATCCTTGGCCTGTACGAAAGCCGTTTCACGAGCGGTCAGGTCACCGCTCAGGGGAGTGCCCGCAGGGACAATCTTCTTGCCGTCGCGGGTGACAGAGTAGGCGTCATCGACCACGATACTGACAGACATCTGGTTCTGAACGTTGAACAGAATCTGTACAGGAGCCGCGCCGGTGACTTTGGTAATGCCGGTGTTGTTGAACATTTTGTTTCCTCCTTATCAGTTTTTGAAATAGCTGCTCTTACCGCCGGAGGTCTTGTGTGCCTTTGCGAGTCGGGCACCCAAACCCTCTTCACCGGTGGATTTACGATTGGAACCTCTGGTGGAACCACCTGTCCCAGTGTTCTTCTGGGTCTCACCAAACATGGCGGGGTACTTGGTCTTCAGCTCTTCCAGCACCTTGGCGATGGGCTTTTCCTCTGTCACCTTGGGAGCTGCCAGAGTAATGATGTCGTCCACGCAGTCGGGATTCACCCCGGCAGACAGTGCAGCGACCTTCATCTCCAGCTGAGTTGCCTTGGCATTGGCTTCGTCACGAGCAGCCTCCGCAGCCTTTTTCGCTTCTGCATCCAGCTGCTGCTGGGTCTTACCTGCGTCGAGAGTCTTCTTGATGGTGGCCATCTGAGTTCTGAAGTCCTTGTCATCCTTGTACTCCAAACCCAGCTCTTTCAGGATAGCCTGTCTCGCAGTACGCTTCTCATTTGCCATCATAGCATTGAGCTGCTCCTGTGTGTAGGACTTTCCCTCTTGCTGCTGATTGCCCTGAGTATTCTGCTGAACACTCTCACCGCCGCCGGAATTGCTCTGGGAGCCGCCGTCGCCACCTTCTCCACCCTCAGCGAAGAACTGTAGACCAATGTGCTTGAGACTCATAGATTCCTGTTTCATAGTGATTCCTCCTTGTAATACCCATGCTCACCGTGCATGGTAACGGTAATCCAGTTGATGAATTTCACCCTCAATCTGGTAAAGGGCACCATCAAGCTGTTTTGCGAGCTCAGCACGCATACAACTCAATTTACTATCAATCTTGCCAATTCTGTAGGCAAGCTTCATGGGGACGGGCTTGTTCATGGCGAAGAACTTTGCCCTCTTGAGGTACAGTTCCTTGGCCTCGGAAAGAACTTCCTTGGTGAACTGGTCATCTACCTGTACGATGGACTCCTTACCGCAGCAGGGGCAGGTCAGAACCGTCATTGTGATGTCCCGGCCTTTTTCATTCAGCAGGAATGTGGCATGCACCACCTTCTCGGAAATGTTACCGGAGACCTCAACCATGGCGTGACACAAATCACACCGCGTAACATTTGTTTTCATACCGTCCTCCAGAAAAGAATACTAATAGTATAATTCTACCACAATTATACTCTTAGTTATCGAAAAAGTAAAGCCCTCCTGTGGGAAAAGGAGGGCTTTTCAGAGTTATAATTCTCTCAGGAATTCAGTTTTATACCAGCCACGCAGCCACGTGAGAAAGCTCGTCTGAAACGGTCTTCTCGAGGACCTCGAGCCACTGTGAGGGGATGGCAGAGTAACCATATAGGGCACCGGCGAGACCACCAGCGAGAGCCGCTATCGTGTCAGCGTCGCCACCGTCGTTCACGGCACCGAAGATGGCCTCCCGGAAGCCATTCGTGCTCTTCACCCAGTACAGAGCATTGTTTAGAGTGTTTATCACGTGACCAGTAGGCTCCATGTGTTTGCATGGAATAACCGGCTGCCCATCCATGACCCGATTTACCGCTCGATAATACTTTACGATGGCTTCATCGCACACCTCATTGGTGTGTGTGAGCTTGGACTGTTCCCGTGCCAGACTGAGGTCTTTGGCAAGGCAGGGCACCAGACACCGCATCAGGCCACCGTTACCATAGTCCTGACGGCCACGCTTGCGCTGACGTTCCGTATTCCTAACACTCCAAATGTCCCATCTGTGTCCTCTGTTCCCGGAGATGGCTGCATGACAGGTACTGCCAACATCAATCGGACCATCGTCCAACCAGTTCTCAAAGTTCTTGGCAATCTGAGTCATTCGACCGCTGAAAATCAGCCTGTCCATCATACCTTTTGCCACACAGAGCATCATCTGTGTATCATCAGTAACCATACCGATGTCAATATTCAGCCAGCCACCACCGATGATGTCAGTCACCTGACCATACTGCTTCTTGATGCCCTCAGCGGTCATGAACTCCGTCGTGGCACCCATAGCATCACCGATGGCAAACCCATACAGGGCACCCATTATCTTGTCAATTCTCTTATTCTCATTCGTGTTCATACTTAGGACAACCTCCTCCCAGCAGGGTATCTACCAACTTTACCGTGTACCTCTTGCACCGAGACACATTCCCCAGCACCTTGGTATCATCCAGTCTGTATATGCAGTCCTTGCATATCAAGTCCTTATTGGAGATACCCATAACTGCCTGACTCTCAGACTCTATACGTTCTTTCATGCTCATAGTACAGCCTCCTTACTGCCAGCGACCATCGTACAATTCCTCGACGGCCATATCACGCCAATATACATTCCGGCGAATCCAACCGTTACTCTGATGGGTCTCAACCTCAATGAAGTCGCTCTCAATATCGATAAAGGTTGTCTCGTCCTTTACATTCTTGCCTATGAGAACCGTGGGGTACTTCTTCTCATTGTCCATCAGCTCAATCAATTCAGCATAAGAATTGAAGTTGATGTACATAGACTTGTTCTCAGCGACCTCTACAGCAATATTTTCCATGCTCATTCCTCCAAGTAGAATTTACAGGCTCTTCTCACCTGTCACCCCTATTATAACTCCGTTCCTTGGAAAAGTAAAGCACTATTTTTGATTTTTGACCAAAATTTCCATAAACACACGAATTACAGAGTTTCTGTGACCATCGGACTCCTCAATCTTGTTTATACGCACCGTTGTACCGGCATTGAGTAACGTTTCACCTTCGCCTGTACCGAACTGAGAAATGGACATGATAGAGGACGCCTGTGTACCCTTGGGAGCATAGAAAACAACCTCAATGTCCCCTCTAAATCCCTTATTCCAATCGGAAGATGTACTCGTAAAACCTGCATAAGTTCCAATTGTTCCCTGAAACATGTCGTTCAGAGCCTGAGTAGACATGTTCTCCAACTTAGTCATGTTCTCAAAGAAGTCACCGTCCATAAAGCCAGCCAAGTCTCCGAAGTTGGTACCTCTACGCAGTACCAAGTCTTTCTCCAGAGAGGCTTTCTTCAGTGCAGATTTACACCGCTGTATATCACCAGCGTACCAATCACCGTGTTTATTGTCAGCAGCCTTTTTTCCTTCCTTGGCCGCAGTACGCAACCAGCCATTCATCTCCTTATAGCTACTGCTGGTGTATTCTCTCAAGGAGGCTTTTTCTGCATCAGTAAAGCTCTCAAAGGCTGACTCTTCCATCTCAAGCATACTTGATGTAGTTTGACGTTCAAACAGACTTATCCACTCCTTAGAGGAAGGAATTTTCTGTACGTTGGTACCGGACTGCACATTATCCTTGACTTCGGAGGCGATACCGCCCATACCCTCAATCCACTTATCCAAGGACGGGTCAGCCTTACCCTCAACCCAGTCAGCCAACCGGTCAGCAATTTCAGTCATACTCTGAGGTATATATGCCTCAAAGGTACACATGCCGTTAGGGTGGTCAAGAGGGAGACTGTCTTTGGGAAAGTGTTTACCATCTCGCTCCATACATACTTCACAGGTACGATTGCCCCCCGCAGACAACCAGACGTAATCCTCAACGAAGGGATTGTTTTTGGTAGTCCGTACAAAAGCCTGTTGATAGGCGTGAGACACCATTGTACGAGCCAACCGTTGAGCATTGTAGTCAACTCTCTTGGCCGCGCCGGGATATACCTTAGACCAGTCCCAGTCTTTCCTTGCTTCAGGATTCAGGTACTTCTCCAAATCCTTGGCTATGTCATAGGCGCTCTTATTCTCTGCGATACCTTGTGCTACAACTGCGTTTATATTGTACTGAGTCTTCATGTGATTTTTCCACAGGGCACGGCTCAGGCTCCACTTCCCCTCGTAGAGCTGACCACTTGCTACCGACTTAACAATGTCAGCCGGAACAAAACTGTATGCACCTTTAATCCCAAGACCCAGTTTATCTACGAATTTACCATTGTCGTCTACCACGGCCTGAGCCGCTGACTTCATATTGCCCTCAATCTCGCCCTTGAGAGACATCTCTGCTTTCTTGAGTTCCTTCTCAAGCTCCTTTTGTAAGTTCTTCAAGTGCTCCTCATACAGAGGGGCAGAGGGTGTCTTAGGCAGCGTTTTGGCCTTTTTAGCAACGGATTTCGCAGCATTCTTATAGATGTCTACGATGTGCTTCTGCTGCTCTTTTGTAAGCTTTACTCTCTCCAGCTCAGCTGTATTCAGGTTAAACGTTGCCATAAGACACCCTCCTCAGTTGTTAGTTTTCACACAGCAGCTTTTTCCAAGTTGCTTCACCCACGATACCGTCCACAAGCAATTCAGCGTGGGTCTGGAATGCCCTTACAGAAGACTCCGTGCCAGAGCCAAATTCACCGTCGGCGCCATACCCGCCGCAGCTGTAGCCATAGCCCAGAAGCAGCGTCTGCAGGACAGCCACTTTATCGGCCTTGGCACCATTTTGGAGCTCAGGGAAACCGATAGTGACACAGTCTTTCTGCACCGGCTTGGGAGTGGGATCAGGCTCAGGCTCAGGAACATAAGTCAGACCACAGAACTCACACAGAGCCTTGCAATCCGCTACCGCACATTCCTTCATGTGGAGATGGAACCACTCAGCATCATCCACATTGTCATGGAATACGTGCTCCTGATAGACTGCCCATGCCTTGGTATCCTCCAGCTCATGCAGGTCGCCGCGAACCATAGTCTTACAACCGTAGGGATAGAACTCCTTACGGTACTTGACCATCAGCTGTGCCAACTTCTTACCATTGGGACTGTCCGGATGGTACATGGACGTGAAGCCCTTGACTTTGCCACGACCAGTCGGTCCGTTGGTGCTGCCATTGGTGTGGGATACATAGTGGATTTTCGCACCCCACTGATTGGACTCCTTGATGGCGCGGTACATGTACACCTCGCCGTCCTCATTGGACATAGGCGTCCGGCGCGGACCTCTCTTGGTGTCAAAGCCGCAGCGCTCCAGCATGGGCTGAAGCAAGTCCATGAACTCGTTGTTCTCCAACGTTTCATAGCACTGTTTACCATCAGGTCGAGCATAGCAGCACTCGTTCGCACGGTGATACGCAGGGCTGAGGTAAATCTTGGGCTTCTCTACCAGAGGCGTGGTATCGTCCTCGGTGTTCGTGTAGTCAGGGTATCCGAAGGTATACGTGGACTTGGTCGTGTACTCTTTCTCATACACGCCACCGCCATTGGGAATGACACCGGCATCGGGATTGGTGTTACCCTCAATGGAACGGAACCTCTTTCCATTCACCCAAGAGACAATACCGGTATGGTCCTCACCGAAGAACACCTGAGCACCAACCTGAGGAGTGCTGCCGAGTCTACCAACAGCCTTGAAGAACCCCTTGGAGTACTTGCAGCCAGCACCAGTAGAGTCAGAGGGCTGATTCAACAGCCGCTTGGCTTCGTCTACTCCAAATGCCTGTACAAAGCACCAGTCTACAAAACAGTCACACCATGCATACCCCTGTTTCGGACCGTTGTAGAAGTGAGGAATGGCATCAAGGTCTCTGGCATACTTGGTGAAGTTCCTGTAGCCAGCGTTGGCCGTCTTGCTATCAAGATACTTCGCCTCATCGGTGGCTTTCTCCAGATAACCCAACTCGGCCTGAGCTATCTGGAGAACCTTTGCCGCGCTGCTCATGCAGCCTCCTTAAGACCCTTGTTGTAGCTTGCGGAACTGAACCCCAGCACCGCGCCGAGGAACACCGTGATGCAGGAAATGGTGCTCACAATCTGCTCGGCATACGGCCAGCCCCAAACCCCGGCCAGACCGGAGTACAGGGCGGAGATGGCGGGCAGGACGATAATCACCACCCACTTCAGGACGTCATACATTTTGTTGCTCAACTTCATGTTCATTCTCCTTTCATTATGTTACAGCTTTCGCCAAGAGAGACTTATTCATTGACAGGAGGCTCCTCTTCTTCCTCAGGATTGTTCTCACCGTTGCCCTGAGGGGGCTCAGTGTTCAGCTCCATAAAGGCATCCTCCAAAATCTGACGCTCAAGGGCAATCTGCCGCAGCTCCTCATCAGCCTCTTCATCTGTCAGATTGCGCCATTTCTTCATGTAGGCTTTCTTGGACATCGTCTGGGCATTTACCTCAGCCAAATCCACCTGTTTCTCCTCGGACTCATCCTCGGGGAGGGGGTACTGATTGTCTACTCGGACGGTATATTCCACATCAGGAAGCTGCTCCTCAATGTACTTTGCACCGGCCTCAGGATACAGACGAGCACCCTCAATAATGCACCGAACCATCAGCTCCAGAGCAGGACGCCACACCAGCATCTTGTCTTCGCAGCGGACAATCAGGTCCCAGTAAATGGCCTTAAGAGTCTTACCGGAAGATACAACACCCTTCAGAGCCTCAGGGCTGACATTGGGGACGGCACACTGTTCGTGAGTCATGCTCTTGATACGGTCAAGGGTCGTACCCAGAGCCGTGCTGTAACTCATCGGGGAATCCAGAACGCCTACCTGTGCTGAACGGTCTGTTGCCTGATTCTGGTCGGATGCGATATCCCAGAAAGCACCCGCAGAAATACTCAAGCCCTTGGTACTCTCAGGGGAGGCATCCACCGTGTACCGGATAGGATTCATGCCCTTGCGCTCTGCATCCATATCAGCAGCGGCCAACTTACTGTACCACGCCTCATATTCGCTGAGCAGCTCAACCTCGGACATACCAATCAGGTCGCCAGTCAGACCGTCGTTGACGATGACACAAGCAGGGATGAACTCGAACAGAGTGGCAGTCGGCTCAGACAGAGTCTCAATGAGTTCGCCCATGCCATTGTAGATTTCCTCAGAGTACCAGCACACACCATTCTCCAGCCAGTACTTCTTCTTGTAGATACGCTGGTCTTGCTTGGACTTCTCGTCGTTGATGCCGTAGAAAGCCACGATTTTGGTGAGCTTGTTGTAATCTTGAGGGTCAACGTCATACACGAACTCAAGGCTCGGAAGGAAGCTGACCTGCATACCCTCCTCTGTGTTGACATTGAACATCAGAGCTACCCGCTTACCGATGAAGCAGTCCTTTGCAGCCTGAACCAGTGCGGGACGGAAGCTGTTTTCCTTCAGCACGTTATCCACCAGCTCCTGATAGACGGTGGCTGCTTCCTTGGCTTTTTCCCTCTGCTCTTTGGTATCACCCAAATCCACATCTACAAACAGGTCGGGGGACTTGGAGAACAGAAAACGCGCTTCTTTGTCTATCAAGGCTCTTGTGATTTTATACCGCAGGTCTGCCGGGGTGTAGTCCTTTGTACTCTCAACAGGGTACTGGACACCTTTCTCGTAGGTATCATACAGCTGTATGATTTTATACATATCCCGCAGAACGGCGGAACCATACATGCCCTCCAACTCGGCCTTGATAAGCGAGGAGGGGACATTCAACAGGCGGGACACCTCTATGGAGACATCCCTGTTTACGCTTGCTGCCATTATGATTCTCCTTTCCGACTATTTCTGGGCAGATACTTGATATCTGCGACCTCATACACGTCCAGAGCATACCAGATAGCCGAGAAGGTATGAGGGTCTATGTTAAACTCGTCATAGACGAGATTGCCTTGGTTGTCCTTGGCATAGGTCAGAGTACGAAGTTCTCGTATCGTGTTGGGACAGTTGGGACTGCAGATGATACGACGGAAGCGCTTGACCTTCCTTGTATTCGCCAGTCTTGAGCCCGCCCATTTGTGGCACCCACGCATCCTGAAACCGGATTGACGATAAAAGGCGATGGCCTTGGGGTCTTCACAGTCGGCGATAATTTGTATCTTGTCCAGTCCATCCTTTTTGAGCTCCTTCTCCGTCTTGTCGTCTGTCATCTTGTTCTTGTAGTACTCATAATAGATGTACAGAACCTTGGCTGCATCGTCCACAGCACACTTGATTACAGCGTTGTAGGACTCTTCAAAACCGAAGTCCATACCACAGAACCGGAATTTCTCAGGGATACCCTTCACCGCTGCAATCACCTCAGCATGGCTCTTGGCAACCTCAAACTGAGGCAGTACCTGTCTACCGTTCAGACCGAAGCGA
>ERZ1024397.19-NODE-19-length-32822-cov-16.838374_pt1 | contig 32822 bp, 19 predicted proteins | sample MGYA00520786_ERZ1024397 | MGnify/ENA primary metagenome ERZ1024397 (study PRJEB33242, sample SAMEA3444275) | Homo sapiens | biome: Host associated; feature: Gastrointestinal tract; material: Stool | place: Uganda | collected 2011-01-01 ... | reverse complement strand
GTTTGCTCGTATCCCGCGCCGAAGATTTCCGCAAGCACGTCACCAACGCTTATCGTGGTGTACGCAAATTGATTTTCGCCGACGCCGAACACGAATTCGGGATCTGAATCGCCGTACACTTTGGAGTTTTTCCAGGTGTAAACGGTGATTTGACGAGCGGTGATGACGTGAACGTTGCTTTCGTACGTCACGGTGTAGTTTTCAACCTCGTCGTAACTTACGTTGTTGACGACGGTGTACGAGCCGATAGAATAAACCGCACTCGGATCGAATCCGTCGATTGCAAGTGCGAGCGCGACGGAAATGCCTTCGCTTTCCATATCTTCTCTCGCGATGCCGTCAACGTCGTATTCGAGAACGATTTTCGCACCGTACGCGCTTGTGGTCGCTTTTGCGGAGATGACCGCTCTGCCCTTGATGATGCTGTAATCGATGGGGCTGAACGTCTGATTGCCGCTCTCGTCCATAGCGAAATCGTCGGTGACGTAAGTGTCGTTGTCTTTGGGAATATAAATGTTGACTTTGTAGTTGCCGGGCTTGACGGGCACGAAATACACGGGTTTGCCGTCCGCGCCGAGCTTGGCTTCTTCTGCCAAAGCGGTGGTTGTGCCGTCTTCTTTGAGATAGAGCACGTTGCCGTCGTTATCGACGAAACGATAGACGAAGGAAGCCTTTGATTTTTCGTCGGTGAACGAAGTCGGAACGACGGTTTCTTTTGCGCTGTAAGCAACGCTCGTGTTGGTCACCGTGTAGGAAACGACCTTTCTGTGCGAAAGTTCAAAAGCGGTGGTTGCGAGATTGCCGAGCGACGACGGATCGTCCATGACGTATTGAACGCTCGAAACGTCCGTTGCGTTGAATTTGATATAGTCCGCAAAATCTTCGTTTGCGAGAGCGAAACGCTTGTTTTGCAAGTAGTTTTCAAGCAACACGGTTGAATTTGCGTCGTTCTTGACGAATCTGAACGGAACGTATCCGTTGTCGATTGCGATGTTGAAATACACCGTTTCACCGCGCTTGAATTGCGTTGCGGGATTGCCGTCCGCATCCGTCTGAGTTATCGTTGCGGTGTTGCCGAGAGCGGAATTGTTCTTCACCGCCGACGAAACGGAATAATCGTTTGCGTCCGCGAGAACGTAATATACGTTGAGTCTCGACACGTTGCCTGCCTGGTCTACCGCCCACACGTAAATGACGCGCATACCTGCGGTCTGTGCGGTGATAAGGTCAAGCGTAAGCGCGGTCTGGTCTCCGTCGAGTTGGGTGCCCTGAATGGTGACGACTCTGTCGAAGTACGCACGCAAATCGCTTGCCGCCGTAAAGTCTACGTATTTGCTTTCGATGTCAAGTGCGCCGAGTGCTTGAAGCTCGGCAAGAGTCTTGACCACTTTCATGCCGTAGAAGACGTTGATTCCGCTTGCGTAATCGCTGTTGACGATGTCGTCGCTGAACGCAAGGTCAACGCCGTACGTTGCGTATGCGCCGGTGTACCAAGTTCTTCTCGACGGAAGATTTTCGTAATTGCCGCCAAGTGCGTTGAGATATGCGTCAAGTGCGTCTTCACTGTCGCTCAAAAGCGGATTTTGCGGAGCGTTCGCGTCGATAAGCACCTTGACGCCGCCCTTCCAGTCCGTTCTGAAATAACTCACTGCCACGTCTTGTTGTTCGACGACTTCCGCACTGTCGTATTGACCTGCGTACGTCGTGAACGTGGAAATCCACGCCACGTTTGCGGTGGTGTCGATGACGAAAGTGAACACGCCTTTGCCGTCAACCACTTCGTACGTGACTGTCGCGGTGGTCTTTTGCAAGTTGGACTCGATGGGGATGACGATGCTGTTGCCGTCCGCCTGAGCCGCCGCCAAGTGCGTTGAGATATGCGTCAAGTGCGTCTTCACTGTCGCTCAAAAGCGGATTTTGCGGAGCGTTCGCGTCGATAAGCACCTTGACGCCGCCCTTCCAGTCCGTTCTGAAATAACTCACTGCCACGTCTTGTTGTTCGACGACTTCCGCACTGTCGTATTGACCTGCGTACGTCGTGAACGTGGAAATCCACGCCACGTTTGCGGTGGTGTCGATGACGAAAGTGAACACGCCTTTGCCGTCAACCACTTCGTACGTGACTGTCGCGGTGGTCTTTTGCAAGTTGGACTCGATGGGGATGACGATGCTGTTGCCGTCCGCCTGAGCCGCCGCCAAGTTGGTGGAGTGATATTTGACAAGTTTGCCGACGTAGTTTGCGCCTTCAAACTCGCCTGCGCCGTCCACAACGAGCGTATGCACCGCACTCGCGTCTTCAAACACGAGAGTGTAGCCCGAGAAACCGCCGCCCGTGAGCGTAAGTTTCAACGTGGTTTTGCCCGTTGCCCACGCACCGTTTTGATCGGCGGAAATGGTGACGTTTTCGTTCTTTTTGTTGATGTAGGACAAATCCAAGTTGTAGGTGGGAGTGTCGTAGTCAACCTTTGCATAGAAAGTCTGCTCACCGCCCTTGTTGCCCGCAAGGTCGAATATGTAGAACGTAAATCTGTAATATCCGTGACCGGTCACGTCTCCTTCCATATACGACGGATTGCCCTGGTCGTAGCTTGACGAGCCGTAACTCTTTGCCATACCCGTTGAGAAGTCGAAATTGAACGAACTTATTTCGCCGAGTGCGATAGGTTTGATTCCCGCCGCCTTTATATCCGCAAACGAAGCGAATTGTTCGATTGACGTGAGATTGAGCATTTCAAGGCTGTTTGCTCTGTTGACGGTGTAGAACCAAAGATACGGAGACACGCCTGCGCCGTCTTCGTTGATTCTGATGCTTGCGTCTGCGCTCAACTTGCTTTGTCTGAGCCATGCAAGAGCGTCTGTGCTCGATTTAAGGAAATCGCTTCCGTCAATGGAAGTGCCCGAGTTCACGCTGTTGTCTGGAGCGGTATAGTCGATGCCGCTAACCTGCAAACGAGTCTTGACGTTCTCACCGCCGAAGTCCGTAACGGTTGTTTGCACCGTGCCGTTTGCCACAAAATACAACTTGACAACCACTCTGTCGCGGTTGGTCTTGGTGATTTGAGCATAGCCTATCGTCACCACGTTGCCTTGTTCGTCTTCATCGGTTATCTGTTTCGTCGTGCCGATGTCCGAACCGTCGTATATATTGAACGTTGTTTCGTTGATTTGAACGGTTTTGATACCCGACGCGTATTTAAGGTGAGTGTCGCTTGTTGTATTCGTCCAAGAAAGCGCGCCCGTTTCGGTATTCACGCCCGACAGAATTCTGTCGCCCGCGCCGATATATTTCGCCGCGTCCGCACCCAAAGTGGTCACCGCCTCGGCAAACGACATGCCCGAGTAGTTGTACAAATCCACGAATTCGGTCTGTGCGTATTTATAATAGTTTGTGTTGCTGATTTGACCGATAACCTTGTTGGTGTAAGAAGCAAGTTTGCCTGCGCCGTCTGAAACTTCGTCAATTTGAAGAGATTTTTTGATAGAGTCGTAATACACGGGGAAATCCGCCGTGTTGTCAAGACTCGGAATGTACGGAGCATAACCCGAACCGCTCGTACCTTTCACGAAATTGTTGTTTAGCCCATAAGAAGATGATGCAACAGGGGCAGCATTGTCAAGAAGTTTGAGATTTGCGCCGTCCGTGATGTTTCCGTTGAACGTAATGGTGTAAGTAACCCTAATGTTTGACATATAGACATAGTGGTCTTTTGCGCTCCATTGTTGTCCCCAACCGCAACCGAGAGCAAACGCAAGTCCAGGCGTATCTTTCGTGAGCGTAATTTCATTGGACGTGCGATCTTGCGCGCCTTTCTTACTGCTATTCTGATATCCCGAGACAAATCCCGTTTTGTCTTCGCCGGTATCGCTCGAATTGTTTCTCAAATCAAAAGAAAGACCGCCGGTCATTGTTTTTCCCGCCGGAACACCTATTGCAGAAAAGAACAAGTTATTAACATAGTTTGCACCTCCGGAAGAACCCTCTCTTGCACCTATATTGGCTGTGACTTTCGCTTTGACCGTTACATTGTCGTTTTGTATCATTTGTGCAACGAATCCGCTAAGATCAAAAGATATTACGCCGTGGACTTCTGCCGCTGCCATACCGTTTTCAACGCCCCAATACCAATGGTTTGCTTCACCTGTATGAGTATACATAACAGTGTCGCCTTTCTTTTTGTAAATCTGCATATTTGCAGTCGAAGGCACGACCGTGTTGTATGTTTCTGTGAACGACCATGACGTTTTGCTTGCACTGTTTCCGGGATATCCGAAATTGACGCCCGTCATCTCGCCACTGTCGCCTTTCATCGGGTTTGCATATCCGAGCGTTGCGTCATCGTCTTTCTCCTGTCTCGTGACGTCGTACGCACTCGCGATTCCGCTGACCGTTTCGCTCGTCAGAGCAAACGCCAACACCATCACGAAACACAACGCCAATACGAAAAATCTCGTCGCGTTGAGCAAAACACCTTTCTTACTGTTGCACTTTCTCATAAATTCCACCTCGGGTTTTGGTGTTTGTGCGCTTATACGCATACGCGCGTATATGCGCAGTGTTATACATCTACAATATTACACGAAGAACAAATCAATGTCAATACCAAATCACAATTTCGCAAATTGTCCCAAATTCTTCCTTTTTCGTTGTGTATCGCGGCGAAGAAAAGCACCATAACTTGTATTTCGACATTTTTTTCTCTTTTATGCTTGAAAATCCGTTGTTTTCGTTGTAATATTTGAAAACGCAGCCGTGTACGGTAAATTGCGAGCAAATTCGCAAATCACGGCGGCAATTTTTTTGCGGGTAAAACTATGGATTACGTTCAGGATCAGTTCGGTGCCAATCAATCGCTCGACAGCAAGGTGCAAAAACTTGTCATTCTTTTCGTATTCGACAAAATGGCTATTCCGCTTGCGGAAACGACGCTCCTTGACATCTGCTCCGCCGACAACGACTGGCTCACCTATATGGAGTGCAAGCAGTATCTTGCCGAACTTCTCGACACCAATCTCGTCTATCGTCTTCCCAAGAGCGATATGCTCAACATCACACAGGACGGCGTGAGTTGTCTGTCGTTGTTCTTCACTCGCATTCCGTCTTCCATACGAGACGAAATCGTGCAGTACGCCCGCGACAACCGCATGCGTTTCAAAAAACGTCAATCCTATTTCTGCGACTATTCAAAGAATGCAGACGGAACGTACACCGTGATTATGCGCATCAACAACGACATCACCACCCTTATGGAACTCAAACTCGTCGTCGCAAACCGTCAACTCGCAAAATATCTCTACAAGAGTTGGGTTGACAAGGCTTCCACCACTTATTCGATAATTTACGACAATTTGCTCGAATAAAACCACAAGATACGGCAAACGTCTGCGCAAGAGCCACGCTCTTACGTCTCTTGCAATCTGCGACAACCTTTTAGAAAAAATCAACTTAAGCATAAAAAAGACACGCTCGTTGCGTGTCTTTTTCGTTGATGACAAATATCTACGTTTTTGCTTTCCTTTTATTTATTGCTCGTCTTGCTCTTGTTTCTCTTCCGTTTCGACTTCTTCCGCTTCGGTTTGAGTATTCTCGGTTTGAATATTTTCGATTTCAGTCTCAACGGGGCTTGCGTCTTGTGCCGCTTCGGCGTTCGCTTGCTTTTGCGGCTTCAAAACGAGTTGCGTTTTGGGGCGCACTTTTTCAAGGCGCGCGGCGTAAAGAACGAGCATTGCGATGAGCGTCGACACAAGTGCTTGGACGATATTTTTCGGAAGCGACGTAAGCGCGGATTCCATCGTGCCGTACATAAACGCTTTGCAGATGAAATATCCGCCTGCCATAAACGCCGTGCAGCATACGCACGTGATTGCCGCAAAGACGATTTTGAGAGCGACGTCTTTTTTCGTCGGATTCTCGATTTTGTCGAAACGCTTGTAAATGAACGTAAACGCAATGCCTGCCACGAGACCTTCGATTGCCTTTATCACGAGCGTATACAGCATGGTTGCCGGATACGTCGTAAGGTCGGCAAGAAATGCGCCCAAGCCGCCTGCTATCATTGCCGTGAGCGGATTAAACATTGCCGCCGTGATGAGAATTGCACTGTCGCCAATGTTGAAGTTTGCAACCGGCGTTGACACGCCGATGAGCGTACAAACGTAAACGATTGCGGTCATAAGACCTGTGTAGGCGATAAATTTGATTGAAAGTTTGCCTTTTTGATTGTTTTGCATAAAAAAATCTCCGTTTTTGTTCGGAGAAGGAAAACGAGCGCACGCAAAAGCGAACGCATACTACTCCTTCCCAGTCTGACTTTACAGGCGGTTGCGGAATCTCACCGCATCGGCTGTTGGGGCTGTTGGACTTGTCCGCTTGAAAACGGCATCACCACCGGTTGGGATAACCCACCCAAAGAATAGATATTTGCTACATTGCTATTGTAGTACGCCAAAAATTTACTGTCAAGGGAAATAAGCAAATGCACTTCCGCCCGATTTAATTTGATAATCAAAACAGGCTTTTGTTTCGGGTGTTCCACCAAATCTGTCATGTTGAGCCTGCCGAAACATCCAGCCGTAAGGCGCACATTTTCGCTACGCTAAATCCTTCGACAAGCTCAGGATGACAAGGATAATTAGTATTCCTCCGATTTTTGCAATCGGGTGTGGGTGTCCCACCCAATCTAATCACCAAGCCGACAATCTTGCGAAATTGTGGCAGGAGTTTTTGCCCGTGCTTGAACTGATAGCAAAGATTTTCGGCGCGGTTAGCAGAACAACAAGCCTAATGCGGCTCTCGGCGTTGCTTGCAAGCAAGCGATGCCGTTGCCGCAATGACGGCTTTTGTTCGGGTGCCCGTGCCACAATTATTCATAATTAATTAAAAACGCCGCTTTATCTTGCCATTTTGGTGAGATAAAGCGGCGTTTCTGTCATTTTTCACTTTTTATAAACGCTATTGCCTTTTGCGTCTATTGCCACTATGCAAGGAAAATTCTTCACTTCAAAAGCGCATATCGCTTCCGTCCCCAAGTCTTCGTAGGCAAGCACTTTTGCGCTTTCAATAGCCTTTGCGCACAGTGCGCCTGCGCCGCCTATTGCCGCAAAATACACTGCTCCGTTTTTTGCGATTGCATCGTAAACCTGCTCGTTTCTGTCGCCTTTTCCTATGGTTGCAAGGACGCCTTCGTCATACAAAATCGGGGCAAATTTGTCCATTCTCATAGACGTCGTAGGGCCTGCCGAAATCACCTTGCCGTCCTTTCTGCACGGGCCGACGTAATATATGGTTGCGCCTTGCAAATTTACGGGCAACTGCTCGCCCTTTGCTATTGCGTCGCACAGCCTTTTATGCGCCGCGTCTCTCGCCGTGAGTATCGTCCCCGAAAGGTACACTCTGTCGCCTGCTTCGAGTTTTGCCGCGTCTTCTTTCGACACGGGAGTTTCGAGATACACCGTTTTCATCAAAGCACCGCCTTTGCGATTCTGTTCGCATTGCACTGTATATTCACTGCGACAGGCAACGCCGCAATATGCGTCGGGCATTTGCCTATATTGACGGCAAGCGCGGTGTTTTCTCCGCCGAAGCCTTGTGCGCCTATATTAAGTGCGTTGATACTCTCAAGCAATTCGCTCTCCATATTTGCAAGAGTTTCGTCCTTGCTATGCTCACCGACTTCTCTGAGCAACTGCTCTTTTGCAAGTTCCATTGCCTTTTCGGCAGTGCCGCCGATGCCAACGCCCACCACAATCGGCGGACAAGGATTTGCGCCTGCTTCTTTAACCGCACGTACGACTGCGTTCTTCACGCCTTCAACGCCGTCCGACGGTTTGAGCATGAAAAGCCTTGACATGTTCTCGCTTCCGAATCCCTTCGGCAAAAACGTTATTTCAATCGAATCGCCGAGCACGAGCGAAATATGCACGATTGCAGGCGTATTGTCTTTCGTGTTTACTCGCGTTATCGGGTCTAGCACGCTTGCGCGATAGCCGTGTTCTTTGTAGCCTTTGCGCACGCCGTCGTCGATAGCGTCCGTCAAAAGTCCGCCTTCTATGTGCACGTCCTGTCCGAGTTTTACGAAAAACACGGACATACCCGTATCCTGACAGACGGGCAAGTCCTGCTCGCGTGCCGTTTTTGCGTTTTCAATCAGCGTTTCGAGAGCAAAACGCGCGTTGGGATTTTTCTCGTTTTCAAGCGCGCGTTGCAATGCCTTTTCGCAGGACGGTGCGATTTGAGAACACGCGCCCGTAAGGTCTGCAACGGTGTTGACGATTTGTGCGTAATTTACAGTTTTCATATTTTCATTCTACCTTAACTTTTTTGCGCGCGCAACCTTTTCATCAAAACTCGCTTTTTTCTTGCGTGGCACGGCGAATTGTTGTACACTGTCCGTATAAGAAATCATAAAAGGCTGGTTTTTATGGATTACAAAAAAGCGTCGCTCGAAAAACACTTCGAGTGGAAAGGAAAACTCGAAGTCGTATCCCGCGCAAAAGTGGAAAACAAACAAGACTTGTCTCTTGCATACACCCCGGGCGTTGCCGCTCCCTGCCTTGCGATACAGTCCGACGAAAGTTTGTCTTACGAACTCACTCGCAAGTGGAACACCGTGGCAGTCGTCACTGACGGTTCTGCGGTTTTGGGACTGGGCAACATAGGTCACAAAGCAGGTATGCCCGTCATGGAAGGCAAGTGCGTTCTTTTCCGCGAATTTGCAGGCATAGACGCAATCCCTATCTGCATAAAGTCGCAAAACGTGGACGACATAGTATCCGCAGTCTACAATATCAGTGACAGTTTCGGCGGCATAAATCTCGAAGATATATCCGCTCCGAGATGCTTCGAAGTGGAACGCAAACTCAGACAAATATGCGACGTCCCCGTCTTTCACGACGATCAGCACGGCACGGCGATAGTTCTTGCCGCCGCGCTCAAAAACGCACTTAAAGTTGTCAAAAAGGATATATCAACTGCTCGTTTGGTGATAAACGGTGCAGGAAGCGCAGGCATTGCCATAACCGAATTTTTGCTTTCTTCGGGCGCAAAAGACGTCGTTGTGTGCGACAGACTCGGCATCTTGCAAGACGACGAAAACTTCAATCAGGCGCAACGCTCTCTTGCTCTTCGCACAAATCCGCGCGGCGTGAAAGGCACTCTCAAAGACGCAATAAAAGATGCCGACGCATTCATCGGCGTGAGCGCAAAGAACGTGCTTTCTCAAGATATGGTTCGCTCTATGAGCGATGACGCAATCGTCTTTGCTATGGCAAATCCCGATCCCGAAATCCTTCCCGATCTCGCACTCGAAGCAGGCGCACGCATCGTCGCAACCGGCAGAAGCGACTTTCAAAATCAAATCAACAACGTGCTTGCATTCCCCGGGATTTTCCGCGGCGCACTCGATTCCAGAGCAAGCGACATCAACGACAGCATGAAAATCGCGGCGTCCGACGCACTTGCAAATCTCGTCGAAAATCCCGACGAAACGCATATCATTCCCGAGCCGTTCGACAAAAGAGTCGTCCCTGCGGTTGCCACTGCTGTAAAGCAAGCGGCAATAAACAGCGGCGTTGCGAGAATCTGAAAACCGCATATATTTGCAACACTTGCAAAATGCTTGTCAAAATAAGGCAAGCATTTTTCTTTTGCGTTTTATCAGTTTCTTTTCGATTATTCCCCTTTCGTTCTAACATTTACAATACTGTCATAAATTTTTCGTGTGAAAAAAGCATTCAAAACGGCGGCTCTATATATAGGCACGGCAATCGGCGCAGGTTTTTCTTCGGGACGTGAAATCGCGTTGTTCTTCGGCGACGCATCTCCTTTCAACGTGGCAATATCGTCTGTTTTTATGTCACTTCTCTGCGCACTGTTTCTGATAGCAGGCAAACAAAAAATGATGCCGCAAGGCAAAATCGTGAAACTCGGCATTTTTCTTGCGGCAAGCATATCGCTTTGCTCGATGCTCGCGGGCGGCGATTTTATCATGTATTCCATGACGGGCATACCGCTTGCATTCGGGCTCGCTATGACTTTGCTCGGCGGAATTATCGTCGTTTTAGGCATTGAAAAAATACGCCTGCTCAACGCCGTTCTCGTTCCGCTTATAGTGCTTTCGATAACTCTCGTTTTCGTCAAACTTCCAACGCCAACGCACTCTCTTCCTTTCATGCTTTCAAAGCCTATCTTGTACAGCGGACTCGACGTTTTGCTAGGCGGCGTAATCGTCTCCAAAGAAGGCGAAAATCTCACCTACAAACAAATATTTTTGTCCTGCATTATGATTTGCGCATTTATGTTCGGAATGTTGTTTATGCTCCAAACAGTAGTTTTATCCGACCAAAACGCAAGTTTAATGCCCGTTTTGGCAGTTTCTGACAAATTACATATGAAGTGGGCGTGCGGCGTTTTGATTGCGGCGGCTATATTCACGACGCTCGTATCTTCGCTGAAAATCGTCAGTGACAGCGTGCGTGATTTCGCGTCGAATTTCAAACGTATTTCCGCTCTTTCAAGCGACGGAAATAAGGCAATCGTCGTCTTCGGTTGTCTTGTCGTGGCATACCCTTTGAGTTTCTTCGGCTTCGACAATATAGTTGACAATCTCTATCCGTTCAACAGCGTATGCGGAGTGATACTGACCTGCCTGATTCTTTTAAAATACCTTGTCAGAATTGTATCTTACATTATAAAAAAGGCAAAAGAAAAGCACGCCCTAAAGCGTGCAAACTCAACTTTGCAATCATCTCACAATTCATACACTTCTCACCAAGAAAATCCACACGGGCGCACTCGCAAAAAACTATGTCATTGTGAGCGAAAGCGTAACAATCTCGTGGAAACGAACCGAAAAACCAATTGCGCCCGATAAGTTTTGTTTTATGCACGGCTCTACAAATGGTGAGCATTTGAACCCCTAAATAGAACGCCCCATCTTTCCGGTCCGCGCCGGTATTTCTTCCGCCACTCTACAAAAGTTTTGCGTGTAAAACCCTAAATGCAACTTTCCCCTTTCCTCAGGTGTTTTCCCTATCGCCGTTCCCCCTTAAAAGGGAACCCACGGTGACCGCGTAGCGGGGGACAACACTCGGTCGAGACATAACTTACGCCATTTCCCTTATTATGCCACTTCACTTGCGTGGCGGCTTGCGCAACACAGTGCCACGCATTCTCGTACTTCACACACAAGGGCTCCCGCACGTCAAAAACAAGCGAACTTGTGCGTGAGTAAGAAAGATGAAAGCGCAGTTTTTGGCGTGTGGGAAAAAGGAGCACAAAGACCGAAATGCAAACGATTGCAACTTGTTGTAATCGTTGCAAAACGGGCTTGTGTGTGACGTAAGTCCGACGCTCGATTTGCTCGCCGCCTTGCGGCTCCAATTCCGTCTTCGAATATGCACAGTCCGTTAATAAGTACGCTCCGAATAAGTTTTTGTTTCGGGCGCAACCGAAAAACTTTGTCATTGCGAGCTTACGTGGCAATCTCGTGGAAACGAAACGACAAACTTTTTTGCGCCCGTGCCGCAATTATTAATTATTAATTTTTATGCCATTGCGGCTCGTGTTCTGTCTTCGAAACAGTTTAATGCTCGTGGTGATGACAACAATCGTCATCGCAGTCATCGTCGCAATCGCAGTTGCCGTCACAATCACAGTCGTCATCGTCGCAGTGGCAACCGCAATCTTCGTCGTCACAATCATCATCGCAGTCATCGTGATTATGCTCGGGTGACGAGTTGAAATAGTCTTCAAAGGGTGATTTGCGGCTTTCTTCGTCCACTTCGTCAAGTCCTTTCAAAAAGCGATAGAACGGGTCGTCCGAGAAGTCTTGTTTCAAGTCGAAATCACCGCCGAGTTCTTCAACCGCATTGCGAAGTTCCATATATTCGTTGTAATTCGGCTCGTAATTCTCGCAGAATGTTTTCAGCACTTCAACACCCTGTTCGTCTCCGTATGCGCCGATAAGTCTTGCAAAAAGCGCAACGTCTTCGCCCTTGTAGAGATAACTCACGAGCCCCATGAAAATTGCCTTGTTGCCCTTGTATTCGGCAAGCACTTCCATGAGCATTTTGCCCGTTTCGCCGTCGAGAGAATAGATTTTGTCAATCATATCTTCAAGGATGGGCTCGCAGTCTTCCAAAAGATATTCGTATGCTTCCAGTCTTTCCGAATACGGCTTGTCTTCGTCAAGCATTGCGGAAAGCATTTCGAGCATTTCGTCCTTCGTTTTTTCGTGAATATCGCCTGCAAGTTCAATCGCAGTGTTTTCGTTTTTTATCGCTTCATTCTTGTCTGCCATCTTCAGCACCGTCCTTATCGTCGATTTCCGAGCCGCCGTCGTCTCCGAAAATGATTTTATAATATTTGTCGAACGTCTTTTCGTTCAGACCGTATCTTTCTATCGTGACTTGTCTCATATCCGGTCCGTCTTTTTCATACACTTTGCAAAGGAGCACCCCTACAAGCGTTCGCATACTCTTCATCGTCGCGATTTTAAGACCGCTCAAGCGCGAATACTTCACTTTTCCGTTGTCGTCGAGCGTCACGAGCGAATTCACGATATTCGTAAGTTCGGCAAGGTAGATATTCGGCTCTTCGTCCGTATAAACGATGTCCGAAACGCAATACCCCACCGCCGAATGCAAAACGTTCGGCAATTTGAAAAACGCTCTCGGCAAAGTGACGTTTATGCTCTTGAATCTGTCCTGCGCCACGACGTCGAAGGAAAAACGGAATCGATTTTCGGGCATAAGACAGAATAAAAGTCTTGACGCAAGTTCAAACGACAAATCGGCAGATATGAGCTGCTTTCTGACGAAATCTTCCGCCCATGCGCACCTGACCATAGCCAAACGATCGACTATGAGCAATTTAAGTTTCTCGTTGTCGTCAACGAACGCCCATCTTATTATCTTTTTCAGTTCGAGTGCGTCCTTGTCTTCACTGTCGAGAACAACCGCGATATCTGCCGGAGACATTTTGAGAAAAGCGTCAAGCAATTTGTATCTTGCGATTTTTTCGACGTACGGCAAACTCATCGAATATGCCACGCCGTTTGGCTCTGTTTCGTACAATTCGAGATAATAATCCGCAGGAGAGAACTCTCCGAAAACGGTACGAACTTTGTGCATGACCTTTTTTGCTTCGGCTTTCTGTCCGAGGTTGTACAATGCCTGCGACAGCCAAACCATCATGTTTTGTTGCAAGTCGGTTTTCTCTATCATCTTTTTCGTGTATTTCACGACCTGCGCATGCACTTCGAGATTGACAAGCAACGGCAATATTATGAGAATATCTTCGACTTTGTCGTATTCTTTTTGGAGAATGTTGTCGAGCACCGCGTACGCTTCGGGCATTTTCTCTTCCATAAGATAAGCCGTTGCGAGCGCGCATTTGACGGACAGATTGTCTTCGTCTTCTTCGAGCATCTTCTGCGCGTTGGCAATCACGCTGTCAACGTCGTTTTTCATCATAAGCGCAACAAGCACAAGATGATTTGCCGCGCCTTTGCATTTCGATTCTTTGGGTATTTCGTCAACGACCGCAATCGCTTCGTCGAATTTTCTGTCTCTCACGAGTTCGTACGCCTGTTCTATGAGCGTCTCGTAATAGTCTTCTCCGCGCGGATATACCACCCTGAACGCGCCTTCTTCTTTGACGGGTTCGCCGTATCCTTCGGGAATCTGAATATCGTAGGCGTCTGCGATGTCTCTTAAATAATACTCGGCAACGTCGGGCAGATTAAGGTCTGCGAAATTCATCGCGAGTTGATAAAAAATGCGCCCCTTGTCTTCTTCGTCCGGATGTTCGGACAAAGACTTAAAAAGGGTCGCATTTGAAATTTCCCACGCTCCCAAAGACGCATAAACGACGGAAAGTGCAAGCGACGCGTCGACATAGCGCGCGTCAAGTGACAACGCCTTGTCGAGATACGTGATGCTTTGTTCGGTTTCGCCCTTTGAAAACGCCGAATCGGCAAGGCTCAGATAATCTTCTTTTGAGAGATTAAATCCCAGTATCTTCGCCATTATTTTTTCTTTTTCTTCTTAGGATTTTGATAGGGTTTTTGTGCGGTGTTTTTCTTCTTTTGATTGCCTGCGTTCTTAACTTGTCCGTTCGTTTGCGGATTTTGTTTTGCCGCTCTGCGTTTTTCGATTTGTTCGCTCTTGTCCTGTTCTGCCTTTCTGTTGTGGCATTTCACCATGCCGCGATCGACCATTGCGATCCAGCAAAGAGCCATAAACGTGCAACCGAGAAGTGCCATTGCCGCATAAATGATGAAGCCAAGGAAGTTGTTGACCGCGCAAAGTCCGAGCGGAAGCGCACTGACGATTGCAACTGCGGGGACGATGACGAGATTGTTTGCAATAATGACGAGCGCGTTTTTGAAGCACTGCAGGAACGTAAGTTCATATGATGTGAAAAGCCCCATCATCGTGATAGGAACAAGCATAAGCGGTGCGCCGAAAACCCACGTGAACACGACTGCGCAATATGCGCCTGCTCCTGCCGTGCCGAGCGTTTGTTGTTCGAGAAGGTAAAGCAAAGACTCAACCATGCCAAGTCCGATGACCACCATGCAAAGACCTGCGATGAAGAACTTCCACCAGTATTTTGCAACGCCCATCCAGAACGTCTTTGCGAAGTTCTTGTAATAGTCCTGATAATAACTGCGTTTCGCGCAATAGAACAAGCCCGAAAAGCCGAGCGACGCAAAAAGAAGGCATGCGCCGTACATTGCCATAAGCGGCATTTTCACGTTGCGGTAAAGACTTGCGACACTCACCGCAATGCTGTCTCCGCCGCCCGGGAAACCGACTCCGATGTTGCCCATAAAGTTGTACGTTCCGCCAACGACGAGATTCTGAAAATATTCCGAGAACCACGCGTATATCACGATAAACGGAATCGTAAACAAAAGGAAGAAAAGCGCAGACCTGAAAAGAAGTCCCATTTCGCCGCGCATAACCGCCGTCGCTCTTCCGAAGAAAGTGTTGGGATAATCTTTCTGCGGGTGCGCTTCAACGAGTCCAGCGACTATAGTTTTCTGTTTTTCTTCCGGCTCTTTGCGAACCTGTGCGTCCGTAAAGAGTTTTGCGAGCAACAGTTTTTTTGGTTTTTCGGGCAAGGAGTATGCCGAATTCGTATTGTTGTTTGCCATTGATGACTCCTATTTTGCCATAGTTATATTTGATTATACATTATAAAAAAGCAAATATCAATTAAATAACTAAAATATTTCGTGCGCGCGTGAGAATGCACGCATGCTCGTTTTTGCGCATATCATATATAAAATGACAAATAAAACGCAATGAATTGACATTTTGCTCCGTCGATGTTAAATTTTTACGTGCAAACTCGTACATAAAAGACTTGGAGGCTATATGAAAAAATTTAACGTCGCCGTGGTCGGCGCAACCGGCATGGTCGGAAACAAATTTCTTGAAGTTCTCACCGAGAAGCAACTTCCCGTTGACAATTATTATCTTTTCGCGTCCGCAAAGAGCGCGGGCAAAAAAATTCAATTCATGGGCAAAGAGCACACGGTGATAGAACTCACCGAAGACAACGTTGCGGCTTTGGACGGAAAGGTCGATTTCGCACTCTTCTCCGCAGGCGGCGCGGTGTCCAAAGAGTTTGCTCCCGAGTTTGTAAAAATCGGAGCAACGGTCGTTGACAACTCATCTCAATGGAGAATGTACGACGACGTACCGCTCGTAGTCCCGGAAGTCAATCCCGAAGACGTGGAGTGGAATCACGGCATAATCGCAAACCCGAATTGCTCCACCATTCAGGCAGTCGTCGCACTCAAACCGCTTTACGACGCTTTCGGCATAAAGCGCATCGTATATTCAACTTATCAGGCAGTGTCGGGCGCAGGCGTTCAGGGATACAACGACCTTAAAGACGGAATAAACGGCGTCGCTCCCAAAAAATTTCCGCACCCGATTGCGTTCAATATGCTTCCGCATATCGACGTGTTCATGGACGACGGATACACCAAAGAAGAGTGGAAAATGATTGAAGAAACCAAGAAAATTCTGCACGATCGGACTTTGCGCGTAACCGCGACAACCGTGCGCGTTCCGGTGTTCTACGGTCATTCCGAGTCGATAAACGTCGAGTTCTGCAAAAACACGACTAGAGACGAAGTGAAAAAAGTGCTTGAAAACGGCAAAGGAATCATCGTCATGGACGAGCCTGAAAACAACATCTACCCCACTCCGCTCGACTGCGAAAATCACGACGAAGTGTACGTCGGAAGAATCCGTATGGACGCAAGCGTCGAAAGCGGCGCGAACATCTGGGTAGTTGCGGACAACATAAGAAAAGGTGCGGCAACAAACGCCGTGCAAATCGTCGAACTGCTGATAAAGAAAGCGTCTCAAAATTGACGCAAATATCTCGGGGAGAGAAAAAACATGATCTTCAAAGGCACGGCGACGGCTCTCGTCACCCCCTTCACCGAAGACGACGGAGTGGACGTTTCCGCTCTTGAAAGAATAGTCGAATATCAGATTGAAAACGGAGTGGACGCGCTCGTTGCGCTCGGCACAACGGGCGAGCCTGCCACGATGTCGAAACGAGAAAAAGAACTCGTGCTCAAAACGGTTGTCAAAAAGGCAAAAGGGACTTTGCCGATAATCGTCGGAGCAGGCTCGAACGACACGAAAACAGCAATCGAGAATTGCGCATTTGCACAAGACAACGGTGCGGACGCTTTGCTTATCGTCACCCCGTATTACAACAAATGCACACAAGAAGGACTCGTCGGACATTTCGGCAAAATTGCCGAGTCGACGAGTCTTCCTATATTGCTCTACAACGTGCCGTCCAGAACGGGCGTAAATATGCTTCCCGAAACTTTCGGCGAACTTCTGAAAATCCCGAATATCGTCGGAGTGAAAGAAGCAAGCGGCAATATGGAACAAATCGAAAAATGCATTGCACTTTCGGGCGCAAAAGCGCAGATTGTGAGCGGAGACGACGATCTCACCGTTCCTACGATTGCAATGGGCGGCTCGGGCGTTATAAGCGTTGCAAGCAACGTATGCCCTGCATACGTCTCAAATATGACGCGCTGTGCGCTTGACGGCGACTTTGACAAAGCAAGACAAATGCAACTTGCAATATTGCCGCTCATATCCGCATTGTTTTGCGAAGTCAATCCCATACCCGTGAAAACGGCAATGCACTCGCTCGGATTCTGCTCGCCGCGCATGCGCCTGCCGCTCACCGAGATGACCGCAAAAAACGCGAAACGATTGTGCGACCTGCTCCATGATTTCGCATAGTCCGAACTAGCGGCATTTGCTGTCAATACGGATGCTTTATACGAAAAGCAATCAAGCAACGGCAACGCAAATGACCAATCAATTACCGAATAGCGCGTCGTAAAAACTTATAAAATCGAAACTTATAAAACCGAATTTGAAAAGGCGAGAGCGTTTGCTCTCGCCTTTTTCATTTGAACTATAGTTTTTGTTTCAATTATCGTGTTGCAACGTTACGCTTTGCTAGGTACGACGGTCAAAGAGTCGCATCCGTAGAAAGCGTCTTTGCCGACGGTGACAAGTCCGTTTGAATCACTGAAAACAAAGGACGTGAGTGCTTTATCGTTCTTGAAGCAGTTTGCGCCGATTGTCTTCAATGCGGAACATACCGTTACGCTTACAAGTTTCGTGCAGCCTTCAAACGCGCTGTTGTTGAGTTCTGCAAGAGCAGTGTTTTTGCTCAAATCGATGCTTTCGAGACAGCTTCCTGCAAATGCGTTCACGCCGACGTAGGTCAAGCCCGTTGCGTGCGTCAAATCGATTGATTTAAGGCTTATGCAGTTTTCAAACGCACTTGCGCCGATATACGTAACGCTTTCGCTTACGTATTGTTCGGTCGAGAGCATTATGCCACGGTCGCTTGCATAGATGATCGGCTCGATTGCCGTGCCGTGCGCTTCGCCTTCAACTTCGCTCTTGTGATAAATCGTGAAAAGATTGTAAATCGTGTCGGGCAGGAACAATTCCACGTCGACGCTGTCAATCACGAGACCGTCTTTGATTTGAACGACGTCGTAAATGACTTTTCCGTTTTCACCGTCGATGACGTATTGCGAACCGATTGCAAGTACTTTGCCGATTTCTATGCCGTCGAGATTTGCGACCTTGACTTCGTGAATTACCACGCCGTCGCCTTCTCTTGTGGAAAGAATCTCAAAGTTGGCTTCGGTGAGCGGAGCAACTGCCGTGTCGTTTCTCTTGACCGTGTATACGTTTTCAAGAAGCGAGCAACCTGCAAACGTTCTTGCACTGATGTGTTCGATATTCGCGGACAAATACACCGCTTTGAGAGACGTGAAGTTTTCAAACACGCCGCTTGTTGCGGACATATCGCCGACTTGCGTAATCTTGTACACTTCACCGTTTATTGTTGCGGTGGCGGGAAGAACGATTGTGTCGGCCGTCTTTGCAGAGCATTTGACGATTCTTGCGGTCATTTCTCTCTCGTCGATGATTTCGTAATCGAAGATGCTTGCGTCCGCTTCGAGAATGACGGAGTACACGATTGTCTGAACGATGGGTTCGACCGCGTCCGCCTTGCTGTATCTGATGCGCAAAGTGTGCATACCGAGTTTTGCGGTGTTGACAACCGTCGTGGGAATGCCGTCAACCGCGATAATATCGAAGTTGCTCGTGCGCAAGACTTTTTCGACCTTTATGCCGTCCTGTCCGATAAGATTGACCGTGAAGTTTGCAAAATAGGTCGTGGCATTGCCGTTGAGCGGAATGGAAACCGCGCTCGTTTGCTCGATTGCCATAAACTTGGATTCTTGCACCGCGTATTTGATTTTGAATTTGTAAATTCCGATGTCGTGGAAGTTGACCGTGAACGTCGCTTCGGCTTCTATCGTCTGAGAAAGCGTGTTGAAACCTACAATCTGGCTTTGCGAAACGTGAATTCTGTGCGTTTCGCCGTCAACGTCGCGATAGCAGAAGTACACGTCGACGCCTGCATTGGACGTATAGAACGTGGGATACGGAGCGTCTGCAACCTGACCTTCGAAACCTTCGAACCAGAACGCCGAATTCTCTGAAGTCTTGCCCGTTGCGTCGATAACGGTTTCGTTGGACGGATACTTGTCAACGTTTGACGTATAGAACGAATTCATTGACGAATCGTCGATTGCGTCGGTGACGGTGATGACGAACAGATGCTCGTCTCCGCCGTTGATTTCGCAACCTTTGGTCTTGCCGTCGTACGTGAACGTGACGACATATTTTTCAACGCCTTCTTCGTAGAGATAACCGAATTGTGCGTCGCCTTGTTGCACGAGAACGAGTTGCACTTCGTTTTTGGCGTAATCGAGAGTTTCGTATCTCACGACGCCGGTGTTGCCCAAAATCACGAGCGCGTTGTCAATGGTTTCGCCGTATGCGAGCGTAAGCGGATTGCCGCCCGCGACCGTGCGCAAGAGTTTGTCGGAAATGAGTTTCGTGTTTATCCACACGTTTGAGATGTCTTCCGCAACGAAGTTTTCGACGTTGAGTTTGTAGAACATATACCACTCGTTCGTGATTGCGTCTTCGGTGGTTATCGTGCCGTCAGTTATTCTTTGGAAGAATTGAATGACATCTTCCTTGAAATAGAACTTCACTCCGTCGATGAGTTTGCCGTTCTTATCTGCAAACGCGTGTTTCGAGATTGCAGGCAAGCCCGTGACGAGATTGTTTGCACTGTCAACCGTCGCTTCCGTGAAGATGATGCTCGTAAGCGACGTTGCGCCTGAAAATGCATAATCGTAGATTCTGCCGACGTTTGCCTTGATTTGCACCGTCTTGACGTATTGAGCGTAGGTGTTGAACGCCCATTCTCCGATCTTGGTGACGTCCGACGGAATGGTGAGATTCACCTTGTCAGCGTCGTATCTGTCGATATAATATTCCGTGAAAATGCCGTTGACGACCGTAAATCCGTCGTTGACGCAGTCGCTGCCGTTTCTTTGAATCCACGTCGTGTTGTAGAAAGCGTTTTTGCCGACCGCAAGGATTTTGTCCTTGTGCATAATGCTCACGTTCTCGACGTTGCCGCGATTTCTGAACGCTTCGGGCGCGATGTACGGAGTTCTGCTTCCGTCGATGGTCGCACTCGTTGCGGTTTCGTCAATGAAACGATAATACACGCTGCCGATGATGATAGCTTTCGTCGTGGCATCGTACGCCTTGCTTTCTGCGCTAAGGAAGTTGTCGCAACCGCTGAACGCGTCTTCGCCGATATTCTGAATCGTGCTCGTTGCGCCGACAATCAGATTGTCGAGTGCCGCAAGATTTTCAAACGCATAGTTGTGGATTGTCTTGATATTGTCGCCGAGCGTAATTGTTTCAAGTGCCGTGCAGTTTGCAAAAGCACCCGTAGCAATAGTGTCTGCGTTCTTTATCTGCAAATTGAATTTCGCAATATCTTCCGCACTTGCAGTGCAGTTTTCGGCGGTGTAATATTCGTCTTTCGAAAGGTCGATTTCGGTTTTGTTCGGATCTCCGACGTATTTGTATACGACTTTGCCAATGACGATGAATTCTTTTCCGCCGTTGTTTTTGAAATAGTTGTTTTCAAAACTCGTTCTGTAAAACACGTTCTTGCCGACGGAAGAAACGTTTTCGTTCGTCGGCGGAATTATCGTGGAAAGATACGGGCAATGCGCAAACGCTCTCTCGCCGATTGTCACGAGATTCGTTGCGTCTTTGAGATTGAGCGTCGAGAGTGCTTTTAGGTTCATGCACGCCTTTGCTCCGATTTCACTGACGGGACGAGTTACGCCGTTTATCGTGAGAGTTGCGGGGATTATGAGTTCGTTGAGAGACTCGTCGGCAATCTTGTCGATACGCACGCTACCGTCCGCATTCACGGAAAGTCCGTCTTTGAACACGACGTTTACGTAATATCTGCTGAGTCTGTCCGCTCTGAGTTCTTCGTCTTGCGTCTCGTTGAACACCCACTTGATGTACGCCACGTCGTCGATTTTGCCTTGTGCGTCCGCAACTACGTTCGTCATATTTGCAGGCACGGTGCATTGATAATCTCTGTACGTTCCGCCGTCCACGACGTAGTCCGTGCTTCCCTTGACGAGATTTGCTCTGACTTCGTCGAGTTTGAGATAAACGGTCTTTGCGGGCACGTTGTCGTTTTGTCTTGCGGTGACTTCGATTTTAGCCACGTATTCGTTAAAGCTGTGACCGTATGCAAGTCCCGAGAAAACTATTCTGTTGAGTTTTTTGTCTTCCGCGCCGTAGCGAGCCGTTGCGCCGACGACGGTAAGTCCCGCTTCTTTTGCTTTTTCGTCGCTGTCTATTTCGACTTGGTTTCCGTCAATCGTAACCACGGAGTTTTTGACGGTGGAGACGAACTCTCCGCCCATCGTGTAAAGCGTGTATGAATACGAGCGTTTCGTCCAGCGTGCAACAAGTTTTATGTCTTCACTGCCCACGATTTGAGAGAAACTCCAAAGCGTGTCGTTTTCGTCCCATTTGCCGTCGCCGTTGACGTCCTTATACCAACCGGCGAAATAGTAGCCGTTGAAGACGTTGATTGCGTCAACGCTCGGCGCAACGATTCTGCCGAAGTTGCGAGTCACCGATTGATGTTCCGCAAAATTCGGGCGCGGGTCTTCGAGACCTTGAATCACCGTTGCGTCGCTCGGGACGTCGAGCGTGAACTTGACGTCGATGACGTTGTCCGTCCACACGGTCGCAAAAGTCTTGTTGTTATACGTTTCGTCTATCGTGAAGGGGAAACCTTGAGTGCGAGAAAGAGTTTTGTTGCCGACGGTCACTTGGTCGAGTGCTTTGCCGTCGAGAGACATTCTGAACGCGTTGGTGAATGCGTCCCAGTTTGCAAAAGTAAGTCCTTTGTCAACGGAAACGGAAACCTTCGAGCCGTCTTCGCTCGTTTTTCCGAAATAAGCCTGCGCTTTGTTTTCGCCGACTTGAAGATTGAAAGTCAACGACACGGTGGGAGTTACGACATAGCGGTCTTTAAGGTGGAGAGCAAAAGAGCCGCTTGCGGTTTTGCCGTTGTCAAGGCTTGCCGTCGCGTGAACCATAAAATGTCCCTTGCGCCAAACGATAGGATCTCCGAGTTCGGACAAGATGTTCTTTTGTTGTCCGTTTTCGTCAACGCTTCCGTCGGTGACTTTCACAATCATAGCGTCCTTAAGGAATCCGCCCATCGTGTAAAGCGTGTATGAATACGAGCGTTTCGTCCAGCGTGCAACAAGTTTTATGTCTTCACTGCCCACGATTTGAGAGAAACTCCAAAGCGTGTCGTTTTCGTCCCATTTGCCGTCGCCGTTGACGTCCTTATACCAACCGGCGAAATAGTAGCCGTTGAAGACGTTGATTGCGTCAACGCTCGGCGCAACGATTCTGCCGAAGTTGCGAGTCACCGATTGATGTTCCGCAAAATTCGGGCGCGGGTCTTCGAGACCTTGAATCACCGTTGCGTCGCTCGGGACGTCGAGCGTGAACTTGACGTCGATGACGTTGTCCGTCCACACGGTCGCAAAAGTCTTGTTGTTATACGTTTCGTCTATCGTGAAGGGGAAACCTTGAGTGCGAGAAAGAGTTTTGTTGCCGACGGTCACTTGGTCGAGTGCTTTGCCGTCGAGAGACATTCTGAACGCGTTGGTGAATGCGTCCCAGTTTGCAAAAGTAAGTCCTTTGTCAACGGAAACGGAAACCTTCGAGCCGTCTTCGCTCGTTTTTCCGAAATAAGCCTGCGCTTTGTTTTCGCCGACTTGAAGATTGAAAGTCAACGACACGGTGGGAGTTACGACATAGCGGTCTTTAAGGTGGAGAGCAAAAGAGCCGCTTGCGGTTTTGCCGTTGTCAAGGCTTGCCGTCGCGTGAACCATAAAATGTCCCTTGCGCCAAACGATAGGATCTCCGAGTTCGGACAAGATGTTCTTTTGTTGTCCGTTTTCGTCAACGCTTCCGTCGGTGACTTTCACAATCATAGCGTCCTTAAGGAATCCGCCCGCAACTTCGGTCGTCAACGATTCGTTGGTGTAAACTATCGAATATTCCACTTCGGACGCGTCGAACTCGTCTGCGTACATTCCGTTGAATATGCTTGTGACTCCGTTCGGAAAATAAAATTTGAGATAGGTATCGAAATTCGCGTTGTTGTCGTTGTCAACGATTTTGTCGGGGTTGATGACGTCGGGCAACTTGCCTATATTCTGCGAGCCGTTGCACGCAACGAGAGTCGCCAACATGACGACGCCCAAAATCAAAACCAAAATCAAACTGACTTTCTTTCTCATCTTTTCCACCTTATGTATGCGCACGAGCGCACATAAATACAAGAATACAAATATAATACTACATTATTGCAACAAAATTGTCAACATCAAATCCTAAGTGCTTGTCGTCATACAAGAAAAAACCGCGTTAGAATGCGGTTTTTCTCAAAAAATTAAGTCGTGAAATTTTTTCAATTTTTGCCGTTTTTGAACATTTGTTCTATCGCAAGCACGTATTTCGTGGATGCGGAACGCTCCGCAAACATAAAGCGGTAAACGTGCTTATCGTCGTACATATCTATTGCCGTACCCGGCAGATTTGCCACGGTGTCACAGCGTTTGACGGGAAATTCGACGTGTCTGAATTCGTCTTCGACAGGCTCGAACCCTGCCTTTTCGTTCACTTCGTACGTCATGCAATTCACGCCGTATTTGCTCTTCACGTCTTTTGGCCTTTGCGTCCAGTCGGTGTCGAAAGAAAGCGAATTTTCATCAAGTTTCAGCACGCCTTCGGCAACGAAACGATAGCCGTTGTTCTTCTCGTTTTCGACGAAAAGATTGACCTTGTCGCTCATCGTAAAGCCGCCTTTTGCCACTTCGTCTTTCACGAGTTCGCGCTGTTTTGCGTACCACAAATCTATCCTTTCAAGGCTTACGCTATCACCTATCGGTTCAAGTTTTCCGTCGAAAGTATACTTGATTTCGTTTCCGCAATGCGAGCATACCATACGGTCGTCGTGAGTGCGATTTTCAAACTCCGCACCGCATTTGGGGCAATAATAAAGCAGTCTTTCAAGCCCTTCGGCATAGCGTTTTCCGACGAATTTTATGCCGTTTTCAACCTGCCATTTGTGCTCGTTGTGCGCAAGCGCGGCGGTGATTTTTTCAAGAATCTCTTCTTTTTTCAGCGATTTCGTCTCTTCTGCGCTAAGGAGCATATCGCAATCGGTGTACACTTTTCCCCTTCGGATAAAACGCAGATTGTACGCCCACTTCGGACGAGCAAGACTTGCGCCTTTCATCTTCACCACTCCGACGGGATAGCCGAGCCACTGCACGAGTCTTGCAATGGACGGCACGATTGCTCCCGTAACTCCGTCCGCCGCCACTTTGCCTTCGGGACAAATAAGCACCGAAACGCCTGCGTCGAGATATTTTTTGATGTTCATTATGCAATGTATATCCGCAAAATATTGTTTTTTGGTTATCGCATGATAGCCGGACAGCAATTTTGCGAAAATCGGCACGGAATACATCATATTCTCCGCCACGACGAAATTGAGCGGCGCACCGCACATAGCCGACGAAAAATGGATGAAATCGTACGCCGACAAGTGATTGCATATCACGAGCATCGCTCCTTTCTTCTTTTGCTTCTTAAATGCCACCGACTGCGTGCATTTGCCGTGCAAGAACGGGCGTATAAATCTGCAAAGTCCCAAAAAGAAACGACTGTACGCTCTTGAAAAAGGCACTGCGTTTTTCTTTTTATTCAATTGTTTTTCGTCTTTTGCGACGCTTTTTTCACTCATACCTTACTTATACCAAATACCCGCCCGCGTGTCAACCCTTACGCGCACATACGCCAATCAAAATCGAAGGATTACGTCAAAACGTCGCGCGGCAGGTATATTCTTTTCTCTGCTCTCTTTTTTATTCAAACAGGAACTCTTTTATATCTTCGAGCGTTTTCTCGTTTCCGTCAAAATTCATTGCCTTCACGAAAATATCTTCAAGCCCCATATGCGACTCTCTTGCCCTGTTAAGCCTTTCGACTGCAAGTGCGGTCTGAATCACCGCGTTGTTTTTCTCGTCGAGAACGTCGGAGCGGTTGAAACTCTCGTATCTTTCAAGGTCTATTATTTCTCCGTCCGCGCTTCCTGCTCGTTCGAAATCAACGATTGCGACGTCTCCGCACACCGCGCCTTCAAACGCTTCGGGAGACAACGGCACTCGAAAAAACGTGCCTTTTGCAAGCCCGTATATCTCGTCGAAAAACACTCGCACGGCATACGCACCGCCCTTGACCTTATACACACATTTGTCTTTCAAATGGTCGAAAAACTCGTTTTCTCCCGACGGGCTTATAGCCCTTGAAAACAGCGTTCTCACCCTTGATTCTCCGCCGTCCGCCAAAAACAGTTTCTCGCAATATTCGCTTGCGATCCGCCTTATTTTTCTCTCGTCAACGCCTTGTTTTTCGATCTCAATTTGATTGATATAATGACACAATGCGGACTTTAAGTGTTGATATACACGCATAAAATGCGCCTTTTTGCATTTTATCAGCTTTTCTATCTCATCTCGCATACCGTCGAGTTTGCTTTTATCAAGGTTGTTTGCAACGTCAAAAATTCTGTCTTTTACGACAGGAATATCCGCTCCGCTTGCGTGCGGCGCGGTGGCGTCCACAACCGCTCTGTTTATATCTTTTATATACACGCCGTCGAGACTTTTGGGATCTCCCGAACAATGCCAGATTTCTATATCGTGTCCATTCTTCTGCGCATACGCGGCAATCTTTTTCATAATCGTCGATTTGCCCGTTCCGCTGCCCCCTTTTATCAACGCGACTTTATCCATCATTTTAAGTTCGCCGTCATATTCGTTCCAAAATCCACTGCCCGAATTGTTGCCCAAAAAGTATCTTTCCATATATCCCCCTTTTGTGCATACTATGAACGATTTTTCTTTTTGCGTGCATTAACTCATTTTCAAAAAAAAGCATAGCATACCGTATGGAAACTAAAAAAACGAGCGTAAAACAAAAATACGAATTCAAAGCCGTAGTACACGAAACGGACGAGAGAACGTTCTATCTCAAATCGATGCTCGACGGAACGCTTTTCCCTATGCCGACGCACGTTTTTGCACCGAACGTACTTGTTGACGCCAAAACGCTCACCGACGTTGACGACGGCGCGACCGTGTATTGCGGGCGAATTCTCGAAGAAGCAAAAATGCTTGCAAACAGCCGAGATATAACACTCAAATCATATTCCGCCGACGAAAAATTTCAGGCAATAAACTCTCGGCTCACCGCCGAAGGTGCGCTTGCGATTCTCATAGAACGTCTCAAAAAATCCGTTGCGGAATCCTACGTTTTCGTGCTAGGTTTCGGACGCACGGGTGCGGCAGTGACGAAGATTTTATGCAAACTCGACGTGACGACCGACGTTGCCACAACTTCGTCGCTCCGCCCCGCGCACGCCTTTGCAAAACGTATTCTTCCCATGCGCGACTTCGATTTTTCACCGTACGACGCAGTGATAAACACAGTTCCGTCCGCTATAGTAAGCGACAAACAACTTATGAGCATGAAAAAGGAATGTGTCTATATCGACCTTGCCTCAACGCCTGCAATCAACCTTGAATACGCGCGCTATCTCGGCATCGACGCGCAAATATATCCCGCTCTGCCTGCCAAGGCTTGCCCCGTGAGCGCGGCAAAAGCAATGTATGACTATATTATGGAGAACAGACTATGAAAATCGGACTTTGTATAACAGGCTCTTTCTGCACGTTTGCGAATATACTGAAAGCCGTAGACCAACTCGTTGCCGCAGGATACGACCTAACACCTGTGTTTTCCTACAACGTATCTTCGCTCGATACGAGATTTTTCAAGCAAGCGGATTTTGAAAACACAATAATCGAAAAAACGGGCAAACGCCCTTTGAAAACCATAGTCGAAGCCGAACCTATCGCGAAATCCGATCTTGAACTTATGCTCGTTGCCCCCTGCACCGGCAATACGCTCGCAAAAATCGCGCACGGCATAACCGATACGCCCGTAACCATGGCGGTGAAAGCAACTCTAAGAAACAATCGTCCCGTCGTGCTTTCGGTTTCGTCAAACGACGCGCTCGGCGCAAACGCGCGCAATATCGGCACGCTTCTGAACACTCGCCACGTCTATTTCGTACCGTTCGGACAAGACGCACCGAAAAGCAAAGTGAACTCTCTCATTGCCGACACTTCACTTATCATTCCGACAATCGAAAACGCAATGAAAGGCATCCAAATTCAACCTATATTCACATGAATATGAGCAACCGGTTTGCCGTAACGAATCGATTTTTTCGATAAATCTATCGCAATCGGGCAACAAAAAAAGCACTCCTGAGAGTGCTTTTTTTTGTTGATTAACTCAATTATTGAGCGTCTTTGACGCCTTGTTCAGTTCCGTAGTAAACAACGCCTGCGATTCTCTTAACAACAACGGTCTTTCCAAAGATGCTGAAAGTTGCAGCATTTTTTTCAAAATCTTTCGCATCGTCGGTGTTTGCAAACTTGATAACCGTAACACCTTCAGAAAGTCCCTTAGTGCCAACGACCATCCATTCGATAGTTGCATCGTCTTTTGCTTCTTTTTGTGCATCTTTACCGGTGTAAGATTCGCAAGTATAACCTGCTTTTTCAAGTTTCTTTTCAATGCTTTCTGCGTTGCAAGCAACAAGGCAGACGCCAAGAATTGCGACAAGTGCGATAACTGCTACGATTGCCATAACTTTTTTGTTCATTGTTTATCTCCTCCTGAGAGTTTTTGTATACGTATATTATATTAAACAAGAATTAAAAAGTCAACGATTTATATTTAACAATACAGTTGTACAACAATTTCATACATTTTGATTGATTTTTCGCACAAGCGGTAAAATTTGTCACAAAAAATACTTTTGTAAGGCAACTTTGCCGTCACTCGTTTTGCGCGTTCTCTTCGGTTTGCGTTGCGTTTTGCAGGCGTTCGTCGTAATAAGGCGCAACGTCTCCTTCGAGCGCTTGCTCTTTCTTCCACGCTTTAAGTTGTGCTATATACATTGCAAAACCTATTATCGTCGTAATCGTTTCTGCGACGGGAAAAGCTATCCAGGCGTCATCGAGTCCGATAAACGAAAACGCGTAAAACAGCGGCATAAGACCGCAGAATTGACGTATCACGGACAAAAGTATGCTCTGCACCGATTTACCTATGGCTTGGAAGAACACGGGGAACGTGAGCGAGAACACGGCAGGTATGAAACTCGAACCGATTATCCTAAAAGCCGTCGCGCCTATTTCAAGCGTTTTTACGTCTTTCGTGAATATGCCGATAAACGTCTTCGGGAAGAACTCGAAGCATACCACGCCCAAAAGCATGAAGACGGCGGAAATTATAAGCGTATCGTTCATTATGCGTATGTCACGGCTGTAATTCTTGCGTGCGTAATTGAAACTTAGCACCGGCACGATACACGTCTGCAAACCGAACAACGGAATGAAGAAAAACGTTTGCAGTTTGTAGTAAAGCCCGAGCACCTGCACCGCTTCGTCGCTGAATCTGCTCAAAATCGCGTTGAGTACCACAATGTACACAGTAAACATCAACTGCATGAATATGGACGGCAAGCCGAGTTTGTAGATTTGCTTCGAGCAATCCGCAAATTCTCTCGGTTTTTGCCATTTTTTGCTGCCCTTAATGCCAACGATGATTGCGGATATAAATTGTCCGATAATCGTCGCAATAGCCGCACCGAGAACCCCCATTGGCTTCAATGCGCCCATGCCGAAAATAAATATCCAATCAAGCAATATGTTCGTGCCTGCACCCGCAAGCTGCGCAATCATCGGCACACGCATGTTTCCGTGCGATTGATGCACCTTTGACCATACTCCTTCAAGAAACGTGCCAAGCGAGCCTACGCACACCACCATGCCGTATTGATAGGCATATTCGATTGCTTCGGGAGCGTTTGCCATGGCGTTGATGTACGGGCGCATAATGCCTGCGCTTATCGCCGCAAACACAGCCCACATAATCACCGCAAGCATCGTTCCCGTGCCCGCAGTGGCGTTTGCTTTCTTCACGTCGCCTTTTGCGTACATGCGCGACATATACGTGTTGACGCCGACTCCAGTGCCCACAGCAAGTGCGGTTATTATGAGTTGAAGCGGATATATCACCGAAAGAGCGGTCAGCCCCGCACCCGAATATTTGCCGACGAAAAGACTGTCCACGATATTGTACATGGACATCACAAGTTGCGACAGCATCACGGGCGGCGATATTTTGAGCAGTATTCTCCAAATGCTCTCCGTCCCGAAAAACTCCGCTTCGTTTTCAATTTTCGATTGCGCTTTCGACATGCGTATTCTCTCTTGCTTGCCACTCAAAAGTCTTTGAATAGCAAAATCTTTGATGATTTACAAATCGCCGCTCTTTCAAGCGACGTTGATAGAGATTATACGCTTAAACAACAACAAAAGCAAACGTTCCACCCCACATTGTCATGATTAAAACACAAATAGTCCGATTCCCCATCCCCGCTCGATTTTTATCATCTACATATCATAATCGCCAAATAGAGTTCTTGATATGCTTATGCTCAACGTGACAATTTGCAAGTTCTTGTTGGCTGGACACTTATAAGAACGTATATAAGTTTTCGGAATATAAAAACAAAAGACATACACAAACATGTATATCTTTGTTTTTGGAAACCGGCATCTACATATCCTCCCAGGCTCGTGTCCGCGTCACACTTCGACCTTTTGCTCGTCATCAGAAAATCAAATGCAATTCAACCGCACAATCACGCATTCCCCAAATTGCCGTATAAACACAAATATTTCCCAAAACCTTTTTCTGATGCCTTCGCTTTCGGTCGAGTACTCCTTTTTGCAAATTCCCGACCTAAATTGGACTTGTCATTTCAAATCATTTTAGACAAAAAAATAAACGCTCGTCCCTTTCCTTGTCGCGCATATTCAACACGCACAAATCAAAAGCAACGTTGCTCTTATCGTTTTTTCGGCAATTTGCAAGTTCTTGTTGGCCGGACACGGCAAGCAGACCGTGCAGACATCGAGTATACGTTATAGAAAAGAAAAACACACTCAATCGAGTGTGTTTTTTCTTTTGGAAACCGGCATCTACATATCCTCCCAGGCCGTGTCCAGCCAAGTACTTTCTGCACAACTGAGCTTAACTTCTGTGTTCGGTATGAGAACAGGTGGGACCTCAGCGTCATTGACACCGGTAATGGATGAAGGTCGTTGCGCTTTTGCGCTTCGTACATTCACAACTGCATAACATTGAGAGTTTTTGCTGATTAAATTAGGATTAGGCAAATTTTGTATTTTTTTGATTGAAGCCCTCGACCTATTAGTATCGGTCAGCTCAACGCATTACTGCGCTTACACACCCGACCTATCAACCTAGTGGTCTACTAGGGGTCTTACTTGATAAACAAAGGGATATCTTATCTCGAGGCTGGTTTCACGCTTAGATGCTTTCAGCGTTTATCCAATCCGCACATCGCTACCCTGCTATGCCACTGGCGTGACAACAGATGCACCATAGGTGCGTCCACTCCGGTCCTCTCGTACTAGGAGCAGAGCCTCTCAAATATCCTACGCCCACGATGGATAGGGACCGAACTGTCTCACGACGTTCTGAACCCAGCTCGCGTGCCACTTTAATCGGCGAACAGCCGAACCCTTGGGACCGACTACAGCCCCAGGATGTGACGAGCCGACATCGAGGTGCCAAACCTCCCCGTCGATGTGAACTCTTGGGGGAGATCAGCCTGTTATCCCCGAGGTAACTTTTATCCGTTAATCGACGGCAATTCCATACTCTACCGCCGGGTCACTAAGTCCTACTTTCGTATCTGCTCGACATGTCTGTCTCGCAGTTAAGCTCCCTTCTACCTTTACGCTCTTTGGATGATTTCCAACCATCCTGAGGGAACCTTAGAACGCCTCCGTTACATTTTGGGAGGCGACCGCCCCAGTCAAACTGCCCACCTGGCACTGTCCACCAGCCGGATTACGGTCTAGTGTTAGAGGTCCAATGATTCAAGGGTGGTATCCCAAGGGTGACTCCGCAGAAGCTGACGCCCCTGTTTCCAAGTCTCCCACCTATCCTGTACATAAATCACCGAACTTCAATACCAAGCTACAGTAAAGCTCTACGGGGTCTTTCCGTCCAGTCGCGGGTAATACGCATCTTCACGTATAATACAATTTCGCCGGGTCCCCTGTTGAGACAGCGCCCAAATCATTACGCCATTCGTGCGGGTCAGAACTTACCTGACAAGGAATTTCGCTACCTTAGGACCGTTATAGTTACGGCCGCCGTTCACTGGGGCTTAAGTTCCGTGCTTCGCTTGCGCTAACACATCCCCTTAACCTTCCAGCACTGGGCAGGCGTCAGCCCCTATACATCATCTTACGATTTTGCAGAGACCTGTGTTTTTGGTAAACAGTTGCTTGGGCCTCTTCACTGCGGCCTGCTCGCGCAGGCTCCCCTTCTTCCGAAGTTACGGGGTCATTTTGCAGAGTTCCTTAACAAGGGTTATCCCGTCCGTCTTAGGATTTTCTCCTCGCCCACCTGTGTCGGTATGCGGTACGGGCACCTTACAGCATATTTAGCAACTTTTCTCGCCAGTGTGAATTCATCAACTTCGCTACTAATTTTCGCTCCCCATCATCGCCCAGCCTTATAGCACGCGTACTTCACTACGTGCAAGCCTCACGATTTAGCCGCAGAAATCCAACTCCGCGGATTGACTATCCTACTGTGTCATTGCCTCATTTAAACGCTTTCGGTGGTGCAGGAATATCTACCTGCTGTCCATCACCTACGCCTTTCGGCCTCGGCTTAGGTCCCGACTTACCCTGGGGGGACAAACCTTCCCCAGGAAACCTTAGGCATTCGACGGGGAAGATTCTCACTTCCCTCGCGCTACTTATGCCGGCATTCTCTCTTCTATGCAGTCCACGGCCCCTTACGATACCGCTTCAGCCCGCATAGATTGCTCCTCTACCAATGTAATAAATTACATTCCTAAACTTCGGTGACAAGTTTTAGCCCCGGTAATTTTCGGCGCACCCTCTCTCGACCAGTGAGCTATTACGCACTCTTTAAATGAGTGGCTGCTTCTAAGCCAACATCCTGGTTGTTTTGGAATTGACACATCCTTTACCACTTAACTTGTACTTAGGGACCTTAGTTGTAGATCTGGGCTGTTTCCCTTTTGACAACGAAACTTATCTCACGCTGTCTGACTCCCTGAAAACAATTATCTGACATTCGAAGTTTGATAAGGTTCAGTAAGCTGTGAAGCCCCCTAGCCCATTCAGTGCTCTACCATCAGTAATCTATTCAGAGGCTAGCCCTAAAGCTATTTCGAGGAGAACCAGCTATATCTGGATTCGATTGGAATTTCTCCGCTAACCACAAGTCATCCCCGGTCTTTTCAACGAACGTGGGTTCGGTCCTCCACAGTGTCTTACCACTGCTTCAACCTGCTCATGGTTAGGTCATCCAGTTTCGGGTCTACGTCACGCAACTATGTCGCCAGTTTCAGACTCGCTTTCGCTACGGCTCCGTGACTTAATCACTTAACCTCGCTACGCAACGTAACTCGCCGGCCCGTTCTACAAAAAGTACGACACCACACATTAAGTTGTGCTGTGTCTGCTTGTAAGCATATGGTTTCAGGTTCTCTTTCACTCCCCTCCCGGGGTCCTTTTCACCTTTCCTTCACA
>ERZ1024397.17-NODE-17-length-33397-cov-31.845480_pt1 | contig 33397 bp, 31 predicted proteins | sample MGYA00520786_ERZ1024397 | MGnify/ENA primary metagenome ERZ1024397 (study PRJEB33242, sample SAMEA3444275) | Homo sapiens | biome: Host associated; feature: Gastrointestinal tract; material: Stool | place: Uganda | collected 2011-01-01 ... | reverse complement strand
AAGAGTCGGTTGGGAAGAAGACGGAGAGATAAAAACCAAAGAGATTTACCGCTTTGAAAACCATATGGACAACAAAGGCGGACATCTCGTTTGGGATACAAAAAGACTGTTTAACGAGATTAAAAAAGGACTTAAAGTGGCTTTTTCGCAATACGAGAGTATTAAAAGCCTTGCAATAGATACGTGGGGCGTGGACTACGTTCTCATAAAAGACGGCAAACCTGTGTTGCCTTGCTATGCGTATAGAGATTCGAGAACGGAGAGTGCAATAGAAGAGATAAACTCAAAGATTTCTTTTGAAACGTTCTATATGCGCACGGGCATACAGTTCCAGTCTTTCAACACAGTGTATCAACTTTATGCGGATAACAAAGAAGGTCGTTTGGACGGCGTTTCGACGTTTCTTATGATGCCCGAATACTTCGGATATTTGCTCACGGGCAATATGGTGAAGGAGTATACGGATGCAACGACAACGGGACTTGTAAACTGCAAAACAAAGCAGTTCGATATAGACCTAATTCAAACGCTAGGTTTGCCGCTTCAAATGTTTCCGTCGCTCAATATGACGGGAACGGTCGTTGGAAAACTTAAAGACGACATCGCAAAAGAAGTAGGTGGACAAACGACAGTAAAACTCTGTCCGTCACACGATACGGCAAGCGCGTTTTTTGCCGTTGACAATCCTGACGACAGCGTGCTTATTTCGAGCGGAACTTGGGCAATCGTGGGCGCAAAGATAAAAGAAGCAAACGTGTCGAGAGATGCTTTGAGATATAATTTCGCAAACGAAGGCGGAGTGGGAAACTTCCGGTTCTTGAAGAACATCACGGGTATGTGGATAAACGTGTGCCTGAAAAATGTGTTTGGAAGAAGTTTTGACGAGATGACGCGTCTTGCAAGCGAAAGCACATTCAACGGTACGTTTGACGTCAACGCAAAAGAGTTTTCTCTGCCAGAAAATATGGATAAGAAAATCAAGAATTGGTTTTCAAGCCGCTCGCTCGAAGTGCCGAAAACGGAAGGGGACTTGTATCGCGCGGCATATAGGTCTATGGCGATGGGGTACAAAAAGGCGATAGACGACTTGGAGAAATGCGAAAACCGCACGTTCGATAAGATTTATATCGTAGGCGGTGGCGCAAACAACAAGTTGGTCAACGAATTTACAAGAGAATTTACAGACAAACAGGTCGTCGCAATGCCCATAGAAGCAACGGCGATAGGCAATATAAAAAGCCAAACGGAGTTATAAACTATGAGTTATCAAGAAGCGAAAGAAGTTTACGCAAAGATAGGCGTTGATACGGAGCAAGCCATTGAAAAACTTAAAAATACCGCAATTTCGGTGCATTGTTGGCAAGGCGACGACGTTGTAGGTCTTGACGGCGGTGGTGCGGCATCGGGCGGTATTCAAACGACGGGCAACTACCCGGGGCGAGCAAGAAATTTTGAAGAACTCAAACAGGATTTGACAAAAGCGTTCTCGCTCATGCCCGGCAAAAAAAGACTTAACTTGCACGCAAGTTACGCAATTTTGGGTGGCGAAAAGGTGGATAGAGACGCATATCGTCCCGAGCATTTTGCGCCGTGGGTGGAGTTTGCAAAAGAGATAGGACTTGACGGCATCGACTTCAATCCTACGATGTTCTCTCATCCCATGGTAAAAGGCGGTCTGACGCTTTCTTCACCCGACGAGAGTGTGCGCAAATTCTGGATTGAGCATTGCAAGGCGTGCATCCGCATAAGCGAGTATTTGGCAAGCGAAATGCACAGCCATTGCCTTATGAATATCTGGATTCCGGACGGATTCAAGGATGTCCCTGCGGACAGACTTACGCCAAGACTTCGCCTAAAAGACAGCCTTGACGAAATTTTGAAAGAACCGTATGACAAGAAAAAGGTTGTCGTAGCGGTGGAAAGCAAGGTGTTTGGAATCGGCGTTGAAAGTTATACGGTGGGCAGCAACGAGTTCTACCAGAACTATGCGGCAAAGAACGATATTTGTTGCTTGCTCGACAACGGACATTATCATCCGCTTGAATACGTCAGTGACAAGATCCCCGCGCTGCTTGCGTTCTACGACAAGGTTGCATTGCACGTAACGCGCGGAGTGAGATGGGACAGCGACCACGTCGTTTTGTTTGAAGACGAACTCAAAGAGATTGCAAAAGAGATTGTAAGAAACGACGCGCTTGACAAAGTGCTTATCGGGCTTGACTATTTCGATGCGTCCATAAACCGTATATCAGCGTGGGTTACGGGCGAGCGCAATATGCAAAAGGCGTTGCTTTACGCATTGCTTACGCCAAACGACGCGCTCAAGAAGTTGCAAGATAACGGCGAGTTTACAGAACTTATGTACAGACAAGAACAACTCAAAACCTATACTTTCGGCGAAGTTTGGAGAGAGTATCTCGACAGACAAGGTATGAAAGACGATTGGTTTGACGAAATAAAAGACTACGAAAAAGGAGTGCTTAGCAAAAGATGAAAAACATACTTGAAGCACCGTTTGTAAAAGAACTTTGCAAAATTACGAGCAATATGTATCGTCAAGGCTGGGACGAGAGAAACGGCGGAAACGTTTCCGTGTTGCTCGACGAAGAACAAGTGAAAGAATATCTCGATACGGACAAGGTTTTGCGCGTTATTCCTACGGGATTCGATGCAAAAGAGTTGGTCGGCAAGTATTTTATCGTGACGGGAACAGGCAAGTATTTCAAAAACGTTGAAGGCGATCCCGAAACCAATCTCGGTATAATCCGTATCGGTGCAGACGGTAAAACGGCGGAACTTTTGTGGGGATATAAGGACGGCGGAAAATTTACAAGCGAACTTCCTGCGCACCTTATGACTCACGCAACTCGTTTGAAAATAGATCCAAAACACAGAGTGGTTATGCACACACACCCGACATATACGATTTGCATGTCCGCAGTTGTAAAAACCGATGATAAAGTGTTTACCGAAAAGTTGTGGCGCAACAATACCGAAGCAATCGTGGTATTCCCGGACGGCGTAGGCGTGTTGCCTTGTATGGTTTGCGGAACGAACGAAATCGGTGAAGCGACGGCAGAGAAGATGAAAAAGTATCGTCTTGTCGTATGGACAAATCACGGCATTTACGGCGTTGGCAAAGACATTGACGAAGCCTTCGGACTTATTGAAACGGTTGAGAAAACGGCACAACTTTATATGCTCACGTTGGGACACGTCGTCAACGAAATCGGCGATGATGTATTGCAAGGTCTTGTAGATTTGTGGCATCTCACACCGCTTGACGGAATTATAGGGAAATAAGTACCCGATTTTCATATTTTCATTGAAATGGAAAAGAGAGAAACGAAAAACGTTCCTCTCTTTTTAGTTTTAAAGTGAGTATGTTTTATCAGACACACAGATAGTTTTTGCGTTTGTTTTTGTATCATTAAGTACAATAGGTTCTCCCATTGAACAAGCCCTTAGAATTAACTTATCTTGTTTTGGTTCTATCAATCGCTCTATGTTTCCGTCAAGGAATTGTGTATCGTCGGATACTTCGATGATGTTAAAGCCACGGCGAATAAGGTCGGCCGAGAATTGCCATTTCTTCTCAAAGTATCCGTACGAGTCCATAATGATTGAGATGTCTTTTTCTTTGTGATATGCGGTGATTCTATAATAATTTGCCATAGTGTTTTCTCCTTTATGCAGCAAGTTTTTTGAGTTGTCTATTTGCAAACGGCAACCACTTTTTGTTTACGAACTCAAGTATGGTGTCGTTCGGGGTGCTGTCTTTCTTTCCGTAACATTGAAGTATTTTCTTGCGAGATGGCGAGTATTCCACCGTTACAAGCGGAATGTCGGGATGTTCTTTCGTTCGGATAAAGAAAATAAGGGATTCTTCTCGCACAAACTTTTGGTCATAATTCATACGTCCAACGCAATGTTCAAGGATTTGACCTTCTCTCACAAGGTCGCTTGGAGATAGGGCGATGATTGCAACGTAGTCGGACTTCCTGTCATATTGCAAGCCCAAATACTTCTCGGCAACCACTGCGAACTTTTTATAAAAATAATCACGCTTCTGTTCGTCGTCCATTGCCATCATCGTGTGGTATTCGTCTGTGCGTATATCGTGCCAACGCTTGAAGTCGTGAGGGTAACGATTTTTCTCGACGTTCATATTCAGTCCTAAATAATTGCACGCATTCCAATAGTCAAGATAACTGTGCGTATTGGTGTTTTGTTTGGACAAGTAGCGATATAGTTTTTCTCGCTCGCGTTTGAATGCGTCTCTCAAAGGAGCCAAGGTTTGGTCTTTGTCCATAGAGAGTTTTGCTTTGTAATACGACTGCAACTCAAGCACGTTGCGATTCTTTTTGTACGCCTGCAAAACAACAGGAATATATAGGAAAGACTTGTTTAACGTGCTTCTGTTTTGAGCGAGCCATTTGCAAAATCGCTTATCTTGTCCGCACAACTTTAATATCTGTTTTGACATAGCGAGATTATGCAATCCGAGTTTTGTGAGATATTCGATTTGCGGATACTGTTCGTAAAGTCGCAAGTATTTGAAAACGTCAACCCCTGTGTATCTGTCTATTGCGCTGAATTTGTATTCCGGAAAGTGTTCAAGGATATATTCGCGGTTTATTATCGGGGCGTAGGGATCAAACAATTTGTCATCAGTCCATCCCCAATAGCCATCTTCGTACCAAGGTTTGTGTTTCCCAAAACCTTCTGCATACCAACCGACTATGTATCCGCCAACATATGTAAATTCCATATCTTTCACAAAGCATTTATCCGAGTGAACGCCGTGCACCGCAACTTGCTTGCAACACCACTTGTTCTTTTTCTCTTTCACGGCAACTGTGATCTTGACAAGTTCGCCGTCATTTTTTGTAAGGTAAGAGTAAAAACGAGTCCTACCACGAACGGAATATGTTCTGTCAATTGCTTTGATTTTCTTTTCTATGTATTTCGGTATAGGTTTTATCTTTTCAATCTTCATTTTATTTAATCTCCAATGTGTTTCCGAATATCTCAAATAGTTTTGAAATAACTGTGTTGTTTGGCTCTAAATCTCCACCCAAAATCTCACCCGTTTCATAGTCGATTTGAGATGTTTTTTCGCAGTCTTTTTGTGATATAAATCTTGTGTTTTCATCAGTTTCCACGACGAGCAAATTATGTGTTTTTGCAATCTTCGCAAAGTAGATTTCCGCTGCGTGATACGGGAATCCAATCATAGGCACACGTTCTTCCAATCCGCAATCTCGGCTTGTCAAAGTAAGGTCTATTTCTCTTGCAATCTCCACGGCATTTTCACCTAAAACTTCATAGAAATCTCCAAGCCTATATGCAATGACTGCATCTTGATTTTTCTCTTGCAGTGCTTGATATTTCTCGTATATCGTTTCATTTTGTGTTTTGTTTTTCTCAACGATTTTAGATGACGTACCGTTTTGTCCCGTTTCTTGATTTTCAACACTTTCGACACTTAATTGTTCGATTTCGTCAGTATTAACTTCTTGTTCGGTCAAGTTATCAAACAATGAGAATTGAATATCCTGTGGCTTTTGCGGTTGTGTTTTAGGAATAACAGTGTTGTTTTGAACGGGTTTAATAACAGGCTTATATTCCGCTCCGTCAAGGGTATAAAGCGTCCCTTCGATGCTGTCTTCTTCAAAGAAATGTATTGCCCAACCATACACGGTTTGGTCGTCAATACAAGCGGACGTTGCGCCTTTTTCGGCAAGACTTTTCGCCTCATTACAAGCGTATCTCATAAAGTCCGAAAGCGTCTTTTTGTTGGTTAAAGAATGACCGTCTTTTTCAAACGGAGTGCCATTGTTTATCTTGTTCGCAAGTTCTTCGCTCGCATTATCTTGAAGGTATTTCAAGACAAGTTCTTCTTGCTTATTTTGAGCAGCCAAATTGAGTTCCATTATTGCCTCCTAAAACGGAAAATCTTCAAGAAGTTCCATTGCTTTCATCTCAAGTTCTTTGAGTGTTGTGCGGTGGTTGAATCCGCCGTAATAATCTTGCTCGTTTTTGGCTGTGCGTATCAAAATGTTGCTGTACCATTCGTTGGTGAAAAACCTAACGTCGCTTATGGAAACGTAAACGCACTTGTTTCCCGCGCTCTTGATAAATGCCGAAAAGCGGTAATGATTGCGTCCGACGTTCACGAGTTGCCAATGATTTTGATTGCATATAGAGCGCAAGAAGTTGATGTATTTCGTTTGAAAACTTTTGTAGTCATCTCCCGTATAACATCCCGAAGAAAACTCGTAGTCTATGTATTTTTCCAAGTCCTTAATAGTCGCCATTGTTGTTCTCCTTGATATATTTTTTGTAGATGTCGTAGTTTTCGTTTCTCTCGTCCACGATTCCGTATTTGTCGTCCACGTAGTATTCGCCAACAAACCAGTTCATAATGCCCGTGTAAAGTTGACCTTCAACCTTGAAAACGTAAGAGTTGGTTATAGGTCTTGCAAATAAATAATTAGGACCGAGTAATATTGCTCGGCCCGTCTTTCCGTCCATTGAGTTGAGATGTGCTTTTACTTCTATAGGTTTCATTGTTTCCACCTCACGCAATTCTTGAAATACCGCCACCGAATGAGCGGATTCCAATCGTGCCAAATTCCGAACACCATTCACAGTCTTTGTTCCAAACGTAAGCGAGGGCAAAGTACATATTGCCTTGATGCTCGAGAACGAAATCCCAATCTTCTTTGTAGTCGGGGATATAGAGAAAGTCGTAACATTCGCCAAATTCAAAGTATTCGTGAGTAACGGCGTATACGAGGCAGTTGTGTTTCTTCTCGAATGCCTTTATCTTTTCCATAAGTTCCGGCTCTTGATAAGCCCAAAATCCGCCAAAGCCTTCAAAAAAGCAAACCTCGTTGTCTTTTTCAAAGCCTTTTATATACGGTTTGTAAATGTCCAATTTCTTCATCAGTTCAAGTGCTTTTTGTTTCTTTTCTTCAATGGTTATGTTCATAGGTAGTTCTCCTTTTAATAAATTTCAATTAAGCCGTTTTCGCATTCGTAAACGTTGTAATCGCCACAGCATCTGCCGTAGCGTTCAAGGTCAAAAAAGTCTAATAGGTGTTCGGGGATGTTATATCCGCAACAGTCCAGCATTTCCTTTCCGTAATCTTCCCAAGAAAAGCCACTCCAAAGGTTGACGTTATCGTCCCAATTCTCACTGCGATTTTTAACAAGTTCTTCAGAATCGTCGTAGTTTTTAACTTCAAGGAAGGCGCAAAGTTCTTTGTATTTATAATCGTTGGTAAGGATGCCAGATTCGTAAAGCGTGTTGAATAGGTTTTCGGGATTCATATAATCCCAATTGACAGAACGGTCATATATGCCTTCGATGTCTTGGATAAACAATTCTTCGTCTATACCGTCCAGTTCAAATCCTTCTCGTTGTAGTTCTTCAACGATTTCGTCCCAATCGTTGTAGTCCGATAGGTCAAGCCATTTCGAGCCTAATGCTCTTTTATTGCATTCGTTGTACGAACCCCAAGATCCGATAACTATACTAATGTTTCCCATTGTCAGTCCTCCGAGATATAAATCTTGATAAGCGTGTTTCCGTATTCGATATAATGACCTTTGTCATCTTCAAACACGTCGTAAGTGATAACGGAAATCTTTCCGTTGTTGGTAATTGCATAAATGATTTCGTTTCTGTCTGGGAAATAAGCAACAGTATCAAATCTGATAAGGCTTTCACCATCATTGAAATCGAAACCATCTTCATCAATGAATGCAATTTTGTTGAGTTCAATCATTTTTCTAACTCCTTTTTATTTGAGATTGCCGTTCGGCAGTGGGCAATGAGCATAAGTCGAAACGTTTCAAATGCGAATACCGTTGCAATGGAATATGTCAACGGCCAAATCAATTTGAGCGAAAAATAGTGTAAAAATAAAAAAGAGCCAAACTGCTATGAGTCTGACTCTATATAAATGCTCTTACAATATCCGCCACTATTTTTCCGTGCCGTTGATATATTCGCTGACTTATGCGACGATAACCACCACGAATGGCAAATTAAAGACGTTATACCGTATTTACAAGTTGAATTAATTGATGTAATATAATTATGATTTTATTTCATAAAAGGGGAAAACAATGGGACAATACAAAGATAAGAAAATTATTAATAATGGCATAGAGTACACTATTTGTGAAGCAATTGGTTCTGGAGGAAGTGGCGTTGTGTTTTCGGCTCTTGTTGATGGGGATGATACTATTTATGCCATCAAATTTCTTAAAAAGGAAGGGAAAAAAGAAATTCCGGAAGAAAAGAAAGAGCGCTTTTTTAATGAATTGCAGTTTTGCAAAAAAGCAAAATCAAAGTGTATTATAAATGTTATTGGTGATGGCTTTTATGATAATGATGAACCATATTATATAATGCGAAAGTATTCAAAGACGTTAAGGGATATTATTAATGACGAGAAAAATGCTGAAATACTTGTTCAATATGGAATAAAACTAGCCGAGGCAATCAAGTATATTCACAATGAAGGAATTATTCATAGGGATATTAAGCCAGAAAATATATTTGTTGATGGGGAAGAATTGGTTTTGGCTGATTTTGGTGTTGCTCATTTTCCAGAATCAAATTTAACGGCGAAAGGAGATTGGCTAGGGAACAAGTTCTATGCTGCACCCGAACAACTAATTAAGGGGAATGAAAATAATATAACGAAAGCATGTGATGTTTATTCATTCGGTTTAATTTTGAATGAATTGTTCACTAAGAATAAACCGACTGGAACAAAATACATTGATATTTCAAAGACGGTGCCTATCTATGAAGCTATAGATAAGGTCGTTTCTCTGTGTTTATTACAGAATAAAGATGAACGTCCATCTATTGACTTTGTTCTTAGTATGCTAAAACAAGAAGTTGCGACTATTGAAAATGGGATTAATGTTATTTCCGAAAACGTTTTGTTTGAGAAGCCTAAAAGCTTTGATGTGGATTTGAAAATTATCATGGATATTGCAAAAGACATTTATTTGGCACAGCTTTTCTTGACAGGTTCTTTGAAACGTGATTTATATTTTTGTGACTTTAATTACCATGATAATGTCCACTATAGTGTAATGAAAGAACTAAAAGATATTTGCTTTCAAGAATTATTATTTGGGTATTGTAAGAATAAGTTTTATTATGAAGCAAATCAAAGTATTGACTCAAGACAAAAGCCGATTGACATACAAGATAAAAATGAATTTGATTTATATCAACAGTTTGAGCAAAAGATTTTAGAACACAATAGTGTAAGTAATTCTTTTTCAAAAATAGGCAAGATTAAAAAGTTTTTCCTAGCATGTCGTTATTATCATTGTGTCGAAATATTTAATGAGATAAACAGAATAAACGCAATTGTAAATGAACTAGACGATGCTCCTATTTTGTATATAGCATATAAAATTAACAGTTATCTAAATATAGAAGATCTTAAAGAGATTTACTTGCCGGATTATGTATTAGTTGATTGGGAAAAAACGGATTGTGATTTTTCATCGCACAATAATTGCGTTTTTATTAAACAATCTAATGAAGAAGAAAAACAGTATTTAAGTATGTTCAAAGAAAAATGGGGTATTTCATGGAATAAATCTGATAACGGATATTACTGTGTTTATTTTGATTGTATAGATAATTATTATGATTTTAAGACATATGCTCTTGATATTGCAAAACCGAATTACGTTTTCGAGGGTGATGTGCTTGACTTTTTAAGAATTAACCGTATATGCGATAGCACAGTTGAATTATTGCTCAATGATTTTGATGTTAGATATGTGTTGCCTAGACTTCTTGGGATAATGGAAATAAATTAGATTTATTGATAAATGAAGTAAAATAGCCATTGTTGAATAAAGAAATAAAAAAAATACACAACAGATATTGACAATAAAAGTATAAAACTGTATAATTTAAGAGCAAATGGAATATAATATAGCGAGATAATATGGAAATTGTTAAATGCTTAAAATCTCAATATGGAGAAAACACGCCTATCTTTTTTGAAGATATAGCCAATGTTTGCTCCGGATATACAAGAGGACGTGTATATCAACTTATCGACGCCGCTATGAATAGCGGCCTTTTGGCTAAGGCGGGATATGATTGCTACTATATTCCAACAACAACTCCGTTTGGAAAGTCTTTGCTTAACCCTCGAAAGGTGATTGAGAAAAAGTATATCTCGAACAAGGGCGAAGTGTATGGCTTTTATACAGGGGTGGCATTGCTTAATAGTTTTGGAATAACGACTCAAATGCCGAACGTCATAGAAGTTTTCACAAACAATGAAGCAACGAAATCAAGACGTGTGACAATAAACAATCAAACGATTATAGTCAAAAGGGCGCGTACTACAATAAATAACTCGAACTACAAAGAGATGATGCTTTTGGAATTGTTCAACCTTGCGGATGTTCGTTCTATTGATGCACGGGCGACACAAAAAATCGTTGATTATATGAAACAGAACAATATATCCATTCAAGGTATTATGAAATACGCCAAGTTCGTTCCTGCGAGAGCTATAAAAAATTTTATGAGTAGCGAGGTGCAAAATGCTTTTGCATAAAGATAAAAATCTATTTGAACAAACGATATTTCAAGTTGCTCAAAGGAGTGGAATTGAATCCGGAATTATAGAAAAAGATTATTATGTTTCGTTATTACTCAAAGAATTGAGTCAAACGCTGCCGTCTATGATATTCAAAGGCGGAACGTCTTTGTCTAAATGCCATAAAGTAATAAAAAGATTTTCTGAAGACATAGATATTACGTTGGATGAAAATCATTTGTCGCAAGGCAATCGCAAGAGCGTAAAAACGGCGATTGTAAATGCATGCGAAAAGTTGGGATTCTCTATATCGAATCTCGATGACATAAAAAGCAGAATGGATTTCAACCATTACAAGATAGAATATTCCGGCTTGTTTATGATTGACGGGCTAAAGCCTGATATAGAGATAGACACAATTTTTTCGATTCGGTCTTTTCCGTATGAGCAAAAATTGGCTACAAGCATAATCTATGATTATCTTCATGAAATGGGACTAGATGAGTTTATCGATACATATGAACTTTTGCCGTATTCTGTAAACACACAATCTATTGATAGGACTTTCATTGACAAGGTTTTTGCATTGTGTGATTACTATTTGGAAGGCAAAACAAAAGAGAGATCGAGACATCTTTACGATATTTATAAACTGTATCCACTTTTATCGGATGACAATGTGATAAGAACACTCGCCAAAGAAACAAGAGATGCGAGGTCAAACAGCCCGTTTTGTGAATCTGCAAAATCGACAAAAGATATAAACGTACTTCTTCAAGAAATAATCGATAAAGAGTACTATAGGATTGACTACAAAGAAAACACATCTATCTTATTATATGACGATATTTCATATGAAGAAGCGATAACTGTTCTTGCGAAAATAATCAGCAAAAAACTGTTTTGATTGACGTGTTCAACTGCGGTTGCTTTCTGCGCGCCAAAGCCTAAAAAAACGAACCTTATGGGGTTCGTTTTTCTTTTCTTTGTTTTGACAACGGACTTGCGACAATGCAGATTGCATTGTCGGCAAACTTTGTTTGCAACCTGCACTTGTGCGGCTGACCGCAAGCGAAGAGAGACGCAAACGCGAAGCATTTGCGGACATCGAGCGCAGCGGACATAGCAAACAAATACAACACGTAGTGTCCGTGCAAAGCGGTTGTGCGCTAGCACAATTTGTTTAGCGTAGACGCTTTACTGTAGCGAATAAATTCGCCTGTTTCGCTATTACGTTCGCTTCGCTCTCTACAAGTCCTGTTGTCCGCACCAAACGAGACCCGGTTGAACACAAAAGGTTTGACCGGGACTTTTTATTTGTATATTTTTCCGTAAAAGTTTACTTTCTTTTTAAAAAGGTGTATAAAAGCATGAAAGCCGTTGATTTTTGCGGAAAATTGATATAATATAGATATGCTCAAAAGGAGAAATAATCATGCATTACGTATATAAAACGCAAGGCACTTGCGCAAGACAGATAGAATTCGACATTGACGGCAACGTCATCACCAACGTGAAATTTTTCGGTGGATGCCCGGGAAATCTGACGGCGATACCCATTTTGGTGGACGGCATGACGGTTGACGAGATCGAGAGCAAGCTCAAAGACGTGAAGTGCGGATACAAAAACACTTCTTGTACGGGACAACTTGCAATCGCAGTGCGCAAGGCATACGAAGAAGAAAATCGTTAAATTTTATATCGGAAGAATTGTAAAACAAAAGCGAACCGTTGTGGTTCGCTTTTCGTTTATGCGTGCGACATGATTTCTGCTTTGCTTTTCGCATATTCTTCTTGAGTTATTGCGCCTGCATCAAGCAAGTTTTTGATTTTTATCAGTTTGTCGCACATCACGTCAAACGCTTCGTTCTTTGCTTTTTCTTCGGCGATTTGCCGCTCTTGCTCGGATTTTTGTTCTGTTGTTTTGATCGATGAGAATATAATTCTTGCCGTTTGTCCGACGTCGCTTGTTTTCTCCGACTTATTTTTGCTTTTGTCGTTAGATTTTTTTCCGAGTTTCCCAAAGATGTTGATTTTGCTGCCAATTCCGTTTGTGATGATTTCTTTCATCGATTCTACGGTGTTGATTCCAAAAGCTTTGTCAATAACGCCGATTGCTTTTCCGACTTTTTCGGTGTTTCTTTCATAAGCTGACTTTCCGGTGAGTTGTTTGTTGATGGTGGAAACAAACTCTTTTGCTTGTTTTTTGTCTTGGATAATTATGGCAAAAACTTCATTCAGCAAGTATAACTCTATTGTTTCGTTGTAGAATTTAACTTGCGGTTGACCTTCAAAAATTTTGATTTCCGAAAGCGGGATTTTGCGTTCTTCATAGTTTGTTTCTCCGTCGTATGTTGAATTGTACGGCATAAAAACTATGTTTTTGTTTGTGACTAGCAGTCTGTACAAACATGTGCTGTTGTCCGCTATGTATGCTTCGCATCTGAAAAGCAGGACTTCATCTTGATCAAAAGTGTAAGTGTTCATATCGGTGTACCTCCGTAAAACCCCTTGTAAATTTCGCGAACAATAAAAAAAGTGCGTCTCATCGAGACGCACGAAAAACGATGTTCTCGATGTTGCTACACATTTTTCCCGAAATCAAGGAAAGAACATACGTTTTTGCCTATTATGTCCTTAATTTCGAGTATTCAAATGTGTAGCATATTTAGTTTATCATATTTATATTTTCTCTTCAACATCAAAATCACATATTTTTTCATAATCGCATAAAAAATCTCGCTATTGAAATTGAAACTTGCGTATGATATAATTTAGTGGAATGTAAAAGGCGATTTGAGCGGATTTTTGCGGACGTGTGCTTTGATAGTGCGAGATTTTGCCACTTGACAGCCGCAAGATATGTCGCGACACAATCGATTGCATTCAAAGGAGTTGATTGTTATGATGGACGTCGTCGGTGCGCTCATCTTCAAAGACGGAAAGTTGCTCGTCTGTCAAAGGCCGAAGAACAAGGCTCGCGCGCTTTTGTGGGAGTTTGTGGGCGGAAAGGTCGAAGACGGAGAGACTAGAGAACAGGCTCTTAAAAGAGAGTGCAAGGAAGAGTTGGACGCTGACGTCGAAGTGGGCGATTTGTTTACGCAAGTGACGCACAAATATGCTGACGTTGAAATCTCGCTTCGGATATACCGCGCGACGCTGAAAGCGGGTTCGGCGGTGAAGAGACTCGAACACAACGATTTGAGATGGATTGACGTTGACGATATAGACGGTTACGAGTTTTGTCCTGCAGACGTTGAAATCGTCGAGAAAATCAAACGCCACAAAGACGAATTGACAAAAGAAAGTTGAAATACACTAAAAGAAGAATACAATAAAGTAAAAATCAAAATTTTATCGGCAACTCAGGTTGCAAAAGGGGGTAACATGTTACAGTTGAAAATAAACGGCGAAGTCGTCGAAGTGAAGGAAGGAACGCGAGTTATAGATTTGCTCGCAGACGACGAAAAATGCAATTATATGGTGTGCAAAATAGGCACGCAGGTGAAAGAACTCAATCGCAAATTGTCAGAAAAAGACAACGGAAAGACGATAGAGTTTCTCGGTCTTGAAAATATCGAAGCAGGCAAGGCGTACGAAGCGAGTCTTCGCTACGTTTTCGCAATGGCATTCCACAATCTCTATCCCGACGTAAAAATACGCTTTTCATACAACGCGTCGCGTTCGGTGTTCTGTCAAGTTCTTACGCATGGCTTCAATATGTCGCGCGAAACCGAGCAAATAAAGGATGAAGTGGACAGAATCATCAAGGCAAATCTGCCTATCGAACGCATAACCGTGACGACGGAAGAAGCGCGCGAGATTTATGCGAATATGGGGCTTCACGACAAACTCGAAATGCTCAAATATCGTCCCGAAAGTCTCGTGCATATCTACAAATGCGGCGACTATTACGACTATATGCACTCGTATATGGTGCCGACGACGGGGTGTATTTTCAGTTATTGCATACGTCCGTACAGCCCGGGCATTATTATTCAGTATCCGAGATACGAACTCGGCGCGCAAATTCCCGAATTCGTGGAAGAAAGTATGTACGGCAGGACTTTGCAACGCGCATATCTTTGGGCTAAAAAGACAAAGACGCAGACGGTTGCCGAAATCAACAAGAGAGTGGAAGACGGCAGAGAACTCGATTTCGTGCAGATGTGCGAAGCAAAACACAATCGTATGCTTGCCGAACTCGGAGAAGAGATTGCGCGCGATATAGAGAATATCAGACTTATCTGCATTGCAGGTCCGTCTTCGAGCGGAAAGACTACTTTTTGCAATCGCGTGCGCATAGAACTTTTGTCACGCGGCATAAATCCCGTGATGATTTCTATGGACGACTATTATCTCGAACGTGCCAAAATTTGCGAAATTCAGGGCAAATCGGCGGACGAAGTCGACCTTGAACATATAAATTGCCTTGATATAGAGCAGTTCAACAAAGACCTTTTCGACCTTATCAACGGCGAAGAAGTGACGCTGCCGAAATTCAACTTCATGATAGGCAAAAGAGAAGTGGGCAGAACGATAAAAGTGGACGAGAACAGCCCCATCATCATAGAAGGCATACACGCTCTCAACGAAAAACTTACGGCGTCCATTCCGAAACACCAAAAATACAAAATCTACATCGCGCCGCAGTTGCCCGTCAACATCGACGACCACTCACCGCTCAACACGACGGATTTGAGACTTATCCGCCGTATCGTGCGCGATATGAAATTCCGCAACTATCCTGCAGCAAACACGATCGATATGTGGCAATCCGTGCGTAGCGGTGAATTCAAGTGGATATATCCAAACCAAGAAGGAGCAAACTTCGTGTTCAACTCCGCGCTCCCGTACGAGTTGTGCGTGTTGAGAAATCAGGCGTTGCCTGCGCTCATGGAAATCAAATACACCGATCCGCAATTCCTTGTGGCAAACAGACTTATCAAGTATTTGAAATACTTCAAGCCGATCGAAGACGAGAGCATAATACCTTGCAACTCGCTCATTCACGAGTTTATCGGCGGAAGTTGTTTTGACGTTTGATAGGCGTTTGGCAAGATAGTAAGGCAAGCAAATCCGCATGCAGCGGCTCGTTTGTGCGATCGTCCGATTTGCGGACAAATTGAAATAATGCGGGTTTTATCCGTGCGTTTAGCGTTGATAAAACCCGTGTAATGTAAATTGTATGAAAAATTTTGTTTTGAAAGGCAACGTCCTGTATTCAAAATCCAAAGACGAAATAGCGTCCTTTGAAAACGCTTACGTCGTGTGTAGCGGCGGCGTTTGCAAGGGCGTTTTCGACGTTGTGCCGAGCGAGTTTGAACACTTTGAAATCGTTGATTTCGGGGACAAACTCATAATTCCCGGACTTTGCGATTTGCACATTCATGCGTCGCAATATGCTTTCCGCGGACTTGGCATGGACCTTGAACTTATGGACTGGCTCGCCGTCAACGCGTTTCCCGAAGAAAGCAAATTTTCGAATGCGGAATACGCAAACAAGGCGTACGCAATCTTTGCCGATGCGCTTAAAAAGAGTGCCACGACGAGAGCGTGCGTGTTTGCGACAAAGCACGAAGACGCAACGTTTTCGCTTATGTCCGCACTCGAAGATACGGGGCTTGTCACCAAAGTCGGCAAAGTCAACATGGATGAAGGCGCCCCCGAAAATCTCGTTGACGAAAGTGCAGAGAAGTCTGTAACCGAAACGAGAAATCTCATCGAAAAATCAAAGACTTTCAAGCGCACGGGGTATATTCTCACACCGAGATTTATCCCTTGCTGTTCGGACGAAACGTTGAAAGGACTTGAAAAATTGCAAGAAGAGTTCGATTTGCCCGTTCAGTCGCACTTGTCAGAAAACTACGGAGAGATAGAGTGGGTGCTTGAAAACAGAGACGTCGATTTTTACGGACAGGGCTATGACAAATTCGGTCTCTTCGGAAAGTCGAAAATCGGGAAGAGAGTGCCGACAATTATGGCTCACTGCGTACATTCCGGTGAAAAAGAAATTGCGCTTATGAAAGAAAACGGCGTGTTCGTTGCGCATTGTCCTGCGTCCAATGACAATCTTTGCTCGGGCGTTGCGCCGATAAGCGAATATCTCGAAAAAGGTTTGAAAGTCGGGCTAGGAAGCGACGTTGCGGGCGGACAAACGGAGTCGATATTCAGAGCAATGGTGGATGCTATTCAGGCGTCAAAACTCAGATGGAGACTGTACGACAAAAATGTGAAACCGCTCACTTTTGCAAACGCGTTCTATCTTGCGACAAAAGGCGGCGGTGAATTTTTCGGAAAGGTCGGAAGTTTTGAAAACGGATACGAATTCGATGCGGTAGTGCTTGACGATTCTGCGCTTTTGCATCCGCAACCGCTCGATTTGCTACAAAGGCTCGAGAGATTTGCCTACCTTTCGGGCGACGTTTGCGGCGGTGTGGTCGCAAAATTCGTACAAGGCGAAAGGATTGTGCTATAATGCTTTTATATGACGCTTTTTTGTAAAAGCATCGGCAAAGACGAAAAAACAAATTGTAGTTTTCAATAACGATAAAAGGGAAGAGAGTATGACAAAAATCGCAGTCATCGGTATGGGGCAGGGCGGAATGACCGCCGCAATCAAACTCGCAGAAGCGGGATACGCCGTTTCCGTGTTCGAGAAAGAGAAGCAAGGAAACGTAAGTTATCCGTGGAAGGACGATATACGCACGGAGATTTTCGGTCTCGTCGGCATGCCTATGCCCGATGAAAGCATTTATTGTCAAAAAAGCAAGTGGCTTTTTGTTTCACCGAACGAAGAGCATTCGCTTCCCGTTCCGCCGTGTCCGCCTATGGAAGAAGTGTCTATATCTCGTCGCGGTCTTGCGGATTATTTTGAAAAACTCGCAACCGAAGCAGGATGCGACATGCATTTTTCGACGCCCGTATCGTCGCTTGTTGTGAAAGACGACAAAGTTTGCGGAATCGTCGTGAACGGAAAAGAACAATTTTTCGATCTCGTAATTGACGCAAGCGGCATGAATTCGCCTTTCCGTGCGCAAGTTCCAAACAAATTCGGAGTGCAGGCAAAAGTTCTGCCAACCGACGTTATGTACGGGTATCGCGCGTTTTTCGATAAGGTTGACGGTGCGACGACGAGAGAAGAAGGTATAAACAGCACGCTCACGCTCAAACATCTCGGAGAGACGGGCATAAGTTGGTGCAATCTCAACGAAGACGGCAACGTCGACGTGCTTATAGGCAGAGTCGGCGGACTTGACGACAAACAAATCGAGAGCGCGATTCTTGCACTAAGAGCAAGCAATCAGATTCTCGGCACGCATCTTATAAGCGAAAACAAAGTCGAGATTTGCCTTAGAATGTCCATTGCAAGAGCGGTTGCGGACGGCTACGTCGCAATAGGTGACAGTGCGTTTATGACCATGCCGCTCATGGGCAGCGGAATAGAATCGTCCATGAAAGCAGGCGCGATGTTTGCCGACTACGTCACGAAAAATGCCGTCACTGATTTTACTGCAAAGAACACGTGGGGTTTTTATCACGATTATATGACGCAATACGGCGCGGATTTTGCATTTGTCGACGTGCTCAAACGCTGGGCGCTTGCACTCGATCCGAAAGTTATCGACTGGGTGTTCGGCGGCGGACTTATCGAAAAGAGCGATCTTGCGCTTGTCACAACCGATACGAGCGGCAACAAACCCAAAATCCCCGCAAAGTCGATAGTGAAAAAGGTCTTTATTCTTCTCGGACATCTTCCGCTCGTATTCAAAGCGGTCGGGTGTCTTGCAAGAAGTCTGAAAGCGAAGAATATCGCAAAGAAGATTCCTGCGACTTACGATGAAAAGAAAGTCGCAAAGTGGGCAAAGAAATACGACAGAATTTTATACAAGAACAACTGATTGAGAAGAGTATGTACAAAATAGCGAGAGTCGGATTGCATCATTTTGAAGAGCCGTGTTTGTCGGGTGAAAGGGGTAGCGGAACTATCTTCTTTTCGGGGTGCAATTTAAGGTGCTTGTTCTGCCAGAACTACGAGATTTCGCACGGCGGAAAGGGACTTGAAGTGAGCGCGAGCGAGCTTGTTGATTGCATGCTCTATCTTCAAGATATAGGTGCGCACAATATAAATCTCGTCACACCGTCAAATTACACCAATTTGCTCCAAACGACGCTTGAAAAGGCAAAACCGATAGTTAAACTGCCGATTGTGTGGAACAGCAGTGGATACGAGACGGTTGCCAATCTCAAAAAAATGGACAGACTCGTTGACGTGTATCTGCCCGATTTTAAGTATAGCGACGACAATTTGGCGTGGGAGTATTCTCATGCGAAAGGATATAGGGAAGTGGCACTTGCCGCACTTGCCGAAATGCGAAGACAGCAGCCCGAAGACGTTTTCGACGACGACGGCATGATGCAAAAAGGCGTCATCGTCAGACATCTCGTGTTGCCGGGGAAAATCGAAAATACGGCGACTGCGTTCAAAGACATAGCAAGCGTTGACAAGAATATGTTTGTGAGCGTTATGGGACAGTATTTCCCGACCGACAACGTAAAAAATCATCCGACGCTTTCAAGAAGACTTACGACAAGCGAATACGACGAAGCGATAGACGCGTTTTTCTCGGCAGGGTTGCACAACGGTTTTTCGCAAGACCTTGACAGTGCGACGGAAGAATACGTCCCCGATTTCGACTTGCAGAAAGTAAGGAATATTATAAATATATATAGACAAAGTTAAACAATATATACTGGCGTTTGCGTGAAACATACACAAATGCAACACGCATCGTGTGATTAAAAAAACTTTGAAAAAGTTGTCGAAAATCGGTTGCGCAAATCGGTCTGTTGTGCTAACATACTGTCAAATGTAAATCTTGGAGCAGGCGGTATGACTCAAAGCAACTCAAAACTCAAGAAAACCATTTTTGCAATGCACGGCGTTGCGGGGGTTGCGTTTTCTTTTGATGAGTGCCGTATCAGCCCCATTGATACAATAATTGCCTAATGAAGAAGTCCCGACGGACTTCTTTTTTTTGTGCCAAAAGGCACGGGCATAGCAAAGACAAAACAAAATTTATATACAGGAGAACGACAATGTCAAAAAATCAACTCGTTTATGACGTCAACGACAGACCGCCTTTCGGCAAATTGATTGTGTTTGCTTTCCAACAAGTGCTTGCAATCATGGCAGCGACAATCGCTGTGCCGACAATCATCGGTCTTCCCACACAAATTCCTGCGGCAATCTTGGGCGCAGGTCTCGGCACGATTGTATACCTTCTTTTCACAAAATTCAAAAGCCCGGTTATCATATCGAGTTCGTTTGCGTTTTTGAGTTCGCTCTCAACGGCGTTGGCATTCGGATATTGCGGAATCATTCTCGGCGGTGTCCTTGCAGGTCTCGTTTATGTGATTTTGGCAATAATCATCAAGTTTGCAGGCAGCAAATGGGTGTCTAAACTCATGCCCCCGGTCATCATCGGACCGACCGTCGCAATCATCGGTCTCTCTCTTGCAGGCAACGCAATGGGCGACATCGTCACGGCAAGCGGCGCAACCGTCAACAGAGGCTACAACCTTGTCGCACTCTTCTGCGGTCTTGTGACGCTCATCACAATCTGCATTTGCTCCACTCAAAAGAAATTTAAGATGGGACGCCTTATACCGTTCATCATCGGTATCGGCGCAGGCTACATCGTGGCTTCCTTCTTCTCGATTTTCGGATACTGCTTCAACGTCGAATATCTCAAGATAGTCAACTGGCAACCGCTCGTAAACAACTTCGCACCGCTCGGTGACGCGGCGGCAAGCGCAGGCGACAAAGTTCAGGCATTCCTTACGTATCCCGACTTCGCTCTCATCGAAGCAATCAAAGAGCTCGTCACGGGCAACGTCAGCCAGGCTGTTCAGACCGCAACGGGCGGCATCTCCACAACGCTCACTTGGGCGGGCGTCGGTGAAGTCGTGCTTGCGTTCGTACCCGTCGCACTCGTCGTCTTTGCAGAACACATTGCAGACCACAAGAACCTTAGTTCAATCATCGGCAAAGACCTTGTCGAAGGCGAACCCGGACTTTGCCGTACACTTCTCGGCGACGGCGTAGGCTCAATCGCAGGCACCGTGTTCGGTATCTGCCCCAACACGACTTACGGTGAATCCGTCGGTTGCGTGGCAATCACCAAAAACGCTTCCGTGTCCACAATCTTCACGGCGGCAATCATGTGCATCGTCTTGTCCTTCATCAGTCCCGTCATGGCACTTTTGCAAACCATTCCCGCTTGCGTAATGGGCGGCGTGTGCCTTACTCTCTACGGCTTCATCGCAGTCAGCGGTCTCAAAATGTTCAAGGACATCGACCTTGGCGACAACAAGAACCTCTTCACGGTCTCCACGATACTCATCGCAGGTATCGGCGGCCTTGCAATCAAGATTCCGTATCACGTTCTTGACAGTGATTTGATCGGACAGGTTGTCAAAGACGGCGCAATCGTCGATAAAGTGCTTTCACCTGCCGGTACTGTTGACAAGACCATCACCATCACTTCCATTGCAACCGCACTCATCCTTGGCATAGTCGTTCACGCAATCATCAGCGCAATCGAGAAAAAGCAGGGCGGCGACGGCAACGAAGAAGAAGTGAAAGAAGAGCCGCAAAGCCTTATCGCAGGCGCGGTCGCTCCCAAAGCGAAATTCGACGTCGGCGTTGACGAAGTCAAAGAAGTCGAACAAGAAGAAAAAGAAGAAGCAGTGCTCGAACAATTCCGCAAGGAAGAAAACGAAGCACAAAACGATATAAACGAATAAGTAAAAAGGAGTCAATCATGACGCAATACGAAAACGTACACATTCTCGACCATCCGCTCATCCGTCACAAAGTGGCAATCATCAGAGATAAAAACACTTCCACCAAACAATTCAGAGAAGTTATCAGCGAGATTGCAACACTCATGGCGTACGAAGCGTTCAAGGAAGTTCCCACTCAACAAATCACCGTGGAAACTCCGCTCGAAACCGTCGAACAAACCGTCGTCAAAGAAAACTCGATTGCAATCGTGCCCATTCTCCGTGCAGGACTCGGCATGGTGGACGGCATACTCACGCTTTTCCCCGCTGCAAAAGTCGGACATATCGGCATGTACCGCAACGAAGAAACCCTTGAACCGCAAGAGTACTATTGCAAACTTCCGCAAGGCATCGAAGACAAAGTCGTTATGCTCGTCGATCCGATGCTTGCAACCGGCGGCAGCGCAATCGACGCAATCGCGCTCTTGAAGAAACGCGGATGCAAACACATCAAATTCCTTGCCATAATCGGTGCACCCGAAGGAGTCGAAAAAGTTCACGCCGCTCATCCCGACGTTGAAGTTTACGTCTCCACGCTCGATCGCCAACTCAACGAGAACGGCTACATTTTGCCGGGGTTGGGGGATGCGGGTGATCGTATCTTCGGCACGAAATAAAAACGCGCTAAATAGCGACTGACTTTGGACGCGATTGACTTCGTAACAATCGCTATTCCGTCACTTCGTTCCTTGCAACACCCCGAGCCTGCCAACTCACGTACGTCTTGTACGTTAGGGTTGTCACACTCGGGGTGTTTTCGCGTCATTCATCTATTTATCGCGTTTTTATAGATAGTTTTATAATTATTAGCGAATAACTGTGGCACGGGCGCAGAAAAAAGTTTGTCATTTCGTTTCCACGAGATCCTTCGATACTCTCAGGATGACAATTTTTTTTGGTTGCGCCCGAAACGAAAACTTATTCGGAGCGTACTTATAAACGGTATTTGTAACTTCAAAGACGGAACATGAGCCGCAACGGCGGCGAGCAAATAAGCGCCGAGCAAGACGGTTTGTACAAGTGAGCAAGTGCGTGTTGTTCTTTGCACTTGAGAACGAGTGGCATAATAAGAGCACGATACTTTTCTATGCGAGTGCCGCCTGTCTTCCCCGCGAGCGACGGACAGTGTTGTAGGGAAAGCATCCTATACGAGTGGTGGAAGAAATACCGGCGCGGACCGGAAAGATGGGGCAATTCTATTTAAGGTTTCAAACGCAAAACTTTTGCAGAGATGTAAAAAAACAAAACTTATCAGGCGCAAGTGTTTATCGTTTCGTTTCCACGAGATTCTTCGATACTCTCAGGATGACAAAGTTTTTGGGATGCACCCGAAACGAAAACTTAAAATAAAACATATTTTGGCGTGTTTATAAATTTTTGTGACAATTGCGTTTTCCTGTGATACAATTTTTATATATAAAAGTCGGGTAGGCTATGAAGAAAAACTTGCTCAAAATTTTATGCGTGGTATTTTTGTTAGTGGCAATGGCCGTGTTTTTTGCGTGCAACGATGATGGGGGAAACACTCCCGATCCGCAACCCAAGCCGCCAACTGAAGAGGAAATTCGCAATGCGAATATGTCTAAAAAAGACGGCGTTGAGTACGGTGAAGACATCGAGATTGAATACGATTCGCAAATAACGGGCGCAAAAAAGCACGCAATGGTGACACTTCCGGTCGGATATACCGAAGAAAAGTCCTATCCCGTGCTATATTTGCTTCACGGAATGGCATGCGACCATCACGCCTGGCTTGACGATTGCAACGCAAAATACATCGTTCAAAATCTTGCGCTCGAAGGTAAGGCTGAAGAAATGATTCTCGTGTCCGTAAACTCCATTGTGAACGAGACGGAGATAGCCCCGTCGTTTACAGACGACTCGTACGCTCCTATGTTCGACAAGACTGCGGACGAAATCTTCACGTCTCTTATGCCGTACATCAACGAGCATTATTCAACGCTCACGGGCAAGCAGAACACCGCAATCGCAGGATTTTCCATGGGCGGAAGAGAAACTCTTCTCACGGCGTTTGCGCATCAGGACGCTTTCGATTACGTAGGAGCGTTTTCATCTGCGGGCTTCGATAAAAAAGTCATATCCTTCAACAATGCCATTCCCGATTTCAAATACGACGAAGGGCAGTCTTTCAAGGTGCTTATGCTTGCAATAGGCAATATGGATACGATGACCGGCGGCGTCACTCCCGGCATCAGAATCAAATTTGACGACAACGGCATAGAGTATCAGTCAAAAACGTACACCGGCGGACACACATACGGCGTGTGGAAAAACGCACTTTACGACTTTGCGGTGCAACTTTTCAAATAAACGCAGGGCTTGAAACGGTAACAAAATTTTACGTCTAAAATATGAAAACTTAATATGAAAAGAAAAAAGATTTGGTGATTGCCAAATCTTTTTTCTTGCAGATGAGAAATTTGTTTATGTGCCGCAACGTGCTCTTTGCAGTGTATAGGCACGGAAGTTTGTTCGATTGAAATTATTCTCGTAATGACGAATATCTTTGCTTCCGTCGTGTCCAAAAATCCCTTTTGTCAATAGTTTACGGTTGCTTGTCAAACGTTTTGAGAATTTCTCGATTGCTCTTGCAACATGCGTGACAGGAATGCTTTCGTGCGGTCTTCTTTCGGAGAAGTGAAGATTTCGTCGGGAGAGCCTTGCTCGACGATTACGCCGCCGTCCATAAACACGACCTTGTTTGCAACGTCTCTTGCAAAAGCCATCTCGTGCGTGACGACGAGCATCGTAAGACCGCTTTCGGCAAGGTCTTTCATAACTTCAAGCACTTCGCCCACCATTTCAGGGTCGAGAGCGGAAGTGGGTTCGTCAAAGAGAATGACTTCGGGGGACATAGCAAGGGCGCGAGCGATTGCCACGCGTTGTTTCTGACCGCCCGAGAGTTGTTTCGGCTTTGCGTTGACGTATGCGCTCATGCCGACGAGTTCAAGATATTTGAGCGCAATTTCGTTGGCTTCGGCTTTCTTCATTTTCAACACTTTTCTAGGCCCGATAGTGCAGTTTGAAAGCACGCTCATATTGTTGAACAGATTGAATGATTGAAACACCATAGTGACTTTTTCGCGGTATTTGGGCGCGGATTTAGTCTTGGTGATGTCTTCGCCGTGATAGTAAATCTCGCCCGCAGTCGGCGTTTCAAACAGGTTTATGCAACGCAGAAGAGTGGATTTGCCGCTGCCCGAAGAGCCTATTATGCAAGTCACGTCGCCTTTGTACACGTCGAAATCGATGTCTTTTAGCACTTCGTGATCGCCGAAATTTTTGCCGAGATGTCGTATCTCGATTATCGGTTCTTCGACGCGGTTTTCATCGAAAAGGGAAGTTGAAGTGTCGTTTTCAGTGCTTTCAACCGCCGTTTCTGCATTTTGAGCCGTATTTTCGATGTCGTTTATAGTTTCGATATTTTCTATTCTTTCGTCGTTTTTCATTGTTGATTTTCTCCCGTCGCTTTGTTTTCTCTCACGATAGATTCGGCGTCCATATTTTGAGAGCCCATAATCCGATAGTCTTTCTTGCCGTCCATTTTCTTTTCGACAAGACGCAGGATTCTGGTTATCGTGAACGTCAGCACGAAGTATATCGCGGCAATCACGAGATATGTTTCAAACGTTGCGTAAGTGTTGAGCGCAATTGATTTGCCATAGAAGAACAGTTCGGTGAAGCCGATGACGTTCAAAACGGAAGTGTCCTTTATATTGATGACAAATTCGTTTGCAACGCTCGGCATAATGTTGCGCAGTGCCTGCGGAAGAATGACGTTCCACATTGTCTGCGAGTGCGTCATGCCTATAGCTTGCGCACCTTCAAACTGTCCTTTGTCAACGGATATTATGCCGCCGCGCACGATTTCGGCCATATATGCGCCCGTGTTTATCGATACGATGATGAGACCTGCAAGCGTGACGTTCATCGTGTTGCCGTCGTTGAGAAGCGCAAATCCCCAGAATATGACCATTGCCTGCACCATCATAGGCGTGCCGCGGAACACTTCGATGTATATCGACAAAATCACGTCGCCTATTTTTTTGAGCACTGCAAGGAATTTGTTTTTCGGTTTATCGAGCGTGCGATACATGCCGATAAGAAGACCGATAAACAAGCCCACGACCGTGCCGACGATTGCAACGAGAATGGTGTATCCTACGCCTTTGAGAATCCAAGCGTAATACTTTTGGAAAATGCCGCCTATTCTCGTGAAAAACGTCGATTGTGTTTCAGAACTCGAATTGTCTGTGGAGTATTGCACCGCGCTTTCCATAAGGGAGAGACGTTCGTCTGCGCTTATGTCCGAAAGCACGTTGTTGATTGCGTCTTTCTGGTCGTATCCGTATCTCATGCCGATTGCAAGAGACGTGTCTTCCGCGCTTGCTTTGAAACCGTTTTCGTTGTTTTTGAGATGAACGTATGTAAGTTGTGAGTTGGCGGCGCAGTCCGCAATCGCGCCCGGCTCTTCTGCGACGTAGCCGTCAATAGCCTTTGAGTTGAGCGCAACCGTCATATCGGGGAACGTTGCCATAGGAGTGCCGCGAGTGATTCCGTAGGTTGACGCTTGCGCTTCGAGTGCTGCGTCGTGGAACGTGCCTTGCTGAGCAACGAGATTTGCGCCTGCAAAGTCCGAAAGAGAAGTTGCGGTTGCATATCTTCCGTCTTTTCTAACCACGATGACGAGATTGCTTTCGTAGTACGAATCGGAGAAGTCGATAGATTCGCGTCTTTCGGCGGTCGGACTCATACCTGCGATGATAAGGTCAAGCGTGCCTGTCTTTACGCCGGGGACAAGAGAGTCCCAGTCCAGTTTCGTTATGACCAGTTCTTTTCCGAGAGCGTCTGCTATGCGCTTTGCGATTAGTATGTCGTAGCCGTTTGCGTAACCTTCGGCGTTGGAGATTTTAACAGCGCCGTTTGCGTCCGTCATTTGCGTGAAGTTGAAGGGAATGTATGCACACTCAAGCCCTACAACAAGTTTTTCCTTGTGCTCGTCACCGTTTTTGTTGCAGGCAGAGAGTGCAAACACGCAACCGACGACGACGGTCAAGACCAAAATCATATCTTTGATTTTGGTCTTGACCGTCGTAGCCGTTTGCGTAACCTTCGGCGTTGGAGATTTTAACAGCGCCGTTTGCGTCCGTCATTTGCGTGAAGTTGAAGGGAATGTATGCACACTCAAGCCCTACAACAAGTTTTTCCTTGTGCTCGTCACCGTTTTTGTTGCAGGCAGAGAGTGCAAACACGCAACCGACGACGACGGTCAAGACCAAAATCAAAGATATGATTTTGACGGTTCTTTTCATTTTTTTTACTCCTGAAAGTTGTTTTTCATCTTGCTTTGCGGATAAAAAAAACCGCAATGCTAACAACATTGCGGCAAAAAACTGACTCAATGCTGATAGCGCTCCACTTTGCAGTGACAGTACAACGCATATTCTGCGTTGTCCCAAGAGTGACCGTTTCAGACCAAACGAAACATTCTTTCGGCGAGTTTTCCTTTGCCACCGCAACGAAGTCTGCGTTGTCGGCTTGTCATAAAACTCGCGCCTCTATCAAGTTGATGAACAGAGTGTAGCACAACGCTTTCGCAATGTCCAGCAAATCAAGGCAAGTTGTGAAAAAAGTCGTTTTTCGTCGAATATCGGCGTTGACACATTCTTCAAAACTTGATAATATATTTGTCGGGGCGCGCACCTTAAGTCGTGAAAGGAAGGATATATGAGAGAAGTCATTGCGTTCAGAAGAGAACCGTACGGGGTTGTGATAGGCATTTTCGGACCCGTTTGTTGTGGATTTGTAGCCGCGTTTATATACGGTCTTATCGTTGATTTCAGCATAGGGCTGGTGATTGCCTTCGTTTTTTGCTCGCTGTTGTTTATAATCGGGTTCGTCGTTCTCTTGATAATGTCAAAGTTTGTGCCCAAAGTCATTCTCGAATACGACAGAGAAACCAACGAAATAATTTACAACGAGTATAACAACGTCGCACACAGAATATCTCCCGATAAAATCGTGGACATCGTGGGCGGAATAAGTCCGTACCAAGTGAGAGATTTAGGGCGTTGGCTCGATATAATCGTCAAAGAAGGCGAAATCGAAGGCGACGAGTTGAACGACAAAAGGGAATACTACAAGACGTATCACGTGCCGCATATCGACCACCCCAAAGCAATCAAACGCAATATCGACAGAATAAAGAAATACGGCAAGGACGCAGTTCTCAACGACGGAGAAACCGCAGAATACGAAAGTGAAGATTAATAAATATGAAAAATGTTTCATATTAATTGACTTAACGGAATGGCGGTGGTATATTGTAGGCGGAAATAAAAAAGGAGCGTGCAATATATATGATTGAAATAAATTTGCAAGTTGAAGGAATGCAATGCGGTATGTGCGAGTCGCACGTCAACGACGCAGTGCGCAAAGCGGCAAACGTGAAGAAAGTCACGTCATCGCATACGGCAGGCAAGACAGTCGTCATCGCAAACGACGACACCGACGTTGAAGCAATAAAGCAAGCGATTGCAAAAGACGGATACGGGGTTAGGGAAGTCACCGTAAAACCGTATGAAAAGAAAGGTCTTTTCTCTTTCTTGAAGAAATAATATTCTTCAAGAATAGAAGTTTTATAATGTTTTAAAAAACAGTCGGCAGACGTCGGCTGTTTTTTATATCCTTTAAAGAATTCTTTTATTATGTTTTTATATTGTTGTTTAATCATTTTTTATATCGGCATTTTCGACTTTTACTGTGGAATCAAGTTTTTTCTGCGATATGCACTCTTGGCCGACATATTGTTTTTTATGTTTAATACATTTTACTATTAAATGTGCAATAAGTTTATAGATTACGGCAAGCAGTAAAGTAGCGCCGAAGGTAATGAGAAATTTTGCGTACTCCGGAACGGTAACGTAAACATAATCAAGCAATTGTATGATTGCAGGGTGGAACAAGTATGTAGCAAGCGATATTCCGCCCAAAAATCCAAATACGGAATTGACTTTTTGATTCGTAACGGTAACACCCTTTCCTGCAAAAGTTATTGATATTGCAACAAAAGTGCAAATAACGGTTATTATCATTCCAACAAACGAAAGATCGGGATTGAGCGGAATAAAACCGATGAGAATAGGAATGATAAAGAAAACTATTTCAACGATTTTTAGAACAATCGTTTTGAGATTGTTTAATTCTTTCTTGGAAATAAGCACGGAAAGATAGTATGCAAACATACCGATACACATTTCGCTCCATGCGCGGACATTAAAAATCAAATTCTGCGGAAGAGTCCAGTTCGTAGAAAAACCGACTGTTATTAATATCAAAAGCACTATTGAGACAAGAATAGTCGGGACAAATACGCCTTTGACTTTTTTTCGAAGCAAAAAGGCAATCGGGAACATGATTGCAAGACATAGCAACATTGATGAAATGTACCATTCCGGAACGATCAAAGCTGCGTCAAAGGATGAGTTCCACGTCACTACCATTTGAACGAGAAAAATGCTCGGAAGACCTTGAATAAATCTTTGAGAAAACGATTGAGCGTCGCAGCATGCAATTATTATTAAGACGGCAATAATTGCGATGGTATGAGTAGGGAAGATTCCTTTGATTTTCCCTATCATAAATTTGCCGTAATTTTTAAGAAGATTTCCACTTTGCAATGCGTATTTTTCTATTGATTTTGCAAAGAAAAATCCAGTCAGTATAAAGAAAAATTCAACGGCCAAAGCACCCCATTCAAAAAAGTCCGTTTTAGAAGTTGAAAAACTTGCTTGAACGTGATAACCGATGACAAGCATACTGAATAGAAATCTTGCGAATTCAACCAAATTATTTCTCGTTTTCATTGTGTTTAATCCTATGTTTTTTATTAGATTATATCATAAGCAAGTCTATGCTGCAATGACATTTTCAGAGCGTTTTCCCGTGAATACCGACGCCACCCAAGCGGGTGGCGTCGGTATAAGTTAAATAGGGGGGAGATAATTAGCCAAGTACGTACGCAAAGGATGCTGCGGTGTTTGCGCAAGTCATCATGGTGAAGAGCAGAGTGTTTATCACAGCTCCCAGCCATACGTTGCCGGTCTTTGCGGTCATTCTTCTCGAAATTACGGTGGAGATTGCAAGGATGGGAACCATCGGGATAAGCACGATGTATCCGAGTGCCATATCCTTTTGCCACAACACGCCTGTGGTGGTGAATGTGCCGTATTGAATTGCAATCATCAAGAGCACGCCGATTATGTTGAAGAACACGTTGATGAGAATCGTTGCCCATTCGGGAAGGTTCTTTGCGCGGAAGCCTTCGTTGAAGATTGCGCTGACGCTGAAGAAGATTCCGAAGAAGAGTGCGTATCTCATCATTGTGGGAAGCATTTCGACGTTGAACACCTTGATTGCAAGCGTCCAGATTCTGAAGTCAACGGTCCATGCTTGCCAATTGATATAGGTGACGATATACACGCTTGCGACTGCGATTATGCCAAGCAGCAACGTCTTTGCAAGACCTTTTATGCCTGTTTGCACTCTTGCGGGAGCAAACGGATTATCTGTGTGCGCGGACGCTTCTTCTTTGTATCTAAAGCGATTGAACGTGCCGTTGATTGCCCACAGGAAGAGCACGACTGCAAGTGCGAAGAGTGCGGTGCAGACTGCCCATACGCACACCCAGTTGGTCGTGTCTTGCGGATAGAGTTGGGTGTTGGGGAAGAATTTGTCTCCGAATTCTGTGCATATCGGTTGAATGGTGAGTCCCGAGAAGATTGCCACTGCGATTGCACCTATCCAGTAGGTCAGATGCTTTTGCACGCCGTGAAGCGGAGCGGGTTCGAGCGGCTTGTTGCCGACCCAGACCATTTCGCCGTTCTCGTTTGCGACTTGTTCGCCGACTGCGATGGACTTGAAGAATCTCGTTTTGAGAAGGAGTCCGATGAGCGGGAAGAGCATTGCGATGACTGCGATGAGACCGAGAAGCGAGAATGCTTCTTTAAGCCACCAGGTTTGTTTGCCTTCTGCAATGTATTTGTGTCCGTTGGGAGTGCCGAATGCGTTGTAGAAGAAGTTTACGACAGCGTTTGCGCCTTCCACGGATTCGTGGTTTTGCGGGTGAACGCCTGCGATTTCGTATATGGCGCGGAAAGTTCCGTCAACTGCTTGTCCGCCTTCGGGAGTGACAAGTTCTGCGCCCGTTGCGGTTTGTTTGTAGATGCCTTTGTTGACAATCGTGTCTTCAGCGGTGAGACCTAGGAATTTCTTTGCGGTTGTGGTGGAGAGAAAATCTCTTGCAATCGTGCCGCCGTTTTCTTTTGTCGTGAAGAAGAATTCGTCGTCTTTTGCTTTAAGGAAGCCGACGGATACGTCGCTGCCTGCGCCCATAAACGAGCTCCAAGCCTGCATCAAACCTGCAGAGACGATGCCGACGTTCTTGTCCGCCATAAGCGTTGCCGCCGTGGTGTAACCGCCCATCGAGTGACCGGAGATACCGATTTTGGATTTGTCGACGATGTCAAGGTTGTAGAGATACTTTGCAGAATCGTACAAGCCGTTTGTCGCCATCAGAGCGTTTTGGTTGCCGCTGTTGTCGTAGTTGCCGTGTCCTTCGCGGTCGACGGTGAGAACGATGAATCCGCGGCGTGCAAGTTCGATTGCGTTCTGAAGTTGCATTTCACGGTTGTTGAGATATCCGTGAGTGAGAACGACTGCCGGGAGCGGATTTTCGGGGCTTGCGTCCTTGGGGACGAACAATATACCCGACACCACTTTGCCTTTGACGGCGGTTTGAGTTTCGACGGGCGTTCCGTCTTCTCCAACCGTCGTAGTCGTGATAGTTCCCGTGTTGGTTTCGTCTCTAAGGTCGGTTACGGTCACTTTGAAACCGTCCGATTGAATGCACGAAGCACAGAAACTGCTTACGAAAATAACGAGCAGGCAAACGACAAGGAAAATAAGGTTGACTTTGTTTTTCTTGCAGAAATTTGCAACGTTGTTTTTTACGTAATCCATAATTTTCTCCTTATAATATATTTTTTTTGTTGAATTTCTCACGGGCGCAGCGCCCAAGACCTATCGGTCTGACTGTTTTGATTTTTAATGCACTTTTAATATACATTTTGTTAGATAAAATTTCAATTGACAATTCTGCGCTCTTGGTGTAAAATTTTATTGTAGAAATTAGACTACAAATTGTATTGTAAGGACACAAGGACGTAAAATATGAAGAGTAGATTTGAAGAATTCATAGAAATCGACAAGTTTCGTCAGGCTCTCGGCTACGTCTCAAGAGCCACAGGAATGGCGTTTTCGGTGCTCGATCCGCTTGGAAACGTCATAATTTACCCGATGAACGAGTGGGATTTTTGCAAAGAAGCGCGCAAAGATCCAAAAGTGGCCGCCAAGTGTGTGGACTGTATAGTCCACTCTGCAATTGCCGCCGCAAAAAGCAAACGCACGCACTTTTTCAAATGTCAATACGGACTTTTGGAATTCGTCGTGCCCATTTTTATCAACGGCGAATACGTTTCGGCAGTGTGCGGCGGTGAAGTGCGCACGGACATCGACGATACGGTGGATTACGTCTATCCGCAAGAAGAATTCGACCCGAAACTGCAAGAGTTGTTCGACAATTTCAGAGTGGTGGAGAAAGATCGCTATTATGCCGCTACAAAACTCATCGAAATAATGGTCAACAATCTGTCGAGTCTCGATATGATGATGAAAATCACAAAAGTGAACGTGGACACGGAAAAAGTCGATTCGCGCGTCAAAACCGCCGTCGATTATATTCACGAAAACTATGCGTCCAAAATCACGCTTGCGCAACTTGCGGAGATGTCCTACGTCAGCGAGAACTATTTCTCGAAACTCTTTATGCGCGTTATGAAACAAAACGTAACGGACTATATTGCGAATTACCGCATAGAAAAGGCAAAGGAGTATCTTCTTCAGACGGACCTAAAAGTCGGCAAAATCGCAGAAATGGTCGGATTTGAAGACCCTGCGTATTTCCACCGTATGTTCAAGAAGTTCACGGGCACGACTCCGCATCAATTCCGCACCGTGATTGGCATCTAACGCGCACGCATACGCGTACAATAAATATCGGGCAAAGAAAGGTGTTTCATTATTTCTGCAAAGATAAATGCAAAAATAACTTGCCATTTGGATATAATATGATATAATCAATTCACCAAAAGCGTTTGATTGTTACGCGATTTGGGGGTGTTTTTGGATTCGACACTCAGTTTTAGGCGGTATAAGCACGTCGTAGGCTCGGCTACGTTATCAACGGAAACTTAAAATTAAATGCAAAAAACAATCAAAAGAGCTCCAACATGGAGTTCGCTCTTGCTGCGTAATTAACTAGTCAGCACGTCGCCCCAAGGTTTTCTGTTCCCTTGGCAAGCGGCGTCAGAAAAACAGACAACGCGACTTGATTGCTTGGTAGAGTCGTTGTCATCACGAGCTTATCAAACGGCGGTTTGCAAATGAACCAAAGGGCGAAACATTCAATCATTTGCTAAACGTGTAGAAAGTGCCGAAGACGGCTGTTTGGACCGGGGTTCAAATCCCCGCACTTCCACCAAAAACTCGAAAACCGTGTTTCTAACACGGTTTTTCTTTTGTTTTTTGTGCGGTGATTGCACGATTTTGTTGAAATCGTGCCGTTGCTATGCAACGTGAACCTCTTTCGGCTGCACGCGATTGACCTTTGGTAGCAATCGCTGATTGGCAAATCCCCGCACTTCCACCAAAAACTCGAAAACCGTGTTTCTAACACGGTTTTTCTTTTGTTTTTTGTGCGGTGATTGCACGATTTTGTTGAAATCGTGCCGTTGCTATGCAACGTGAACCTCTTTCGGCTGCACGCGATTGACCTTTGGTAGCAATCGCTGATTGGCAAATCCCCG
>ERZ1024397.15-NODE-15-length-37902-cov-17.625968_pt1 | contig 37902 bp, 29 predicted proteins | sample MGYA00520786_ERZ1024397 | MGnify/ENA primary metagenome ERZ1024397 (study PRJEB33242, sample SAMEA3444275) | Homo sapiens | biome: Host associated; feature: Gastrointestinal tract; material: Stool | place: Uganda | collected 2011-01-01 ... | reverse complement strand
CACGTCAAGTGGTCGAACAATTGCAAAATCTTATCGCCGAAAACAATCTCAAAGACAAGGTTGAGCTCGGCGGCACGTTCTGCATGGGCAAATGCCAACAAGGCGTTTGCGTAAGCGTGGACGATGCGTTTTTCTCGGTATCGCCCGAAACAACGCAAGAGTTCTTTGACAAAGAGATACTTGCAAGATTATAATTGAGATATGATTATCGTACAAATATGCGTTGGCAGCGCTTGTCACATTAAAGGCTCGCAGGACATCGTGGAGATGTTCAAGGCGGAGATCGAAAATCGCCATCTCGAAGACGAGATTATTCTCGCAGGCAGTTTTTGCCTTGGCAAATGCAATCGGGTGGGGGTGACGGTGTCTGTCAACGACGACGTGTACGTCGGAATCACCAAAGAAGGCTTTGCGGAGTTCTTCAAAGAACACGTTTTGCCGCTTGTTGACGCCGACAGGAGTTGATATGGATTGTCTTACCTTGAAGAAATCAAACTGCAAAAACTGCTACAAATGCATTCGTCATTGCCCCGTAAAAGCCATACGCTTTTCGGGCAACCAAGCCCACATCATAGGCGACGAATGCATTTGTAGCAGTTTTTGCCTTGGCAAATGCAATCGGGTGGGGGTGACGGTGTCTGTCAACGACGACGTGTACGTCGGAATCACCAAAGAAGGCTTTGCGGAGTTCTTCAAAGAACACGTTTTGCCGCTTGTTGACGCCGACAGGAGTTGATATGGATTGTCTTACCTTGAAGAAATCAAACTGCAAAAACTGCTACAAATGCATTCGTCATTGCCCCGTAAAAGCCATACGCTTTTCGGGCAACCAAGCCCACATCATAGGCGACGAATGCATTTTGTGCGGTCACTGCTTTGTGGTTTGTCCCCAAAACGCGAAAGAGATTGTCAACGAGACGGAAAAAGCAAGAGTGCTTATCAATTCGGGAGACCCGGTGTACGTGTCTCTCGCTCCGTCTTTTATCGCCAATTATGAAGGCGTGGGCATCGGCGCAATGAGAGACGCGCTCAAACAACTCGGATTTGCCGACGTTGAAGAGACCGCTCTCGGCGCAACCGTCGTCAAAAACGAATACGAAAGACTTTTGAGAGAAGAAAAGCGCGATATCGTCATATCGTCTTGCTGCCACACGGTCAATCTTCTCATCCAAAAGTATTTCCCCAACGAATTGCCCTATCTTGCGGACGTGCTTTCGCCCATGCAGGCGCATTGCGCGGACATAAAAAAGAGACACCCGGGCGCAAAAACCGTGTTTATCGGACCTTGCGTCGCAAAAAAGGACGAAGCGTCGCACTATCAAGGCATCGTTGACGCCGTGTTGACCTATGAAGAATTGACCGAATGGCTCAACAAAGAAGGCATCACGCTCAAACACGAAGTGGACGACACAGAGGAGAGCAGAGCAAGATTCTTCCCCACAACGGGCGGTATTCTCAAGACGATGAGCCTTGACGCGCCCGGCTACGACTATATGGCGATCGACGGCATCGAAAACTGCATTTCCGCACTCAAAGACATCGAGCAAGGCAACATTCATCACGCCTTCATAGAGATGTCGTCTTGCGTGGGAAGCTGCGTGGGCGGTCCCGTTATGGAAAAATACCATCCGTCTCCCGTTAGAGAGTATCTCGCCGTGGCAAACTATGCGGGCAAGAAAGATTTCAAGGTGGATCAACCCGATCAAACGGAGATAAGAAAGCACTTTACGTTTATCGAACGCGAGCGTAAGATGCCCACCGAAGAAGAGATTGCAAGCGCATTGCGCCAGATGGGCAAGATGAGCAAACGCGATGAACTCAACTGCGGCAGTTGCGGCTACAACACTTGCAGAGAAAAAGCAATCGCCATCTGTCAAGGCAAGGCGGAAGTGTCAATGTGTTTGCCCTTCTTGAAAGACAAGGCGGAAGGATTCTCGGACAGAATAGTCAACAACACGCCCAACGGCATCATCGTTCTCAACGATTCGTTTGAAGTGCAACAGATAAACAATGCGGCAAGGAAGATTATGAACATACGTTCGTCTTCCGACGTTCTCGGTGACAACGTCGTGCGTATTATGGACCCGAAAGTTTTCTATGAAGTGCAGAAACGCAAGTTTAACGTGCACAATCGCAGACTTTATCTTGCCGAATATAAAAGATATATCGAACTTACCGTCATCTACGACACCGACAATCATCTGTATATCGGCATAATGCGCGACATCACCGACGAAGAGAACGAGAGAGAAAAGAAAGAAAGCATCTCGAAGCAGACCATAGAGACCGCCGACAAGGTCGTTGACAAGCAAATGCGCATCGTTCAGGAGATTGCGTCGTTGCTTGGCGAGACCGCGGCGGAAACAAAAATCGCGTTGACCAAATTGAAGGAGTCTATCAAAGATGAATGATTTGTGTGCCGACATCGGCTACAAAAGCATAAATCACGTTGGCGAGCAGTTGTGCGGAGACCACGTTGACGTTGTCAATCAGGGTGAAGACTCCACGGTTATCGTGCTTGCGGACGGGCTGGGAAGCGGCGTGAAAGCGAGCATACTCTCAACGCTCACGAGCAAAATCATTTCCACTATGATGGCGGAAGGGTTGACGCTCGAAGATTGCGTCGAGACCATTGCCGCCACTTTGCCGATATGCTCGGTGCGCGGCGTGGCGTATTCGACCTTCACAATCGTGCATCTTGTCGACAACAGAGAGGCGGAACTCATCCAATACGACAATCCGCAAATCATTCTCATCCGTGACGGACAAAACTACGAGTATCCGCGCACCGAGATGATAATCGGCGGAAAGAAAATCTACAAATCCACGGTCACGTTGCTTGAAAACGACATCTTCGTTCTTATGAGTGACGGCTGTCCGCACGCAGGACTTGGAATCTCTTACAACTTCGGTTGGAAGAGAGAAGACATAATCTCGTTTATGGAAAGCATCAGCATGGTGGGATACACCGCAAAAACGCTTTCCACCATACTTGTCGACGAGTGCAACAAACTTTACGGCGAGAAGCCGGGCGACGATACGACGGCGTGCGTCATTCGCATCCGCAAGCGCGAGCCTATGAATATACTTTTCGGCCCGCCGTCCAATCCCGACGATTGCGACAGAATGATGTCCTTGTTCTTCTCGAAGGAAGGAAAACATATCGTTTGCGGCGGCACGACTTCGTCCATTGCGGCAAAGTATCTCGGAAAACCGTGCAGAGCGACGCTCAACTTCGAAGCACCCGACGTTCCGCCCATTTCCGAAATAGAAGGCGTGGATTTGGTCACCGAAGGCGTCATAACGGTCAACAAAGTGCTGACTTACGCAAAGGACTATCTCAGCGACAACGAAAGTTATTCGCAATGGAGTTTCAAGCGCGACGGCGCGTCGCTTATGGCAAGATTGCTCTTCGAAGAAGCTACGGATATCAATTTCTTCGTCGGAAGAGCGATAAACCCTGCGCATCAGAATCCCGATTTGCCGATAAATTTCAGCATCAAAATGAATCTCGTCAAGGAACTCAGCGAGTGCTTGACAAAGATGGGCAAGCGCGTAAAGGTGGCGTATTTCTGATAAAACACGCTTTCACGGAAAGCGCATAAAACGCAAAAACCTGCAAATTTCGCAAACAAAATAAGAAAATTTTGTAAAATTTGCACAAAATGAGCAAAATATCGTTGATTTATATCAAATATAGTATATAATTCAACACGGCATACAAATTGAAAAAGATAGGTGTAGATATGAGAATTTTCGACACAAAAGTTCAACATCTCAAATATAAAGTGCTTCGCGAAGTCGCAAGGGAAGCGTGGGCGGACAGACTCGGAGAGACCGCAATCGACATTCCCAAACGTATCGTGCCGGGCAAAATCCCAACCATGCGTTGTTGCGTTTACAAAGAACGCGCAATTTTGACCGAACGCGTCAAACTCGCAATGGGTGGAAACAAGGAAAATCCCAACGTCATCGAAGTCATCGACATTGCTTGCGATGAGTGCCCGATGGGCGGATACGAAGTCACACAGGCTTGCCGTGGCTGTCTTGCACACCGTTGCGAAGACGCCTGCAAATTCGGTGCAATCACGCTTGACGCTCAACACGTCGCGCATATCGACAAATCAAAGTGCAAAGAGTGCGGTGCATGCGCAAAGGTCTGCCCGTACAGCGCAATCATCAATCACAAACGTCCGTGCGAAAACGCTTGCAAAGTCAAGGCAATCACGATGGACGAAAGTTGTGCGGCAAAAATCGACAATTCCAAGTGCATAGAATGTGGCGCGTGCGTGTATCAATGCCCGTGGGGTGCAATCTCCGATAAGTCGTACATTCTCAACGTCATCGACCTTATCAAGAAGAGCGAGAACAACACAAAATACAAACTTTATGCCGTAGTTGCTCCGTCAATTTCCAGCCAGTTTACTTACGCAAAACTCGGACAGGTCATCACGGGACTTAAAAAACTCGGATTCTACACGGTCGTAGAAGCGGCACTCGGTGCGGATATGGTGCTTTTGGAAGAAGGCAAAGAACTTGCTCAAAAAGGTTTTCTTACAAGTTCGTGTTGTCCGGCGTTTGTGTCGTACATCAAGAAGAATTTCCCGACGCTCGTGCCTTACATCTCGCACAATCTCTCGCCGATGGGCATGATTTCCAAGTATATCAAGGACACAACGCCCGACGCAAAAGTCGTGTTTATAGGACCTTGCACCGCAAAGAAAGCGGAGATTCTCGACGAGAAAGTGAAGCCGTACGTTGATTCGGTCATCACGTTTGAAGAATTGCAAGCGCTTTTCGACAGCAGAGATTTCGACATCACGACACTTGAAGAAGGCGTGCTTGACAACGCGTCGTACTTCGGACGTATCTTCGCAAGAAGCGGCGGACTCAGTGATTCTCTTAAAGAGTCTTTGAAAGAACAGAACATCGATTTTGATCTCAAATCGTGCGCTTGCGACGGCATCGAACAATGCAAGATCGCCCTTATGAAAAAGAACAAAAACATCGGCGATTTCAACTTCATCGAAGGTATGGCATGCGTCGGCGGTTGCATAGGCGGCGCAGGCTGTCTCACGCACGGCGAGAAGAACAAAGCCGAAGTCGACAAATACGGACAGGAAGCACTCGAAAAGACAATTCTCGACGCCGTGTCCGTCCTTAAATAACTTCTATTATTTTTTATTTGGAAGAGCCGCTTTTCTCCCCCTGATTTTTTGCGGCTCTTTCTTTTTGCAAAAAAATCCGAAAACGCATTAAAAAAGAAGAAAATCGATGCGGATATTAAGGCAGTTAGAACACCGCTTTTCATTGTTATTTTGAGAATTTTGGCGGTTTTTGTCGCATTTTGCGATTTCTTGCAAAAATACGAAAAATGCACAGTTGACAACATTTGTATAAAATTGTAAAATAGTCTATATGATTTCCGCACGCGCCCGGCGCTTGCGGTTATATCGGAAGGTAGTTATGCAAAAGAAAATCCCGTGCGTTTTTATGTGCATCGTCGTTTTGACGCTCGCAATGGGAGCATTCGTTGCTTGCAACAGCAGCGAATTGCCGTCCACGTTTGAAATGCCCGAAGGTTCTCGTCCCGATCAGGCGAGTTTGTTTTCGGCAGAAGAAATGAGCAAGATAAACGCCGCACTTTCTGCCGGAGCAACGCAGGAACAGAAGAAAGAAGCGGTCATGATTCTGTATTCGACCGCAAACGCAAGCCGCATCAACACGCCGCTTTCTCTCGTCGTGCAGGAAAGCGACGCAGGCATATCCATGGGACGCGTTCTCATGCACTCTTTCAATCTGAGAAACGGCGATAAGTGGTATTATCAACTCGCAACGTCCGTCAAGACGGATTCTCAGTTTTTCGACGCGATTCTTGCGGCAACCGCAGGGTATCTCAAAGTCGGATATTCGACAGGCGACGGAAATTATTATTATTTCGGCAAACTCGGTCCGCAATTCAAATGCGATTGCTCCATACCTACTTTCCCGTACGCAACGTTCGTAATTCCCGTTGACGAAAACGCAAAGCCCGAAGATAAACCTTTTGCGAACGCAATGACGCTTCAAGAGTTTAATTCAACTCTCAACGTGCTGAATTCCATACACGAAATCAACAATATGGATTTCTGCAAAGAGATTATCGCCGACGATCCGATTATCACGTACGAAAACGGCGTGTACAAAGTCGCATTTGCCGTTGACACCGTAAATTCCGACCAAGCGTTGCTTGAAAAGTGGTACGCAATGCCGCAAAAGGATATGCAGGTCGGCGGACAAAACATCAACAAATACAATTCGTATACGGCGGTTCTCGAAGTGTGGGACAACGGATATGCAAAATACTTTGAGTCACACGCCGACAGAGACGCAGGTTTGGCAAGCGGAAAGCCCGTTGACAAATACACGTATATTTGGGAAAAGAGCGACATTATGACGCTTCTTAAACAAGACCAGTCCGTTGACGACAAATCCGCGTTGGTGCTTCGCGACGTAGAAGATTACATCGACTATTACAGTGACCCCGATTTCGTCGCAAAAGAGTTGGGTGCGCTTGAAAAAACCGCTATCGTGATTGCCGCAATCGTTGCAGCGATTATCATAATCGTCGTCACGATAGAAGTGCTCGTAAAGAAAGGTAAATTGCCGAAACTTGCTGCACACAGAGCGAAAAAGAAAGAAAAACGTCGTCAAAGAAAGCAAGCGAGAAAAAATAAGAAACTCGGCTTGCCCGCAGATTACAAGCCCGAAGACGTTTTAGGCGGAGCGCAGGATACCGCAAACGATGACGCCGAGTGTGCAAAACCTGATTTTCCCGTCGACGTTGAATTCGGATATCCGCCCGTAAATGACGAGCAAAGCGATGATCTGAAAAACGGCGACGACGAAGAAAAGTGACGCTTTACGACGTCGGAAAGCGGCAAATATTGACGTAATACGCCAAAAACGAACGATATATTTTAATTGCACGCAATCGCGTGCAATTATTTTTAAGATTGGGTCTTTTTTTCTTCGCCAATATGTAGTATAATAAATAGGCAACAAAAATCGCGTGCTGTGCGTGCGCGAACATAAAGGGGTTATTTTATGAGAATGTACGACATAATCCGCAAAAAACGCGACGGCGGAGAACTTACTACGCAGGAAATAAAGTTTTTCATCGACGGATACGTAAAGGGCGAGATTCCCGACTATCAGGCGTCGGCTTTGCTTATGGCGATTTTCTTCAAAGGAATGAATTTCAGAGAAACCGCCGACCTTACGTTTGCCGTGCGAGACTCGGGACAACGCCTTGACTTTTCCGCTATAAACGGAATTCGCGTGGACAAGCATTCCACGGGCGGAGTCGGCGACAAAACAAGTCTCGTCGTTGCGCCGCTCGTTGCGTCGCTCGGCGTGAAAGTGGCAAAAATGAGCGGACGCGGACTCGGACATACGGGCGGCACGATTGACAAACTCGAATCCATACCCGGCTTTAAGACCGATCTTTCCGAAGAAGAATTTTTGAAGAACGTCAACGAAATAGGCGTTTGCATAGTCGGGCAAAACAGAGACCTTGCGCCTGCCGACAAAAAACTGTACGCGCTTCGCGACGTCACGGCAACGGTTGACAGTCTGCCGCTTGTGGTATCGTCCATTATGGGCAAGAAACTTGCCGCCGACGACGACTGTATAGTGCTTGACGTCAAGACGGGCAGCGGTGCGTTTGCAAAGTCGCTTGAAGACAGCAGAACGCTTGCAAAAGTCATGGTTGACATCGGCAAGCAAGCAGGTAAAAAAATGCTTGCGCTCATCACGGATATGGACAGACCGCTCGGCAACGCCATCGGCAACACTCTCGAAGTGAAAGAAGCGATAGATACGCTCAACGGACACGGTCCCGAAGATTTCACCGAGATTTGCATTATTCTTGCGACGAATATGCTTTATCTTGCAGGAAAAGGCAGTATGGAAGAGTGCGAAAAGGCGGTTAAAGGCGCAATAGCGGATAAGAGCGCGCTTAAAACGTTCAAAAAAATGGTCAAGGCACAAGGCGGAGATGCGAGTTTTATCGACAATCCCGACAAGTTTGCAAAAGCACCGTTTGAAAGAAGCGTGAAGGCGCAAAAGAGCGGATATATTCATCACGTTGACACCGAAGGATACGGAATATCCAGTCTTTTGCTCGGCGCAGGCAGAAACACAAAGGAAGAAAGCATCGACTTTTCTGCCGGTATCGTGCTTAAAAAGAAGACGGGAGATTACGTCAAAGAAGGCGAAGAACTTGCGGTTATGTACACTTCCGACGAGAAGAGATTCGAGAGTGCAATCAACAAGTTCTACGATTCTACCGTGATTTTGAACGACGAACCGAAAAAGAGACCGCTCGTGCTCGACAGAGTCGAATAAAACGAAATCGAAGCGGATAGCAATGCGAAGTTTTGCGTTGCGCACCGCATGGATATAAAAGAATACGAAATACGACCGAAAAAAACGGAAATACAAATGGCGAAATTATATTTTAAGTTCGGAGCAATGGGCTGTTCAAAGACGGCACAGGCACTCATCACGAAGTTCAATTACGAAGAGCGCGGCATGAAAGTGCTTCTTTTGAAGCCCGCAGTCGACAATCGGGACGGCGAAATGATAACGAAATCTCGCATAGGTTTGCAAGCGCAAGCCCTTGCCGTCAGAGACGACGAAGATTTGTACGCACTATACAAACACACATACTCGGCGTGCAACGTGGTCATCGTTGACGAATGTCAATTTTTGACGCCCGAGCAGGTTGACGAACTGGGACAAATCGTGATAGACTTCAACGTTCCGGTGCTTTGTTTCGGACTTGCAACCGATTTCACCACGCATATGTTCCCGGGAAGCAAGCGTTTGTTCGAGATTGCGGAATCTATAAGCGAGATAAAGTCCGTGTGCAAATGCGGTGCAAAAGCCACCGTCAACGCGCGTATGGACGATCATGGCAACATAGTTTTCAAAGGCGAACAGGTTTGTCTCGGCGGAAACGACCGCTACGTCGCTATGTGCAGAAAGTGCTGGCTCAAGAAAAAAGCCGAGCAGGAAGCCAAAGGCTTGTATTTGTAAGGAGAAAAACATGAGCAGTATCGTCATAGGCATAGCAGGCGGAACGGGAAGCGGCAAAACCACTCTCGCAAGAAGAATTCACAAGGCGTTTGGCAAAGACAGCGTGATGCTCAGCATGGATTGCTACTACAAGGACAACGGCGATATGCCATACGAAGAGCGTTGCAAGATCAACTACGATCATCCCGATTCGTTGGACATGGCGTTGCTTGTCGAGCATATCCAAAAGCTCAAACGCGGCGAAACGATATATCATCCCACCTACGATTTTTCCACGCACTCTCGTTGCGACGAGTGGATAGAAACAAAAAGCGCGAAAGTGGTCATCATCGAAGGCATCATGGCATTTCAAAATCCGCAAATCGTAAATATGCTCGACATAAAGATATACGTTGACACGGACGCTGACGTCAGAATAATAAGACGCATAATGCGCGACGTGAACGAAAGGGGCAGAAGTCTCGACTCGGTGGTGAAACAGTATCTTACGACGGTCAAGCCCATGCACGAGCACTTTATCGAACCGAGCAAACGTCTTGCCGATATAATCGTTCCCGAAGGCGGACACAACGACGTTGCCTACGACATGATAGTCAACGCGATACTGCGCCGCATAGCGACCGAACAATAAAAGTCAATGTTTGTCCGGTTTTTACATAAAGCACGAAACGTGTTTGAAAATTACGATAATCGGAGAAAAATGTCCGAAAACCGCAAATAAGCGGCGTGTAGAAACCGTTATAAAACACGATGTGTGTTGCATGATGGCGTTAATAATCGGTAGATAAGTTAAAACACGAAAAGTGTACTAACATATAACAAGGCAAAAAACGGAAGGAAAACGACAAGGAAGAAAAGAAAATGAATTGTACAATTAAGATTTCCGAAGAAGTGAAACAAGCGATAGCGGACGGAAAACCCGTCGTCGCTCTCGAATCTACTATTATATCGCACGGCATGCCGTATCCGAAAAACGTCGAAACTGCTTTGACCGTCGAAAAGACCGTCAGAGACAACGGCGCAGTGCCTGCGACTATCGCAATCATTCAAGGCGTCATAACGGTCGGTTGTTCAAAAGAAGAAATCGAGCATCTCGGCAAGGCAGGTCTTGCCGTCACGAAGACGTCGAGAAGGGATGTTCCGTTCGTCGTGTCGAAAGGACTTGACGGCGCAACTACTGTTGCAACGACTATGATGTTTGCCCATATGGCAGGCATAAAAGTGTTCGCAACGGGCGGAATCGGCGGAGTGCATAGGGGTGCGGAAAAGACTATGGACGTTTCCGCCGACCTTGAAGAACTCGCACGCACTCCCGTCAACGTCGTGTGCGCAGGTGCAAAGAGCATACTCGATTTGGGACTTACGCTCGAATATCTCGAAACGAAAGGCGTTGCCGTCGTCGGATACGGAACTGACGAATTGCCTGCGTTTTTCACGTCGAAGAGCGGATTCAAACTTACGCAAAGAATGGATACGCCGAGTGAAGTCGCACGCGCCATATATGCAAAAGACGCGCTCGATTTGGGGGGCGGTATGCTGATTTGCAATCCCATTCCCGAGCAGTACTCCATGGACGCGGATTATATTGAAAGCGTCATAAAAGAAGCGGTGAAGGAAGCGGACGAAAAAGGCGTGAAGGGAAAAGACATAACTCCGTTTTTGCTTGACAAAATCCAGAAAATTACGGGCGGAGAGAGCCTTGACAGCAATATTAAACTTGTGCTTAACAACGCGGTTCTCGCATCGAAAATCGCGGTGGAACTCTCAAAACTCGGCAAATAATTATAATAAGGAAGGATAGAACTATGGACGTTAAAACTATATTGAGCAAATGCGACCACACCTTGCTTGCGCAAACCGCAACGTGGGACGATATCAAAGCGATTTGCGACGACGGTATGAAATATCAAACGGCGTCGGTGTGCATTCCGCCGTGCTACGTGAAAAAAGCAAAAGAATACGTGGGAGGCAAGCTGGCAATTTGCACGGTCATCGGCTTCCCCAACGGCTACAACACCACGGCGGTGAAAGAGTTCGAAACGAAAGACGCACTCGCAAACGGCGCGGACGAAATAGATATGGTCATCAACATCGGCGCGCTCAAAGCAGGTGACGACGAATACGTGCTCAATGAAATCAAGACGCTCAAAAAAGCGTGCGGCAACAAGATTCTCAAAGTCATCATCGAGACGTGTCTTCTTACCGACGAAGAAAAAATCAAAATGTGCCGTATCGTGACCGAAGCGGGCGCAGATTTCATAAAGACTTCGACAGGCTTTTCAAAGGCAGGCGCAACGTTTGCCGACATCAAGCTGTTCTCGGAGAACATCGGGGAAGGAGTGAAGATGAAAGCGGCAGGCGGCATCTCGTCTATGGAAGACGCGGAAGAGTTTATAAGACTCGGCGCAGAAAGACTGGGCACGAGCCGCATCGTCAAAATCGTCAAAAAACAGGAAGCGGAAGAAGGCTCTTATTGATTGACGGCATAAATGAAGATATGCGCAAGTGAAAACCGAAGCGTTCGACATATGCGCATATCGGCAAATAAGGTCTTTTGAAAATATGCGAATATGCGCATACGAAAACAAAATGAAGCGACGTATGCAAATATGTGCAAACTCACCGAAACAAAGTTTTATATATGCAAAACGACATAATCAAATGCTTGTTCGGTGAATAAAATAAAAATAACGGAGAAAACACTATGGCAGTTCCAACCCCACACATAACAGCAAAACTCGGCGATTTCGCAGACACCGTTCTTATGCCGGGCGACCCCCTTCGCGCAAAGTTTATCGCGGAGAATTTTCTCGATGACGCAGTGCTTGTCAACAACGTGCGCGGAGTCAACGGATACACGGGCTACTACAAAGGCAAACGCGTTTCCGTGATGGCGTCGGGCATGGGACAACCGTCAATCGGAATTTATTCGTACGAACTTTTCAATTTCTACGACGTGAAAAACATCATTCGCGTCGGCTCGTGCGGCTCTTTCGACAAAGACTTGCACGCAAGGGATATAATCATCGCAATGGGTGCTTGCACCAACGGTAATTACGCAATGCAATACAATCTGCCCGGCACGTTCTGCCCGATTGCGGACTTCGATCTCGTGCGCCGCGCGGCAGACCTTTGCGAAAAGAAAGGCGTAAATTATAAGGTGGGCAACATCTTCTCGTCGGATATGTTCTACGACGACGCAAACAGCGGTATGGAATGGGCAAAGATGGGTGTTCTCGGCGTGGAAATGGAATCCGCCGCACTCTATTGCAATGCGGCAAGAGCAGGCAAGAAAGCACTTTGTATCTGCACCGTGAGCGACAGTTTTATCTATCCCGAAGAAAATACGACGGCGGAAGAAAGACAAAATTCTTTCACCAAAATGATGGAAATAGCACTCGAACTTGCGTAATAGCGTAAGAAAAAACATAATAAAAAACATAATCAAAATTTGAATTTGAATATCGACCGCCTTGCAAAATCGCGGTGCAGTCGACAAGAAGGAGAATTATGAGCAAGAGAGTTTTTATAATCGTGCTTGACAGTTGCGGTTGCGGCGAAATGCCCGACGCATATCTTTGGCACGACGAAGGCAGCAACACGCTGGGAGTTATAAGAAAAGATTCGCACTTCGATTGTCCCAATCTCGTGGATTTGGGATTGTTCAACATCGAAGGCGTCGGTGGCGGAGTGAAAAACCCGAAAGGCAGTTTCGCGCGCATGAAAGAGACGTCTATGGGCAAAGATACAACCATAGGTCACTGGGAAATCGCAGGCATTATCTCTCCGAAGCCGCTTCCGACTTATCCGAACGGCTTTCCGAAAGAAGTTATCGACGAATTTGAAAGACGTACGGGGCGCAAAACGCTTTGCAACAAGCCCTATTCCGGCACTGAAGTCATCAAGGACTACGGAAAAGAAAGCATAGAGACGGGCGCGCTTATCGTGTACACGTCTGCCGACAGCGTATTTCAGATTGCGGCGCACGAAGACTACGTTCCCGTGCCAGAATTGTACAGATATTGTGAAATAGCACGCGAAATTCTGCAAGGCGAACACGGTGTGGGAAGAGTTATCGCTCGTCCGTTCACGGGAGAGTGGCCTTATACGCGCACGCCGAACAGGCATGACTACTCGCTCGTTCCGCCGCACACGACGATGCTCGACGTGTTGAAACAACACGGACTTGCTACCATTTCCGTCGGTAAGATTTACGACATATTTGCAGGCAAGAGCGTGAGCGAATCCAACCGCACCACGAGCAACACTAACGGCATGGAAGTGACGCTCGACATCCAAAAACGCGATTTTGAAGGGCTTTGCTTCGTCAATCTCGTGGATTTCGATATGAAGTACGGTCATCGCAACGACATCGCGGGCTATGCAAACGCTATGACGGAATTTGACGTGCAACTCGGTCAGTTTTTGCCGAATATGCGTGACGACGATATTCTTATCATCACGGCGGATCACGGTTGCGATCCCGCAACGCCGTCAACCGACCATTCGCGCGAGTACGTGCCGATGATAATTTGCGGCAAGCATATCAAGCACGGCGTAAATCTCGGCACTCGCCCCACTTTTGCAGACATCAGCGCAACGGTGCTCGACTATCTCGGGGTTGACAAACAGGACACGGCAGGGGAGAGTTTCCTTGCTGAAGTCATCGACAAATAGTATCAACGAAAAAGGAGAAAGTTATGGCCGATTATAAAAGACTTATGAGTCTTGCAAACGATATGCGTGCTTTCTCGCACGTGCCGTATTCAAACTTCAGAGTCGGAGCGGTGCTCGTTGGCAAGAGCGGAAAAGAATATACCGGTTGCAACGTAGAAAACGCGGCGTTTTCGCCGACTATTTGCGCCGAACGTACGGCGTTTGCAAAAGCGGTAAGCGAAGGCGAAAAAGAGTTTGAATGTATCGCAATCGTCGGCGGAAGAAGCGGAGAAACGTCACCGCTTTGCGCTCCTTGCGGAGTTTGCCGTCAGGTTATGGCAGAGTTTTGCGACGACGATTTCAAAGTGATACTCGGCACTCCCGACGACTTCAAAGTCTATACGCTCAAAGAAATGTTGCCGCTTACGTTCACAAGCAAAGAATTGTAATGCAACTGCAAAACAGTTCAATGGCAGATTTCGGTATATAAGCGGATTTTGCCTTAATGAAAATTTGCGATTTGTAAAATATTCATTTCGATTTCAATCGTTTGGTATTTTGAAACGAGCGAGAGAAAACAAACTTAATCAAACGATACGCAAAACGAGAGCGACCGCATTGCAGTCGCTCTCGTTTTTTAAGGGAGATTGAAGATTATAGTCTTTTGCGTTCGCTTCCAAAAGCGAAACTTATTTGTTTGCGTTGAGCGTCGCAAACGCTTTTTTGTTTTGTTTGTAGAGTGATTTGAACACTTCGAAGCCCTTGTCGTAAACTTTCTCTTTCAACTCAAAGTTGGGGTTGAACGTCTTTTTTGCAGGGATAAACTTCTTTATCTCTTCAAAAGACGGAATCAAGCCCATTCCGACGCCGACGCAAGCCGCCGCGCCGACAGCACCGATATTTTGCGGATTTTCGACGGTTTCGATGACGTGTCCCGTGATGTCGGCAAGCACTTGGCAGGTGAAGTCCGAAAGCGCGCCGCCGCCGACGAATCTGATGACGTCTGACGGTTTGACTTTCTTTGCGGACGCTTCGAGCATCCAACGCTTGTGATAGCAGATGCCTTCGAGCACCGCACGGATGAGTTCGGTCTTTCCCGTTTCGAGACTGATGTTGAAGAACATACCCCTTGCGTTCGGGTCTTCAAACGGACAACGGTTGCCGTGAAGCCACGGAGTGAATATAACTCCGCCGCTTCCTGCAGGGATGTCGTCAACTATGCTCGTCATATAAGAGAAGAGCGAGAGATATTTGTGTTCTATGTCTTCGGTGACGTGTTTTTTCTGTATGTAAACGCCGCATTCGTCAAGCGCGATGTGATCCTTGACCCATTCAAAGCACTTGCCCGAAGTTTCGAGTTCCGCAAAATAATTGTATTTGCCCGGTTGCGCCGCAACGACTGCCGCAATCATTGACGAGACGTCCACTTGCGGTTTTTCCGTTATTGTGCCAACCCAGCCCGAAGTGCCGCTGTATATATGCGTATCTCCGACTGCCGTCGAGCCTGCGCCCACACCTATAAGGTTTGCGTCCATGCCGCCGCCGAACACTTTGATACCCTTGACGAGACCGAGTTCTTCCGCCGCTCCGTCCGTAAGTTCACCCGCGCAGTCCGTCGACGCGATAAGGCGGGGAAGGTGCTTGGGATTTATGCCGAACATCTTGCACATCTTTTTGCTGATGCACTTGTGTTTAAGGTCGTAAAGCATCGTTCCGAAAGCCGAGTCGTGCGTCAGTACGAATTCTCCCGTCATGCGAGCGATGAGATATTCTTTGACGTCTAGCCATTTGTATACGCGCGAGAAGTTTTCGGGTTCGTTCTTTTTGAGCCAGTTGTATTTCCAAAGCGGGTCTTTGACGCTGAGCGGCGCTGCTCCCGTGATTGCAAGGGAAGTGAGCAATCTGCCGACGTTTGCGCCTTCGATTTGCAAACCGAATTTCAAACCTTCCTTGATTTCCTGCGTTGCGCGCTGGTCCATATAACTGAACGCTCTGTGTACGGGTACGCCGTCTCTGTCAACGAGAACGAGACCTTGGGCCTGTGAGCAGAAAGAAATTCCTTCCACTTGTTCGGGTTTGATGCTGGAATCGGCAAATATGCGACGAGTTGTCGCTTTCATCGCGTCCCACCATTCCTGCGGATCTTGTTCCGCTCCGCCGTTTTCAAGGACGTAAAGTTGATATCCTTCGGATGCTGACGATATTATATTGATGCTCTTATCGATTTCGATAAGGCAAGTTTTGATACCCGTTGTGCCTACGTCGTAGGCGAGAACAAATTTGCCCATATTCCACCTTATTGTTTGGATAAAAATATTATACCACACGCAAAAATGAGTGTAAATACGCAATTTAATCATTTTTTAATCGTTTGGAGCGCAAAAGTAATACAATTTTTCAAAAATGTGTGAATTATTTCACAAAAAAGAAAGGCTTTTATCGATAAAACGAAAAATCAAGCAAGTTTAGCCGCTTTCAACGCAAGCACTATAGGCGGAGTGATAAGCGAGAATGCGGCGATTTCCACAAGGAAGTTCACGCCGAACCAGGCAAGCACGTATTCCACCGTCACGACGGTGTTTTGCGCAATATACGTTCCGTTGAAAAATATGAGAGTGAATATCGCAACGAAAAGAGTGTTCGTAACAACGCCGAGTGCGGCTGAAAGCGCGTATATAATCTGATTGACCGCTTCGTCTTTGAGAGCGCGTTTCCCTTTCTTTTTCGTAGGCATATCACTTTCGGGCGAAGTTTCGGCTATTGCATATGCGGGTGCAATCGATTCTGCCGTTTTGCTTCGGTCGGCACAATTTTCGGCAACGGAAAAATCGTTTTGTGCGGTCTCGTCGTTTGTTTCGCGCACGTATTCGTCCTTGTATTTGCGAAGCGGGCGATTGAAGAAAATCGCGCGTTGAAGACCGTATCTTACGAGATAGCACACGACGCCTATCATGATTCTGGGAAGTATGCAAACGAGCGGATTCTGAAAAATGGGAGCGACGGGGGATGCGGCTTTTGTTGTGAACCACGCAATGTAGTTGACAACGCCCATAAGCACCGCCATAAGAAGCGAAGTCTTGAAGTCACAAACCTGCGCAACGATAATCGTCGGCAGAATCATCAGCGCAAGCGTTATCGTGCCGAACTGAATCGGCACGAAACAAAATATTATCGTGAGCGCAAGCATGAGTGCGACAAGGCATATACGTTTTATTTTCTGAAGTCTTTTCGTTTTCATATCACGGCAGATTATAAACTTTAATATACGCGTTGTCAACTTTATAGTAGGTGTAAAAACGTAAGACGGACGAGTTGAATAAAGTGCATGTAAAAAATCGCAAATAAAGTCGTTCTAAAACATATAGAAAACCGCTCATTATTTTCGAGACAATTTCATAAACGGCATTTAATTTATATATATAAGTGCGATAAAAGGCGAATTATGTCAAAATAGCAATTTCGACATAATAAAAAATCATAAGACTTTTTGCGAGCGATTTTGCATATAAACGGAAGGTTTTTGCAAGCCGAAAGCGGTATATTTCAGGTATGAAAAACAACGTTTTGCGAGCACAGAGAAAAACTTTTCCGTCCTTCGATTTGAGATTGTCCAAAAAGACGGCAATCAATTTCACGATAGAATGTCTTGCGATATTTTTGCTTGCGTCCGTCAAGGACTTTGGCTTTGCATTGTCGCTTGCGCTGTTTTGCGGCTTGGTGTTTGCACGCCAAAACGTGATTGCGATATCGCCGTGTTTTATCGTGGCGAACTGTGTTTTTGCACTCGACTGGATGACGCTTGCCTATGCGGTTACACCCGTCGCCGTGCTGTTTTTGCTGTACGCTCTGTTTTTCAGATTGAAAAAGAACGTACCTTTGTTTTGCGTTGCGATTGCCGCTCTCGTTTCTATGAGTCCTTATATTGCGTGCAAGTCGGTGTTTGAGTCGGCGTATCTCAACGTGGGGTTGAGTGCGCTTATTGCCGTGACATTCACGTTTTGTACGGGCAACACGTCGTATGCCGTGTTCGTGCGCGGAGTAATCCACAAAGCCACCGTTGACGAACTTATTTGCGGCGGTGCGTGTTTGTGCGTATTCGGATATGCGCTTGCGGGAGTGGGCGGTTACGGTTTTTATGCAGTGAGCGTTGCGCTTGCGTTTTCGGTTTTGTTTTGCTCGTGTTGTTTTTCGTCGCAGATTACTCTGTTTTGCGGATTGCTTCTCGGTGTAGGCGCGGCTGTCGGAAATGCCGAACTTGCCTGGCTCGGGTATGCTGCCGCAATCGCTATGTGCGCCGTGACTTTTTCGCCGTTCACGAGATTTTGCAGTGCGCTTGCGATGATTGCGTGCGAAGGCGTATTCTGGCTGTTTGACGGTTATTCGGGCGCAGGGTGGCAATCTCTTTGTATGCTTGCGGTGGGGATAATCGCGTGTCTTCTGATACCGCCGTCCGCTATCGCCAAAGTGAAGAGCAGGACGGCGAGCGACAATCGGCACGCATACACCGCCGTCGTCAATCGCAGAGCGCGCGAACTTGCATCGAGAATTTCGGGCGCAAGCGACGTATTTTACGATATGTCGAAAAACCTCGAAAAAATCGCGCAGAAAAACGGTGAATGTTCTCCCGCTGCGCTCGCAAAAGAAGTCGCTCGCAGTTTTTGCGGGAAATGCAAAGACAGAGAGAGTTGCTTTTGTGCGCTGGGGACGGATACTTCGGGAGTCATTCAACCTATGGCGGAAGCCGCGCTCAATCGCGGGAGAGTGACCATACTCGATATGCCGCCTTTCATCACCGGCAGATGCTCTAATATGCACTCGCTTGCGTCCGTGATAAATTCGTCGGCAAAGGCGTATCTTGAAAGAATGAACGAACTCAAAAACGTCGCAAGTTGCAAAAACATGATGTCGCAGCAGTTTGCAGGCGTATCTCTCGTGCTCGATTCTCTTGCCACGTCCTGCGCAAAGCAGGTCAATTTTGCAGATGACGACGTCGAGATGCTTAAAAGCGAATATCTCAAACACAACATCGTCGCAAGCGAAATTCTCATAAGCGGAGACGGCGACGGAACTGCCGTCACAATGCTCGTGCGTGCAAACGACGCGCAAAAAGCGGTGATTGCAAAAATTGCGTCCGCATATTTGCGCGCGAGACTTCAGGTGGACAAAATCACCGATAAAGGCGCGCAAAAAATCGTATATCTGCAAAGCGCACCGACTTTTGAAACCGCATACGGAGTGGCGAGCCGCAAATTTTCGGGAGAAAGCGAAAGCGGAGACACGCTCAGCATCCTTTGTCCGTCGAAAAATCGTAGGCTTTTTGCGATATGTGACGGTATGGGACACGGTCAGCAGGCAAGCGAAACGAGCAAAAACGCCGTGAATATGATAGAAAATTTTTATCGCGCCGGCATAGAAAGCAACATAATTCTCGCTCTTGCCAACAAACTTCTTCGCTTGTGCGCCGACGACGTGTTTTCGTCACTCGACATCGCCGCCGTCGACACTTCAAACGGTTCTCTCGACGTTGTGAAACTCGGCTCGGCTTCAAGCTTCATCATCCGCAAGGAAAACATCGAAATGCTCTCCTGCACAAGTGCCCCCATGGGCATTCTCGACAGCGTGGAAAGCGTCACCATGAAATATCAACTTTTTGACGGAGACATGGTTCTCATGATGAGCGACGGCGTTTTCGACGTTCTCGAAGGCAGCGGCATTGCCGAAATCGTCGATTCTCTCGACACCGCCAACCCACAGACCCTTGCCGACGAAATACTTAAAAAGGCTTTGGAAAACGGTGCAACTGACGATTGTACTGTGGTTGCCTTTCGCCTATTCTCCGTCTAAAATGCGCTATTGAGCGAACAACTGCGGCAGAGCCACGCTCCCGTCAACTCATGTACCACTTGTACATTAGGGTTGCCGTTAGCGTGGCTCTTTCTTGTTCTTCATCTCAATATCGCGTTTTATAAATGTTACAGATTTTTTGTTTCAATATTCATTTTCATTTTATTTTTTCGAAGACGGAATCGGAGCCGCAAGGCGGCGAGCAAATCGAACGCCGAGCTTGACGGAAAAGTACGAGCGACTGCGCCATGTTGTTGCGTAGCCGGCGCACAAAGCGTGGTGACATAATGAGTGCACGACACTTATCTATGCGAGTGCTGAGTGTTGTCCCCCGCCACGCGGTTGCCGTGGGTTCCCTTGCAAGGGGGAACGGCAATAGGGAAAACACATGAGGAAAGGGGAAAGTTGCATTATGTTGCAGTAAAAGCGAATAATAAAAACACGTGACTTATAATATAAATTTTATAACTATATTATCTTGAAATTCTCATGGTTTTGCTGTATAATCAGCGTATGACTTCAAGCGTTGAAAAGAGCGTTTCTTCGTTTTTTGAAAGGACGAATATAAAAAGCGACGCGACGATAGGCGTTGCGCTCAGCGGCGGAAGAGATTCCGTTGCGCTTTTTCATACGCTTTTGAAAAGCGGTGGAAACGTCGTTGCTATCAACGTCGAACACGGAATTCGCGGTGAAGAGAGCGTGAAAGACAGCCTTTTCGTCAAAGAACTCTGTGAGAAGTGCGGAGTCGAACTTTTTGCGTATTCGGTGGACGTTCCGACTTTTTGCGAGAAAAACGGATATACGACGGAGCAAGGCGCGCGCATGCTGCGATATGAGATTTTCGACAAACTGCTCGAAGACGGCAAGTGCGATTACGTTGCGCTTGCTCATCATCTTGACGATCAGGCGGAGACGGTTTTTATGCGCATACTTCGCGGAACGGGCGTAAAAGGGTTGCAAGGCATGAAAGAAGTTTCGGGAGAATATATTCGTCCGCTTCTTTCCTGCTCGAGAGCGGATATAGACGAATACGTCAAAGAAAACAAACTTGCATACGTTGACGACGAAACCAACTGCTGCACGGACTATACGCGCAATTTTTTGCGCCGCGAACTTGAAAATCTGAAAGAGCGTTTTCCGTCTCTTCTCGATTCCGTCGCAAGACTCACGCGCAACGCTTCGGAGACGGAAGAATATATAGAAAGTCTTATGCGACCGCTTTCTCTTGAAAAAGGAGAAGTACGCATTGCGATTGCGGATTTAAAAGAGCCCGTTCTTGCAAAAGAATATATCGTTCAAGGCGCGACGCTTTTAGGAGAAGGACAAGACGTCGAAGAGAGACATTTTCCGCTCGTTTTTGCGCTCAAAGATGCCGAAAACGGAAAGAGAATCGAGCTTGCGCACGGTATCGTGTGTCACAAGGACGGTGATTTTATCGTCATGAGCAAAGCAAAAGACGGCGTTTGCGAAAAAGAAGAGCCTTTTTCTATCGGTGAATTTCCGACGTTCGGCGTGAAGATAGAAAGGTCGGACAGAAGCGAGTTCGAAAACAGTGAAAAGGGCGGAAAAACGTTGTTTATAGACGGCGACAAAGTGCCTTGCTGCGCGGTCGTAAGACGCAGACAAAACGGAGACTATATAAACAAATTCGGCGGCGGAAAGAAGAGTTTGGGAGACTTTCTGACAGACAAAAAAATTCCGCTTCGATTGAGAGAAAAACTTTCGGTGCTTGCAAGCGGCAACGAAGTGCTTGCGGTGTTCGGCGTAGAAATATCGTCAACCGTGAAAATCGAAGACGGCAAAAACGTGTTGAAACTCACGCTTTCCGATTAAGTCCCGAAAACGCACCACAAAACATAGTATACTAATTTTACGGAGATAAAAAATGTACGGCAAAGAGATAAAAAAAGTGCTTATCACAAGAGACGAAATCGCAAAACGCGTAAAAGAACTCGGCGAGCAAATCAATCGCGACTACAAGGGTGAAGCGGTAACGCTTGTTTGCACGTTGCGCGGCGCAAGCATATTCTTTGCGGATCTCGTCAGAGAACTCGAAGGCGACGTTGAGATGGATTTTATCTCGGTTTCGAGTTACGGCGCAGGCACGAGTTCGAGCGGAGAAGTGAAGATGATAAAAGACTTGTCCGAGCCTATAAAAGACAAAAACGTCATTGTCGTTGAAGACATCATCGACACGGGCATCACGCTTTGCTATCTCAAAAAACTGTTGCTCGCACGCGCGCCGAAGTCGCTCAAAGTGTGCGCTCTTCTCGACAAGCCGTCAAGAAGAAAAGTCGATTTCAAAGGGGACTATATCGGTTTTGAAATCGAAAACGAATTCGTCGTCGGATACGGTCTCGACTACAACGAAAAGATGAGAAATTTCAAGGACGTTTGCGTCCTTGCACCCGAAGTGTATGGCGGTTGACGAGCAAAAACTCAAAAGACTGGCAACTTATTTTTCGCCTGCCGCGCCACTGTACGAAGTGGGCGGTTGCGTGAGAGACGAATTGCTCGGCGTGAAGTGCTATGACGTGGATGTATGCGCACAACTTGACGTTGAAACTGTCAAAACGATGCTGTTAAACACCGATTTCGTCGTTTCGGCAAAAAATCTGCGTATGGGGACGGTGCATATATCGTCCAAAGATTTTTGCGTCGAATACACCACTTTCCGCACGGACAGTTATGACAAGGCAAGCGGAAAACACTCGCCCGACGACGTTACGTTTACGTCGGATATGTCGCTTGACGCAAGACGAAGAGATTTTAAGTGCAACGCGCTTTACAAAGATATTCTCACGGGTGAAATCGTCGATTTGCTCGGCGGAAAAGAAGATATAAAAAACAAAATTATTTCCACGGCTGACGAACCTAACGCGGTGTTTGAAGCGGACGGTTTGCGCATTTTGCGTATGGTGCGATTTGCTTGCGAACTAGGCTTCGACGTCGAAAAAGAGACCTATGCCATTGCCAAGAAGAATGCGTGGAGGGTGGGCGACCTTGCCCGAGAACGCATTAGGGACGAACTTTGCAAAATCTTTGTTGCGGACACAAAACATTCCGAGCTTAATCTGAAAGGCGCGCACGTCATGGGGCTTGAAATGCTTGACGATTTGGGGCTCGTGGATATGATTTTGCCCGAACTTGCCGAATTGAAAGGTCTCAATCAGCCGAAGAAATATCATCTTTACGAAGCGTATACTCACAGTGTGAAAGCCTTTGAAGTCGCTCCGCCGAATATCAGATGGGCGGCACTTCTGCACGACGTTGGAAAAGCACCGTGTATGGAAAAAGACGGCAATATGCACCGACATGCAATCGTGGGCGAAAGAATGGTTGCGCAAATCGCACAAAGATTGAAGTTTTCAAATGCCGAAATCGACAGAATGAGCAAACTCGTGTCTCTGCACATGGTGGACATCAACGGCAATACGTCCGAGAGTAAATTGCGTGTGTTTTGCGTTGAAAATGCGCCGTATATCGATGATTTGCTCTCTCTTATGGACGCGGACGCGATCGCAAGTGCAGGCGAAATCACGAGAGAAAACTGCGTGCGCAAAGCGTGGCTCGAAGTTAAAGAAAAGAATCTTCCGCTTTGCGTAAAAGACTTGAAAATCGACGGAAACGATTTGCTTGCGCTCGGTGCAAAGGGTGCGCAATGCGGCGAAATTCTCAAATCGCTTTTGCGTGACACCGCGCTCGAACCGTCGCTTGACGACAGGGAGAAGGCACTTGCATACGCTGCAAGGAAAATTGAAAAATCAAAATAATAAAACTCGAAAGATAAATATAAAGGGGGCAACGATATGACAGGATTGTATGTTATCGGGGCAATAAGCGCGGTGCTTGCATTGATTGCGATTGTGCTGCTCGTGCTTGATTTGAAAAAAAGAAGCGGAGTTTCGGACGCTCAAAGCGTGCGTATGGAAGACGTGCGCGCAGAGAATGAAAGACTGAAAAACGACGTCGAAAATTCCATAAAAGTCAACAATATTATGATTACGGGCGCGATAAACGCGCAAGCGAACAGCATCTCTGCTCTCGGCGAGCGTATGGACAGATTTGCCGTTTCAACGCAACAAGGTCTTGCAAACGTCACCCAATCCACGCAACAGGCTCTTGCCGCTCAGGCACAATCTACCCAGCAAGGACTTGCCGACGTAAAGCAATCGACGGCAAAAAGCATATCCGATTTGCGCCTTGCCAATGCCGAGTCCATCAAGGAAATGAAGCAGGATAACGCCGTTCAACTTGACAAAATGCGCCAAACCGTAGACGAAAAACTGAGCGCAACGCTCGAACAACGTTTCAATCAGTCCTTCAAGATCGTCAACGACAGGCTTGAAGAAATCAATCGCACCTTTGGCGAATTGCAGAATTTGCAGACGGGAGTCAACGATCTCAACCGCATTTTCAAGAACGTCAAAACGCGCGGAACGTGGGGCGAAGTGTCGCTTGAAAGCCTGCTTTCTCAAATTCTTGCGCCCGAGCAATACGCAAAGCAAGTGCGCATAAAACGCGGCAGTGAAGATATGGTGGACTTTGTCATTCGCATGCCGGGCAAGACGGACGAAGAAGTGTGGTTGCCGGTGGACGCAAAGTTCCCCGTGGAAGACTATGCGCGCCTTGTCGAAGCGTCCGAAAAGGGAGACCCCGACGGAGTGGAGAGCGCAAGCAAAGCACTCGCACAACGCGTGAAAGCGGAAGCAATGAGCATACGCGACAAATATATCGCGCCGCCAAAAACCACCGATTTTGCAATCATGTATCTGCCCACCGAGAGCCTGTACGCCGAAGTGCTTAGACGGGAAGGACTTGTTGAAGACATTCAAAACAAGTTCCGTATCGTGGTGTGCGGACCAACCACAATCGCGGCGTTGCTCAACAGCTTGCAGATGGGATTTAAGAGCGTTGCAATTGAAAAACGCAGCACCGAAATCGGCAAACTTTTGCAAGGATTTATGACCGATTTTGCGATGTTCACCAAGCTGTTGCAACAGACGGGCGACAAGATCGACGGCGTGCGCAAGACGCTTGAAAACGCCGAAAAACGCACGATGATCATCGGCAAAAAACTCAACAAAATCAACAGTATTTCCGATGAAAAAGGTCCTGATATGGATCAGCTTATCGGCGACATCGGAGACGACGAAATCACGTTTAAGGAAGTGGACGTATATGAAGGCTGATTTGCATATCCACACGACAAAAAGCGACGGCTCCAAGACGCCTGCGCAAGTGGTGCAATGGGCAAAAGACAAGGGCATCGAAGTGATGGCAATCACCGATCACGACAGTGTTGCGGGGCTTGAAGAAGGCAGAGAAGAAGCCAAAAAAGTCGGCATAAAATTTGTGGACGGCATTGAGTTTTCAACCTACTCAACTTGCGAAATCCACGTTTTAGGATACAATATCGACTACAAAAACCCCGATTTTGTGCAAGAACTCGCCTATGTCAAAGATTTACGCAAGCAGCGCAACATAGAGATCGGCAAAAAGCTCGCCTTTCTCGGCATAGACGTTGACATCGACTTTTCAGCGGACGGACTGGGACGCATGAATATGGCGCGCGAGATAGTCAAAAAAGGCTATTGCCGCGACATAAACGAAGTGTTTGAAAAGTATCTCGGAACAACCGGAAAGGCATATTGCGAAGCAAAACGTCTCACACCGGTTGCCGCCGTTCAACTTATCAAAAAATACGGTGGTTTCGCATCCGTCGCGCACCCGAAAAAATACCTTCTCGACAAGCGACTTGATTTGCTTCTCGGCGGCTTGAAACAATTCGGTCTTGACGGTATAGAGCTCAATTATCCGTCCCACAATCAGCAGGATATGCAAAAGTTTGAAGCGCTCATGAAAGCGCACAGGCTTTTGCCCACGGGCGGCAGCGACTTCCACGGCGACGAAGACAAGAATTTTGTCTACGATCTCGATCCGCGCACCGCAAAAGCCTTACGCGTGTATTGAGCGCGCAACAAGCGCGACGTCGTCTGAAAAGCACAACGACCGATCTTGTATTTCGTTCGGAACGTATGCCATATCCGTATTTATGCAAACGTAATGCGCATTTTTGTTTTGCGCGGTCAATCGCCAGAACGGATATTTGATTATGACAGGAGTGTTCATTCCCACACCGAGTTCGAGATATAAAGTTTTCTTGTTTTTATTCTCATTGATAAACCGTTCGTAGCGTTCGCAGGCAAGATGCCAACCGTCGTCTTCGACGAATCTGTCGTCGGAGCGCAAGTTCATCGTCATCGGCTTTCCGCAAACGGGGCATTTCGGCACGAGTTCGGTGGGAATTTTCATATCCTTTTGTCGAGAGACCATTTCTTTGACAACGCTTTCGTTGTCATAAGTTTTGTTGTGGCAGGGGACTGAGCATTGAAAAAGTCCGTAATCGCCCTGCGTATAAAAAAGTTTTTGTTTGTCAAAGCCCGCTTTTTGAAAACAATGATCCACGTTTGTCGTGATGACGAAGTAGTTTTTGTCTTTTACGAGTTCAAAAAGTTCGTTATAAACGGGTTTTTGCGGATCTGAATAACGATTTATAAAAATATATCTCGACCAGTACGCCCAGAACTCTTCGGGAGTGGTGTAAGGATAAAATCCGCCCGAGTACATATCGTGGAAATCGAATTTTGCCTCGAAATCGTGAAAATTCTCGTGAAAACGCTGTCCCGAATAAGTAAAACCCGCAGCGGTGGAAAGTCCTGCGCCTGCGCCTATCATGATTGCGTCCGCATTGTCGATAAGCGACTTCAAGTTATCAATTTTTTTAGAGTATTCGTCTGTACAATTCATAGTCATTCTCCGTGAATACGTCAAAGATGATTTTTAGGCTGCTTGACGTTTGCGCTTTGTATTCTCGCACCGCTTTTACTGCAAGCTGTGCCGCTCCTTCCTTCGGATAGCCGAAAACGCCTGTAGAAATACAACAAAACGCAATGCTTTTGAGTTGCATCTCGTCGGCTTTTGCAAGGCAGTTGAGATAGCATTTTGCCAAATCCGATTTGTTTTCTTCCGTCACTCGCCCATAAACGACGGGACCGACGGTATGAAAGATAAATTTACTCGGCAAATTGTAGGCTTTTGTAACTATAACTTCACCGTTTTCGGCTTCGTTTCCTTTCATAATATCGTTGCAATCGAGCCTAACCTGCACGCCCGCAAAAGTGTGGATTGCGTTGTCGATACAGTTGTGGTTGGGACAAAAACAACCGAGCATGGCAGAGTTTGCGGCATTGACAATCGCGTCCGCGTTCAGAGTGGTGATGTCGCCCTTAAAAAGCGCAACGCCGTCCGCATAAACGAAATCGTTTACGTTTATTATTTCGCGTTTGTTTTTTCTTTCGGTAAGATATTCGTCCTGCAAGGATAGAAATTCCGCGGAAACGGGCATCGGCGGACGAACGTTTAATAAAGCTCGCAACAGTCTTTTTTGCGAGCCTTCATCGCTCGGAATGATTATCGTTTCCCTTCTTTCTTCAAGCAAATATTCAATTAGACGTGTTCTTCTTTCCGTTTGCTCCATACTTATTTCCTTTTTATCGTTTCGATATATACTTGCTCTTGCAAAAATCGTAAGATTTCGCTTGTATCCATGGCAATTGAAAAACGCGCAGGCGCAACCGAAACACCGATTGCGCCTGACTTGAAACAATTAGAATTTGCCGTTGTTGTTTTGCCAATCTGACTTATCGGCAATCGTTTCCATAACGTCCCAATGCTCCGCAATTTTGCCGTTTTCGACACGCCACAAATCATAATACGAAGTGGGTTTGCCGCCAAACGTGCCTTCAGAAACAGCCAATACCATATCGCCGTCTGCAAGAACTTGATAAACTTTGTCGTAAATCATAGCGATCCCCGCCTTTGAGAGTTGTTCAAGGGCAGCGCCAAGTCCCGAAAGACCGTCTGCTATTGACGTATTGTGTTGCAAATATTTGTCGCCGTCGAAATAATCGGGAGTATTTTGCGGATTGTTGCCTTGCATTACGTCATAAAGGAAATTTTTCACAAGAGCGCGGTTTGCTTCGGTTTTATCGATGTCCTTCGCCTCGGTCTGACCGTCAATCTGTGTTCTATTTGAAGGATTCGGCTGAGCTTTTGCCGCAAGGTTGTCCCAATGCTCCGCAATAAGTCCGTCTTCAAAACGGAAAATGTCAAAAGCCACCTGTTCTCCTGCGCCTGCAAAGTTGTATACGGTTTGCATAAAAACTTTATCGCCGTCTTCAAATGCGCGAATCGTGTTTACGGTGGTTTTTAAGGGTGCGCTTGCGAGATATGCGACAGAACCGCAGAATGCTTCCGCACCGGTGGCATAAGCAAGATTGTGCTGAATGTAATTGTCTTTCAACAGTGATTTTGCTTTTGCCGTGTCTCCTGTCACAAAACAGCCGATAAGTTCTTTTGCTTTTTGAATGTTGTTGTTTGTCATATTTTGTTCCTCCGAATTTTTTTTGCAATCTCATTGATTACGAGCGAAGTATAACACACTAAAAATTTTTTTCACGAACGTTACTTTTCTATTACCCGATAATAGATTTGTCACTTGGTTTCATTTTTGAACCATTGACTTTTTAATGGCGTTTTGATATAATTTAAACAAAAAAAGATAAGGAGTTTTTTATGCTGACAAAAGAAGAATTGCCCGAATGTCCCGTTGCAACCACCGTTCAACTTATAGGAAACAAATGGAAATTGCTTATATTGCGAAATTTGATTTATAACGGAACGCAGCGGTTTTCCGACTTTATCAAAACCGTTCCCGGAATCAGCAAAAAGGTGCTCACCGACAATTTGCGCGCTATGGAAGACGACGGACTTGTCGAACGCGAAGTCTTTGCCGAAGTTCCGCCGAGAGTGGAGTATTCTTTGTCCGCATTAGGAAAAACGTTGAAACCCATTCTTGACGCAATGTTTGACTGGGGGACTGATTATAAAGCAAACTTGTAATATTATGCAAACAAAAAAACGACTTGCGATTGCAGGTCGTTTTTCCAATTGTTTGCGCCTTGTGCGGCTTGGTGTCAGTTGATGCTTGTCACGTCGTAGCCTTCGTCGGTGACGGCTTTTGCAAGGGTTGCGTCGTCAACGGGGTGGGCGAGAGTGACGGTTGCGTTGTTGTTTTCAAGCGATACGTTGACCGAAGACACGCCGTCTACGCTTTCGAGTGCTTTTTTGACGTGCGCAACGCAGTGATTGCACATCATGCCGGTGATATTCAAAGTTTTTTGCATAGATTTATCTCCTTTTTCGACCGTTTGGTCGCATTTTTCATCACAATTGGTATTTGCGTTTTTTGCAGAAATAACGGTGCTCTCGAGTTCGGCGTTTGCGAGCAGACAATCGGAATCGCATTCAATTTTTCCTTTTTCCGAATCGTTTTTATTCTCATCGTTGTCACCTGAAACGTTTTCGCTTGCACGGTCGTTTATTTCGGCGCGGATTGCGTCAACGTCAAGGTTTATCGCGGCTTTTTTGCGCGGGGAGTGCTTGTCGAGTTTGACGAGATTGAGTCGCAAGGCATTTAGCACCACGCTCACGCTTGATAGGCTCATCGCCGCCGCTCCGATCATGGGATCGAGCGTCAAGCCGAGCGGAGAGAACACGCCTGCGGCAATGGGGATGCACACCAAGTTGTAGATGAACGCCCAGAACAGATTTTCTTTGATGTTGAGCAGTGTGCGGCGAGAGAGCGTTATTGCGCGCGCAACGTCCATGAGCGACGAGTGCATAAGCACCACGTCTGCGCTGTCTATTGCCACGTCCGTGCCTGCGCCGATTGCGATGCCCACGTCCGCGCGAGTGAGTGCGGGGGCGTCGTTGATTCCGTCGCCCACCATGATCACTTTGCCGTACTTTTTGAGCGCGGACACAACGCTGTCTTTGTCTTTGGGCAGAACGTCGGATATGACCGCGTCCACGTTGCAAGCGGCGGCAACCGAGCGTGCGCCCCTGCCGTTGTCGCCCGTGAGCATAACCACTTTCAAGCCCTGTTGGTGAAGGGCGGATATTGCCTGAACGCTGTCGTCTTTCAGCTCGTCGGCAACGGCAACGATACCTGCAAGAGAACCGTCAACGGCAAGATAGAGTGGGGTTTTTCCGCTGTCTGCCAAAGCGGCGGCGCAAGACATTGCCACCGACAAATCCACGCCGCAATAGGACATCAAAGCCGCATTGCCAAGGAGTGCTTGCTTGCCGTCCACAACGCCTTTCAGCCCGTGTCCCGACAGACTTTCAAACTCGGTGGCAGGGGTGGGAGCGATGCCGAAGCGGCTCTCAAAATCCTTGATAATCGCCGATGCGATGGGGTGAGAAGATCCGCTTTCAAGGCTTGCGCTCACGCGGATTATATCGTCTTGCGATATGTCGTGAATATGGCCAAAATCGGCGTCTTTTTCACCGTCGTTATCGGTGGTTTTTAAGGTGTTTTTATCGCTGTCTTTTTCGCCGCAGCAAGCCATGTCCGCAAGGGATAAAACATCGGTGACGACAGGCTCGCCTTTTGTGATCGTGCCCGTTTTGTCAAGCACGACTACGTCCGCTTTTCCTGCTTCTTCAAGTGCGGTTGCGGTCTTGAAAAGTATGCCGTTTTTCGCGCCTTTTCCGTTGCCCACCATGATCACTTTGCCGTACTTTTTGAGCGCGGACACAACGCTGTCTTTGTCTTTGGGCAGAACGTCGGATATGACCGCGTCCACGTTGCAAGCGGCGGCAACCGAGCGTGCGCCCCTGCCGTTGTCGCCCGTGAGCATAACCACTTTCAAGCCCTGTTGGTGAAGGGCGGATATTGCCTGAACGCTGTCGTCTTTCAGCTCGTCGGCAACGGCAACGATACCTGCAAGAGAACCGTCAACGGCAAGATAGAGTGGGGTTTTTCCGCTGTCTGCCAAAGCGGCGGCGCAAGACATTGCCACCGACAAATCCACGCCGCAATAGGACATCAAAGCCGCATTGCCAAGGAGTGCTTGCTTGCCGTCCACAACGCCTTTCAGCCCGTGTCCCGACAGACTTTCAAACTCGGTGGCAGGGGTGGGAGCGATGCCGAAGCGGCTCTCAAAATCCTTGATAATCGCCGATGCGATGGGGTGAGAAGATCCGCTTTCAAGGCTTGCGCTCACGCGGATTATATCGTCTTGCGATATGTCGTGAATATGGCCAAAATCGGCGTCTTTTTCACCGTCGTTATCGGTGGTTTTTAAGGTGTTTTTATCGCTGTCTTTTTCGCCGCAGCAAGCCATGTCCGCAAGGGATAAAACATCGGTGACGACAGGCTCGCCTTTTGTGATCGTGCCCGTTTTGTCAAGCACGACTACGTCCGCTTTTCCTGCTTCTTCAAGTGCGGTTGCGGTCTTGAAAAGTATGCCGTTTTTCGCGCCTTTTCCGTTGCCCACCATGATTGCCACGGGGGTTGCGAGACCTAGTGCGCAAGGGCAAGAAATGACGAGAACGCTGATTGCGTGTTTGAGTGAAGAATCCCAATTTTTTGTGACGGCGATCCACACGACAAAAACGAGCAAAGCGACACAAATGACACTTGGTACGAACACTCCCGACACTTTATCTGCCGTTTTTGCAATCGGGGCTTTGGAAGACGATGCGTCTTCGACAAGTTTGATTATGCCTGCGAGAGTGGTGTCTTCGCCCACTTTTTCCGCTCTTATCGTGACGAAACCGTCAAGGTTTGACGTGCCCGAAATCACCTTGTCGCCAACGGCTTTGTCAACGGGCATGCTTTCGCCCGTGACGGACGCTTCGTTGACGGTTGCGTTGCCGTTTACGACCACGCCGTCCGCCGCGAAGTTTTCGCCGGGGCGCACGACGAACAAGTCGTTTTCTTTGAGTTCGGATATGGGGATTTCTTTCTCGACGCCGTCAACGAGAACGTGCACCGTTTGCGGAGCGAGATTCATCAATCCTTTGATTGCGGAAGTGGTCTTGCCTTTGCTGTACGACTCAAGCGTTTTGCCGAGTGTGATGAGCGCAAGAATCATCGCCGCCGACTCAAAGTAGAGATTGTGCGCAAGGTGGTGCAAGTGCTCGGGATTGACCGCCGCCTGAATCATCAGTGCAACGCTGTATACGAAAGATATAAAACTGCCCATCGACACCAGCGTGTCCATGTTGGGCGCGCGGTGAAACAACGCTTTCGTTCCGCTGACGAAGAACTTGCCGTTGACAATCATGATGACAAGAGACAGCGCAAGTTCGTATCCCGCAATCGCCATAGGATTTGATTTGAACGCTTCGGGAGCGGGCCAGTCCCACATCACCACGCCCATTGACACGTACATCAAAGGCACGAGAAGCACGATTGAGACGATGAGCCTTATGAGCATCACGAGAGTGGGGTTGAGCTTCTCTTTCTTTTGCGATTTGTCCGAAACGGGCGAAGCCTTGTATCCTGCGTCGGATACCGCGCGCGAAATGTCTTTCGGGGTGAGCGGAGAATCGAATTCCACCACCATCGAGTTGGTGAGAAGAGACACGTTGACCGACTTTACGCCGTCAAGCGCGCCAACGACCTTTTCCACGCGAGCACTGCACGCTGCGCACGACATGCCCGATACGTTGAATTTGAGTTTTTCCATATTACGCCCTTATTGTGTGTAAAAATTTCATTTCAATTTTTTGATGAGATCGACGGCTTCGTCGAGAATGTCAACGTTGCCTTGTTGCACGTTTTCAACCACGCAAGTCTTCAAATGCTCCGTCAGCACGACGTAGCCGAAACTTTGCAACGCGCTTTCCACCGCCGAAACCTGCATAAGCACGTCTCCGCAATAGCGATTGTCGGCAATCATGTTCTTTATTCCGTTCAGTTGCCCGATGATGCGATTGAGCCTGTCGGCCAACGCTTTGAGTTGCTCGTCGGTGCGCGGAGTGTGTTTGTGATGCTCGCAAGCAGAGCAACAAGAGCAAGTTTTTTCGTTTTCGTTCATAAATAACTCCTTTTTGAAAGACAAGTTTGCAATGAATTTATATACCCCCTGTGGGTATCTTCGACAAGAGTATAATCCCGCAAAAAGCGATTGTCAAACAAAAAATAAAAATTTTTTTGCAAATTGTCCAATAAAATGATTGCGTGGATTGTATATATATTATAAAATATATAAACTAACGCATAAAGCGCGTGCATACGGAGAGAAAAAACTATGAAAAACACAAGGACAAAACAAACACCCATACAAAGAGCAATGAAGATCGTCACAAGCATAACGTTGCTTGCGATGCTGTTTGTCCTTGTCCTTGCCGGCACACTCTCCGGTGCTTTCGGCGTGGAAGAAAACCTTGTCCAAAACGGCTCTATCCAACCAAATGTGGCGAGTGCGGCGAATACTTCAGGATCTAATATTTCAATTACTACAAATCCTACATCTACATCTTGGAATATCAATCCAGATGTTTCAAAAAAAGGTTATGTTGCAGATGAAGATTATCTAGTTACTGATACAAACGATTTAACCTGGACAACTGGAAATGCATCATCTGGTGGAACGTGGATGATGGGGGATAGTGACAATCATCACTATCAAAGATACTCAATAGTGTGGTTTGATTATGACTTTGGAAGTAATTATGCTGCATTGAGTGATTCAATTTCAATAAGCGTAAAAGGTACTTTAACGTCAACAACAAATCCAGCATACATAGCGATAACTTCATCAAGTAGTGCATTCTCCGATTTTGACAGTAATAAGAGTGCTTCGAGTCTATATGACGAAGTTGTTGCTTTATCTAATAAAAGCGGTGGTGCTGGCAATGGAGCGGCATCATCTGTTAGTGTATACTTAAATGAAACAATTTCGGGGAGATATGTAAGAATATATTTTGCGTGCAAGGGAAGATATCAATGGATTGGTTCTCAAAAATATGGTATCGCAAAATTTGATAATGTAAAGGTTACACTTACGCGTGTATATAAGTCTTATTCCGTTGACTACGATAAGAACTCGACAACTGCAACCGGAAATGTGGACAGCACTTCACATAAATTTATGGCGAATTCAAATATATCGTCAGATGTTTATGTGGGTAACAAATATTATTTTGATCATTGGAACACAAAAGCGGATAATACAGGTGTCGATATGGCGGTTGATGCAAGTACAGGTACTAGTACGTCCGCAAATACATTTGGCAATTATGTCCAATCAAATCTTGTTAATGGTACTACGCCCACTTTGTATGCGCAGTGGTATAGCATTTCTTTTGAATTTAACAGGAAAGAATACAATATATACAATGGTGAAATTCTGCAAGTATTGCAAGGACGCACAGACTATTTGAAGTCTACGGTTTCAAGCACATATACTTCTACCATTACTTATAAAAAATCAAGTGGAGAAAGTTTGAGTGGCGCTCCCAAAGACATTGGCTCTTATGTTGCAACTATAACCGTTTCAAAAGGTACTCAAACACGTGGATATGTTGAATTGCCATTTGAAATCATTGAAGGCGATTTTGGAAAATTGTCGTCAGGCACATCGGGCAAATGGGGAAGTGCGACAAATCCATACGTTATAAGCATGCCTGTTCATTTGGCAAATTTGTCAGGTATCGTAAACGGAACGCAAATTGCACTTAACACGATAGTTGGAAGCGATGACGGTGCAGTTACAGCCGATGACGTTGTTGCAACCGATAATACATACGCAAACTGCTATTTCGTGGTGACTGCCGATATAAATATGTCGGGTGTTGATTTTACTCCTATAGGAAGAGATACTTCACATTATTTCCGTGGATTATTTTACGGTGGAACAAATGGTTATACAGGAGAAAGAGTTCAACGAACAATAACTAATTTGACCATAAACGATAGTTCATTAGATTATGTCGGTTTATTTGGCTATGTTTGGCAAAACGGCAATCAATATACACGTCCGACAATTGAATATATAACGATTGAAAATAGTTGTTCTTTTGTCGGAAGAAATTGTGTAGGCAGTGTGGTTGCACACGGACAGGATGTTACAATTTCACATTGCTACAATTACGCTACTGTCACAGGCAATGATAAAGTCGGTGGTATCGTAGGATACAATTTCGGCGCAACAGTTATCAATGGGACAACAAACCATGGTGCAGTGAAAGGACACGATTATGTCGGTGGTATAGCCGGTGAAGCAGATTGGGGCGGTTTGACCGGAACGGATGATGCAATAATCACAAACAACGGAACTGTTGAAGGAAATAATTATGTTGGCGGCATAGTAGGGTATTTGTGGACTACATATTCCATTGTGTTGGCGACAAACCAAAATCAAGTTGTCGGCAAAAACTATGTCGGCGGCATTGTCGGTGGTTTGAAATACCGTAATGAATACAACAATTCTATCGAACATTCCACAAATACAGGCACGATTGGCAATACATCGTCATCGAGCAATGTCGGTGGTATTCTTGGCGGTTGCGTTGACAATCAAATAGATTTCAAGATTGAAAATTGCTCAAACAATGGCAACATAGATGCAAAAAATGCAAACTATGTCGGTGGCATTGCAGGCTCGCTTAAAGGCAAAGTTACGATAACAAATTGCGAAAATGCAAATTCTATCGGTGGCAAGGAGAATGTCGGCGGACTTGTCGGCAGCATCGAAGGCGCAGCGGCAATCACCACGTCTGGCAACTCGGGCGCAGTGAACGGATACAAGCATCTCGGCGGTTTTGTTGGGAATGCAAAGTCATCGGGCGGTGCTTTGAGTATTGAAGGTACATCAACAGCGCCACTTGTCAACGGCGGCAAAGTGACTTCAACCATTCCGTCAGGCAGTTCAAGTGCGAACAATGACGGCGGTGTTGCAGGCTTTGTGGGCTATCTCGACGGCGACAGCAATCTCACAATCTCGCATTGCGTCAACAACGGTGAGATTTTGGGCTTGCAATTCAACGGCATTGCGGGCATTTTGGGATACGTCAAGCATGGCGAAAATCTCATTTATATAAACAATTGCAAAAACACCGCATTGGTTGAAGGCGGCATAAACACCGGCGGTATCGGCGGACGTCTTTCAACCAATTCGAGCGCAGTCAATTCGATGGTAATCTCGCATTGCTATAATAGCGGCGAAATTCTCACTCAAGATTATTCGACAGGATCGACAGGAAACAGCGGCACGACAGGCGGCATTTGTGGATATTTCAACGCAACTTCGACAACGGCGGCGGCTCGCACGGCGGTTATTTCCTATTGCTACAATGTCGGCAACGTAAAGATCATCAAATCAACAGGCGGTCAGGCTTTTGCGCAAAACGACAGCAACAAAGGCTTTATCGGCGGCATAGTCGGCAATGCCAAGTCGAACGCAGACAACCCCGATACAAACGGAAAAGTTGCAATTGAATATTGCTATGTCGATTTGACGTCGGGACGCTCGATTTTGCGCTATGGCATTGATATGACCACGTATATCAACGGCACGAATCTTGCCACAGTCAGCGCAACGTCATACGTCATCAAGAAAGGCACTTATATAACAGCCGGCAACAGTGGCAGTTATTTGTTGTACAACGTGTCAACCACAACGTTTGATTATCCGCTCATTGACGGCACGCAAACGACGTGGGAAAACATCGTCACGCAAAATATCAACGGTTTCCGCCTGACAACCAACGTTGCGGAAGGTGATTATTACGTGTCACTTAATGGCATAGGCGGTGCATTGCTCACTCCCAACAATTTCACGTCGGTCGGTTCGAGTTCATTCGTTGTCGAAGCAAAATACACGGCAGAACAAGGCAATATATACCTTGACACTGCAGATATCGTGCTTGTCAGCAAAACCGTCACCTACGACAAACAAGCGCATACGATAGACGCACCGACTTTGCCCGACGGTTATGCGTTCGATACGTTGTATTTCACGAATGCCGACGCTTTCACCGACGGTAAAGGAACAACGAGCAGAACGGATGTGGACGACAATCCTTATTGCACGGAAACGAAAGTGCTTATCGGCAATACCGTTGTCGGACGTATGGCGAACAAGAATTACGGAACGCTCACAATAATAAAACTAGGTTTACGCTTTGAGAATACATGGATCGATAGCAAGTATGCGAATGTTATTGACAGAACCGGTCAGAATTGTTTTGTTTACAATGCAAAATTACAAGGTTTGTCAATATCAGGTATAAAAATCTTTGGCGTTGACAAGGATGGCAAAACCGTTTCTGTTCCTAAAGAATCAATTTATTCTATTTCATACACAGAACCTGATCAAAATGGTGAAGGATACGTTTATAGAACTGCAGGAACTTATTTCCGCAGATATACATTGAATAACAACAATTACTATTTTGTGGATTATGCAGAAGGCATTGTCGAATACAAGTGGACGATTGCAAAGAACCAACTTACAATCAGAAATGCGTGGACAAGTGACGCAGTTGACAATGCAACCGACGTTTACAACTTTACCTTCAACGGCAGTGCGCAGGGTATCCTTTCATTCGATGTTTTTGCACAAGTTGACACGACAGGTGCTCGTCATAGCGTTGTGGCAGGTAGCGTATATAAAATTGATGATTCTGCAAACAGTGCAGTTGACGTTGGCGATTATCACGCAACACTTACGCTTCTCGATACGGCAAACTACGAGATAGTAGATAGTATGGTCGAGAGTTATGTTGCCACAATACCCGCAATTGGCAGTACGGACAAAAAAATAGATAGAAAAGGCGTGAGCGTGACAACCAACGCCATTACATACAGTTGGAAAATCAACCGGTTTGACGTGGGCAACGCTTTTGCAAGCGGAAAAGCGTGGTTTGGCGCAGGCACGGATATGGTGGTGGCAAATCAAAACACCGTGATGACCGAAAACGTGAACGGCACGGGATTTGCATACTACTATTTGCAGGCGGCGGCAGGCGATACTCCCAAAGTCATCGTCTATCAAAACGATAAATATATAAAGAATAACTTTGTATTATATGTAAAATATACAACAAAAACCAACGGCGTGGAAGCGCACAGGCTTGTCAAGCTCGTGTATGGCACGGATTACACGATTGCGGATTTGACGACGGCAGGCGATAAGCACGTTGCAGACGCAACGGTTACGGCAAGCGGCACGGGCAACTTTGTTGGCGATGCGGTGAAATATTACGTTGTTGCGGACAGCGACTTCGGCGGCAACGTCAATCAAGCGAACTGGGGCAGCGAGAGCAATCCGTACGTCATAGAGCATGAGTCGCAATTGTTGAGATTGAGCCAAATCGTCAACGGCGGCGTGGCTTGGAACTCCATAAACGGCATTGCGGGCATTTTGGGATACGTCAAGCATGGCGAAAATCTCATTTATA
>ERZ1024397.14-NODE-14-length-39077-cov-18.849880_pt1 | contig 39077 bp, 67 predicted proteins | sample MGYA00520786_ERZ1024397 | MGnify/ENA primary metagenome ERZ1024397 (study PRJEB33242, sample SAMEA3444275) | Homo sapiens | biome: Host associated; feature: Gastrointestinal tract; material: Stool | place: Uganda | collected 2011-01-01 ... | reverse complement strand
ATATTATTGACATGACAAACGCATTGGCAAAATTATCACGTACCGGTGGAGCGGCAGGAACAGCGGCAAAAAGCATCACAAGCTCATTTAGTGGATTTAGTTCCGGTGCTTCTGCAGTTGCCAAGAAGTCGTTCTCCCTTGCGTCTGCAATCGGAAAAGTGTATGCAACATACTGGTCGCTATTCCGGGCGGTTGGTCTGCTTAGAGATGCCATTGACATATCATCCTCACTGACAGAGGTTGAGAACGTTGTAAGGCAGACATTCGGGCAGTATGAAAGCCTAATTAACAATTTCGCAAAAACATCAATTGAAAAATTTGGTATGTCCGAGTTGTCAGCAAAGCAGTTTGCAAGCCGATTCCAAGCAATGGGAACTGCCCTTGATATTCCGCAAGGGAAAATGGCAAAAATGTCTATCCGGTTGACAGAATTAGCCGGAGATATGGCTTCATTCTATGATGTGAGTCAAGAAGATATTGCCAAGAGTCTGCAATCTGTATTTTCCGGTACTACGGCACCTATGCGGCGTTATGGTATCGACTTGACACAGGCAACATTAAAGGAATGGGCGTTAAAGCAAGGGCTTGATGCGAACATTTCCTCAATGACGCAGGCTCAAAAAGCCATGTTGCGTTATCAGTATGTGCTTGCGCATACAACCAATATCACCGGAGATTTCGCACGTACAGCAGATACGTGGCATAACCAGATAACCATGCTCAAAGAGAACTTCAAAGCACTTGGAGCGGTTGTTGGTGGTGGTTTAATCAATGCATTTAAGCCATTTATCAAGGTACTCAATGCAGTTCTGCAGAAGGTTATTTCTTTTGCGGAAATGGTAACAAATGCTTTAGGTTCTATCTTTGGATGGAAATATGAAGCAAGCAAAGGGGCAGGAATCAGCGGTCTTGCCGATGATATTGGAAGCGCGTCTGATGACATGGACGATTTAAGTAATGCCGCAGGAAGCGCGGGGAAAAACACAGGCGATGTCGCAAAGAATGCCAAGAAAGCAAAAAAGGAAATCCAACAAGCAACGCGTGCATTTGATGAATTAAAGGTTATTTCAAAGCAGAGTAAAGACAAAAAATCCGGTTCAGGGAATAAAGGTTCTGGTTCAGGTGGTTCAGGTGCTGGTGGCGGTACCGGTGCTGATGGTGGTTTGGTTCAGACCGACACGATTTTTAAGAAATTCAAAAGCGACATCAAAGACCTTGAACAACTTGGAGAATCTATCAGAGATGCCCTTGTAATAGCCGTTGGTGGCATTGAATGGGATAAAATATATGCTAAAGCTTCCGGCTTCGGAACAGGACTCGCAGAGTTTCTTAATGGTTTGTTTTCAGAAGATAAAAAGGGAAATAGCGTATTTACTGCAACCGCTGATGTGATTGCAGGAGCGTTGAATACTGCAATATTCGCATCAAAAGGATTTACGGATAAATTTAAGTTTAAAACATTTGGCAAGAATGTGGCGCATGGATTTAATCGGTTTTTCAAGAAGTTTAAGTGGAAACAGTGCGCAGAAGCTATCAACGGATGGGTTGATGGTTTTTGGAAGTTTGTCCGAGGATTCTTTGATGATTTGAGTTGGAAAGATATTTTCAATGGATTAAAAACGTTTCTAACGAATTTATCGCCGACTACCATAGCAACGATAATTGGGGCGAGAGCATTTAGCAGACTTGGAAAAAACTTCTATAAGTTAATAAAGAGCGCTATAACAAAGAATCTTGATAAGAAATTAAGTAAAGCGATAACAAAAAAACTAAGTTTGGTAAAGTTGGGAGGTGGCATAGCCGGAACCCTTGCAACAGGTTTTGTAATTGCAGCTACAATTACAGTCGCAGTGCAGTTTTCTAAGGACTTTAAAGAATGGATAGGCAATATTAAAAAATACGGATGGGTCGAGGGGCGGAAAAAAACTGCCAGAGATAACAAGGCTAATCCATATAATAACGGAAGGGCTGTCTCTATTGAGGATAGAAAAAATGCCGCTAATAAAAATAAAGCAAATCCGTATGATGCAAACAGTGAAAAATCCCACAAAACTCTTGAATTCCAAGCTAAAATAAAGACAACAGCATCTGAATTATGGAAGAAGCTAAAGTCTGATTGGGATAAGATAAAAAATAAATATGCAGATTTTAAAGCTAGAGTAAAAGATAATGCTAAAGAATGGTGGGAGAATACTAAGGAATACTGGTCTAAAAAAGTCGGCAAAGTAAAAGAATTTACTACAGATGTAAAAGACTCTGCTAAAGAATGGTGGAGTAACACTAAGAAATATTGGGGTCAAAAAGTTGGACAAGTTAAGAAATTTACAACCGCAGTCCAGAATGATGCATCTAAGTGGTGGAGTAACACTAAGAAATATTGGGCGGAAAAGGTTGGAAAGGTAAAAGAATTTAATACAGGCGTTAAAAATAAAGCCGGTGAATGGTGGTCTAATGTTAAAAAATGGTGGGAAAGCACTACGGCAGGAAAAGAGGTAAAGAGATTTACCGTAAACGTCAAAAAAGCCGGTGGAACATGGTGGAAAGATGTAAGCAACGAGTGGAAAGAAAAGGTTATCAATGCAGGAAGAACATTGAAAATCGGAATTTCATTTGCCACAAATGCACTAAAGAACCTATGGTCTAGTGTATCGACATTTTTTAGCGGGAAAACCGTAAATGTAAAAACGAAAGGTTCTACAACAAAAAAAGCTGATGGAGGTGTATTCTCCGGTGGAAGTTGGAAACCGATTAAGAAATACGCAGTCGGCGGATTGCCGAACATGGGACAGATGTTCGTTGCAAGAGAAGCGGGTCCGGAACTTGTCGGTACGCTTGGCGGTCATACAGCAGTAATGAATAACGACCAGATCGTGCAATCTGTATCAGACGGAGTATATCGAGCAGTGTTGGCGGCAATGAGAGGGCAGAAAACATCATCCGGAAGTCAGCCGGTACAGATTGTGCTTGACGGAAAAGTTATTTTCGATAGCACACGGCAAAGCGCACAAGAGTATTTTAATCGTACCGGAATGTCACCATTTCCGGTATAAACATAGACACCCCTTTTGTTTTGTGATATATTGATATGTATTACAAGCAAAGGGGGAAATGTTATGGGATTGATTAAATGTCCGGAATGTGGAAAAGAAATTTCTGATAAAGCTGAAATATGCGTAAATTGTGGCTTTCCGATCAAAAATTACTCGAAAGAAAAAGTCGGAAGGTCTGATTATTTACAGCCGGAAAACAAAGAAATTGAAACTGTTCAAAAGGACAGTTTCATGGAGAATAACCAAAACACGGTTATTTGTGAATCGTGCGGTGCAGAAAATAAGGCAAATGCGGATTATTGCCGTAAATGCGGAAGTCCTATTGAAGATGGCGGTTTCCGAAATAATTTTACAAGGGTTTTTGAAGAATTTGGAAATACAGATAAGAAGAATTCTGTCATAAGCATCATTGCGGCTATATTTTCTATTTTTGGATGCATGTGCTATGTTGGCTTGATTCTTGCGATTGTAGATTTGTGCTCCGGGAAGAAAGAGAAACAACATAAATGGTCTATATTCGCCATACTTGTATGCATTGTATGGACAATAGTTTTTATTTTCTTTGGAACAATAGGCAGTAATGAGAGCGATTCGGTTGCGGATACACAAATTGAATCTCAAACCGAAACAGAAGAATCACAGGTAGTAGAAAGCACGGAGAAAAAGCCCGACAAAAAACTTGAAAATAAAGAAAAGACAAAATCGGAGAAATCGACAGAACAAAAGAAAAAACACAACAAAATTGTCAGTGCTTTTATGAAAGACGGTCTTGAAGAGAAAGTCGCTGTGAAAGCATACAACATTTTGAAAAAGAAAATAGGTTTTAAAAAGATAGAGTACGTTGAAAGAATGGACGATACATCAAATTATGAAATTACGGCAGACGGAAATGACATTGTAATGACCGCAAGCGACAAGGTTTACCGTATTTTCATACCAGAATCCGATTATGTATTTTACGAAGATGGAAAAGTTAAATTGACCGCAAAAAAGCTTGAAGATACCACAATAGATCAAAACGAGGGAAGTAGTTATTATATAATGGCTCAAGAAATCGTAAAAGAATCATTGTTGAATCCTAGGGGAGCAAAATTTCCGTCATATGTATTTAACTCAGATGATGTGGCAATGCAGAAAGACGGAAAACTGGTTGCCGTGCAGAGTTATGTTGACGCCACGAATGGATATGGTGCAACTGTGAGGACGAAATGGACTGTGCAATTTGTTGTAACAGATATTGATTCGTTTTCATACGATTTGAAATATGTTAAAGTCGGTGATGATAGTTATGGAACTTTCGAAAAAATGAATTAGTCAATACGATTTAAGCCGTGGAAACACGGCTTATTTTAATTAAAAAGCTGATTGACACAAAATCAAAAATAGTCTATCCTTATTACTAAGGAAACAACCTTATCCGTGAAGATGCGGATTACTTACTCGAACGCCATACTGTACGAAAGAGGAAACCAATGTGATTTCACAAGTGGCTTCCTCTTTTTTATTCAGATAAAAAATGTATGGAGGTAGACACGAATGAAAAAATCACAACTTATGCTTAAGATTCAAAATAGCATTGAGGTATTTGAAAATCCAATATTCGGACAGATCAGAATGGTAATGGTCGATGATGAACCGATGTTTTGCCTTATTGATGTTTGCAGGGCATTGGAAATTAAAAATGCTACAGACGTAGCAAAAAGACTTGATGAAGATGAACTGACTAGATTAAATCTAGGCGGTCGTGCAGGAGAATCAAATTTCATCACAGAGAGCGGCTTATATGCAGTTATAGTTCGGAGCGACAAGCCGAACGCAAAGAAGTTTCGCAAGTGGGTTACATCAGATGTTCTCCCTACAATCCGTAAAACAGGTGGGTATGTCAATAATGATGAATTATTTATTTCTACTTACCTGCCATATGCAGATGAAAACACTAAGCTGATATTTTCCCAGACATTAAAAACTGTTAGGGAGCAGAATGAAACCATTAAAAGACAGCAGAAAGAAATCATCCATAAGGAAGATGTTATTATCGGACTCGTTGATGATATTGACTTGGCAACCAAGAGACAGCGGATAACACAGATTGTCCGTTTTGGTGCCGATGGAAAGTATCAAGAACGCTATTCGTTGCTTTATGGAGAATTTGAAAGGAAATATCACTGCAACCTTAAATCAAGGATGGAAGGATGCGCACTCAAACCGAAAGTAAGAAACAAGATGGATTATATCGACAGGGAAATGGGAATGATTCCGCAGTTGTACGAAATCGCTTGCAAACTTTTTGAAAACGATGTAGAAAAGCTGAAATCTGAATGGGAATCAGTAGTAGCTTAAAATTTAATCAAATGGATAGCATCTGCCAAACGGTAGGTGCTATTTTTATACCCATTTTTAGGAGGTAAACGATGGGATATGGCGGATATTTAGTAAAGTTTGGCAATTATACCATACCGAACAGTTTAATAAAGCAGGACACGTTTAGTTCCTATGTGAACATGCAGGACAAAGACCCTTGGACTGACGAAAACGGATATGAGCATCGTGATGCCGTGGAACTGAAAGCCTTAAAGGTCGAGTTTGAAACCAAAGCCATGCTGACCGAAAAGCAGTTTGATGATTTTTGGAAGAACATCGAAAAGAATTATATCAAGGCAAAAGAACGTGGTGGATATATCACGGCATATGTGCCGGAAAAACGCGGATATGTGACACAGTACGGATATATCGCTGATATTCAGCCTACGTTCTATTCTGTGGCACATGGGAAGATTAAGTACGACCCAATCAAATTTTCGTTTGTAGGTGGTGTATATGATAAATAGCAATTTGAAAGAAAAGTATTGGGATTCCGCGACAGATAAGCAGATGGTCATATCTGTTGTTGGAACGAATCAAAAAATAGATAATTCGATGCTTGAAATCGGTACGTTCGCTCTCGAAGAAAGCCTTTGTTCGGAGTCTGAATTAAAGTTTGGAGCGTGCGAAGCGAATTGCGTAAAATTCACAGCGCGAAACACCGCAGGAAACATTATTGGAAGGACAATCTCTATCGAAGAAACAATTGACGGAGATAGCGAAAATCCGATGCCATACGGAGTTTTTAAGGTTGCATCCGATGTTCCTACGGCTGACCGTACAAAACGGCAGATTACGGCATATGACGCTATGTACGACATTATCAACACAGATGTGAAGCCTTGGTATGCAGGACTTAGTTTTCCAATGACACTTAAACAGTTCCGGGACAGCTTTTTCAAATACTTAGGCATTGAACAGGCGGCGGCGACATTGCCTAACGATTCCATGACGGTCAATAAGACGATTGTGGCCACACAGACGGACGATTCAAGTGCGGTCACAGAAGAGTCCTCTATCAGTGGAAAAACCGTTGTAACGGCAATCTGTGAGATTAACGGATGCTTTGGCAATATCAACCGGAATGGCAAGTTTGAGTATGTCTTTCTTAAAGCAATCATAAGTGCACTTTATCCGTCAGACAATTTATTTCCGTCAGACAATTTATTTCCGTCTGATGCAAACACGGAGTCCATGACCGGACACTATATCACGTTTGATTATGAGGACTTCCAAAGTAAGGCAATCACACAACTTGAAATCAAGACAAGTGAAGATAATGCCGGTGCTATTGTTGGAACTGCCGGGAACAACTATTCGATTACAGGAAACTTTCTTGTATCAGATAAGACCGGATCAGAGTTGGAGCAGATCGCAAACAACATCCTGCCGGTGATGAAGCAGGCAGAGTACATCCCGATCAAAAGCTGTACGTGTGTCGGGAATCCATGTCTGACACTTGGCGAACCAATCCGATTCAATACCACAAGAGAAATTGTTGAAACATATCTATTGCAAAGAACCCTAACCGGAGTGCAAAGCAAGAGAGATTCAATCTCGGCACAGGGTACGCAGACACACTCTGCAAAGGTTAATTCTATCAGAGATACGATTGAAAGCGTGCAAAGACGTACCGGAAAGTTAGAAAGGAACGCAGACCATCTTCAATCCACATACGAGGATTTAGAGGAACAGACAAATACCAAGTTTGAGCAGACCGCAAATAGCATTTCCGCAGAAGTCGATCGTGCACAAAAAGCGGAAGGGCAATTAGACGCATCACTGGAATTGAAACTTGGAAGAGACGAGAACGACCAAGTTATTTCTATGATTAATGCCAGCGCAGACCAGATTATGCTTCGTGGAAACAGAATCATAATCGAAAGCAATAATTTCAGGCTTGATGGAAATGGCAAAGTAACAATCATTGATTCTCTGAACTTTCTTTCAACAGCGCATGGAGATGACCTTACAATTCTTGGTCTTGACGGAAGAGGCAGACCCATGCTGCAAAACATACTCATTGACCTAGACACTGTAACAGATTCAAACGAGGAAAACTTGGCAACTGAAAGTTATGTTGACCAATCTATTCCAAATATTCCGGTAAAAAATATAACGGCTTATCCAACAGGAACAACCAGCAACGCAACGATTAAAAAGGCAATTCGATTTTTAAATGTGATTGGTGGAGACAACGGAACATATCAAATTCATGGCGAAGTATATACGATTGACACCGGATCTGATAGAAGAATCAAGGATCACATAACTGATTTGCCAGAAGAATTAGAAGCCGCTTACCTAAACTTACACCCTGTCAAATTTAGGTATAAGCCGGGGCTTAAATCCTCTGATAGTAGGCAATACCATTACGGCTTTATATCACAGGAATTAGAAAAAGCCTTGTTAGACGTTGGCATTAGAGAATGTGATACGTCATTATATGAATATCTTCCGGTTGATACGGACGAACACGTTGATTTATATGTCGATGATAAGTTGCATCACGTTAATTATCGTGAGCTTCATGCTATGCATGTTCAGATGATTCAAAAGCAACAAAAAGAGATTGAAGAGTTAAAGAAAGAAAATAAAAATTTGAGTGAACAGATGAAAGACTTTGAGCAACGATTGTCCACGTTAGAAAGGAGTGTGAGCCATGCAGAAAATTTATAACCGTACACACTGGGAGAATCTTCCAAGCGAGAAAACAGCGATTGATGCCATGCGGTTAAATAATGTGGAAGCCGGCATTGACAATCTGGATGATCGTGTGGTTGCTATGGATGCGGCGAAGGTCGATCTTGTCAAGGCAAATAATCTTGTAGAAGAAATTACTTACGAGGAAGCAACAGGTATATTGACCATTACTAAAATGAATGGCTCTAAAGCTGTAATTGATACTAAACTTGAAAAGTTGGCTGTGAATTTTAGCTATAACCCGCAGACACAGCAACTTGTGATAACGCTAGATGATGGCACAACGCAGAATGTTGATTTGTCCGCTCTGATCACGCAGTATGAATTTATAGATAGCAATACCATTGCATTTGAAATTAGCAGTGACGGTAAGGTGTCCGCAATCGTGAAAGAGGGAAGTATCCAAGAAAAGCATCTGCGCCCAGATTATCTTGCAGATATTAAAGTGGAATCTGCCAAGGCGGTAGCATCTGCCAAAAGCGCAGGGGTGTCCGAAACCAACGCGGCAAAATCTGCCACAGACGCAAAGGACAGCGCAGACAGGGCGCAGGGAATCGAAAGCGAGATTAACAAGAAACTCGCAACGGCAGAATTTGATGTGAATGAGGATGGGGAGTTGATTTACACGGACAATTCGGCATATAACTTTGTCGTTGATAATGACGGAAATTTAAACTGGGAGGTGGCTTAGAATGGCTATAGCAGGAAGAGTGGCAATTGTACCAAAGGATGACTATGACGCATCCTTGATTTACAAACGGTTGGATGCAGTAATTCATAACAACACGCTTTACATTGCGAAAAAGAATGTTCCGGCAGGGAAAGTACCTGGAGCAGATACAAAAGACTATTGGATGAGCGGACCATCCGCAGGAACAAGTAAACCAGCGACAGCCACATCTAACGGTCTAATGTCCGCAACCGACAAAAAAGCAATTGAGGTTTTGAAAAAACCGCTGGCTACTTGCGCGACCGGTCGAGCTACGGCGGCTAAAGTTGCAACATTGGCAAACTTTGTATTACAAGTCGGTACGAGCATTGCGGTTAAATTTACGGATACGGTGGGCGCAGCAAATCCAACAACCGGGAACCTTACACTTAATGTAAATGGCACCGGGGCGAAAACTATAGGATATGTTCGAAACGGGAATAAGGCGGCTATTTCTTATGCAAGCGGAAATTTCTTCTATAATAATGCGACCCATATATTTACTTATGATGGTACATTTTGGTTGTGCATGGACTGGAATGCTGATAATAACACAACATATTCTAATTTTGTAAAATCAGGTGCTGGTGCGAAAGCCGGTCTAGTTCCTGCACCATCGACTACAGCGGGAACGAGTAAATATCTAAGAGAAGATGGCGCATGGCAAACACCACCGGACACGAAAACAAGTGTAGTGAATAATCAGACAACCACGGTTGCCGGATATGCGTTAGACGCAAGGCAGGCAAATCCGAATATAGACGGCACGTTGGCCAAGCAGGTAGCTGATTTAAACGGCAGTTTAGGAACTTCCGATTTTATTCCAAATGGTAGCAATTTAAATTATTACACATCTGGAGTATATATGATTGGGGACGCTAATAAATTAGAAAATTCGCCAGGTGCAAGTTGGTCAATTCTCATTGCATTTGGTTCTAATTCTATATATAGTGTTCAAATCGTTATAAGTGTGCTCGATAGCAAAAATAGTATATATGTAAGAACCAAAACTGAAACAAATAAATGGTGTTCTTGGTTTAAAAAATAAACAAAAAATACAAATTAAAGCGTTCTCCATTCAGACCATTCCGTTGCCCATGCACAGTTGCGTATTTTAATGTCAGTACTAAAACCGCTAATAAGGATTTGACAGCCGAAATAAAGACCATTGTTTCCACCAAAACTAAATCCAAATACACTTTCGCCTGTAGGACACACAAGAAAATATACGAATACACCTGACTGCAAATCTGCAAAATATTTAGGGTTTTGGCTGGTCATTTTGGTATCATCTATATATTTTACAACTAGGGGAATGTTTATTTTTAAACTGCCGTTTAAGAAAAAATATCGAACGAACATTCGAATGTAACTTATAAACCATTTTTTATCATAGAAAGGAAAAATAATATGGATAAAATTATTTTAAAAGACAAAACAGAATTTGAAATTGCCGATGGTGCAAGCCTTGGCAACATCCAGATCAAGGCAGAGAATTTCGATGCCATTAAAACGATCACAGATACTTTCGCGGAGGACAACCTTGCGGAAGTAACATTTACACATAACGATGAGGTGTCCGGCAAGTACACCGATCTGAAATCGGACGATTTTACATATGTGCCGAATACGGGCGAGGATGGCAAGGAAGATGGAACATACACTGTTACAATCCGCTTGCGAATCAAAACGGAAATGGAAAAGGCGATTGATGAACTGAAAGCCGGACATGAAGCAAACGCAGAAGCAATCCAAGAACTGGCAAGCATTGCTGCAGAAAGTGAGGTGTAGGATATGGTTAAGTTTTATGTAAGACGTATTCTGGTAGACAAGAAAATGACGATTGATGAAGTGCCGATGCGTTGGCGCGCAAAAGTGCAAGAAGAGATTGAGAAACAGCTTTCCGCTTCTTTGCAGTGACATTTCTTGTCGAAACTTGCGACCGAAAAATGTTGAAATCATGCATATTACAGTGATACTATGGACTTGTCCGAAAGGACACTTCAAGTTCTGGCATGGGTGGGGCTTGGCATGGCTCCGCCCATAATTGGGGATTGATTATGCCAAACATATGTTCTATAATTGCTTTGTTGGTACATAATAGTTTGTGATTGGAGGTTTTATGGTAGGAGAAGTAAAAACAAAAAAGACTTACAAAGAAGAAATTATAACTATGATAAAAGAAATTGAAGATTATAAGATTTTACGAATTTTGCATGAATTTGTAAAAGCTGGTTTAAAAGAAGAAAAAGCAGGGCGTTGAACCCTGCTTTTCTTTTAGAATATAAATTTTTCGAAAAATTCACATAACAATTCTTTTTTGCTTGCTGGCAATCTGCTATATTCAATAATAATTTTTTTAAAACGTTCATCATTCATTCCAATATTTAATACAACACTTGAAAATTCTTCGTCAACAGATTTATTAATGCGTGGGTCTATTAAATCTGTTTTTCCGATTTTGAAATAATCAGCCAATGCCTGAAGCTTTCCTGACCTTGGAAATGATTTACCGGTACACCACATACTTAAAGTTGTTGGGTTAATACCTAAGTCTTTTGCAACATCTATTTGCTGTTTTTGATTTAATTCAATATAGTATCTTAAATTTTCAGCAAACACTTCTTTTTGGATATCGTCTATACCCATTTCATTAAATTGATTTTCGTTATCCATTTCTTCTTCCCTCCTTTCTAACTGTATTATAAACCAATAAAATAAAAAATTCAATATTAAATCCAATAAATTTGAATTTTAGTGTTGACAATCCAAAATAATTGAATTATGATTAAACCATAAAATATGAAAGGAGAGAAAAAGATGCCTAGAATTTCATTAGAAGCAGTTCGCGTAAATGCGAAAATGACACAAAAGGAATGGGCTGAAATGCTTGGTGTATCTAATGCGACCGTTGTCAATTGGGAAAAGGGCAAAACAGAGCCTAGCTTATCACAGTTGAAAACCATGAGCAAATTATCTGGTATTCCAATGGATTTTATTTTTGTGCCAGATACATCCAATTAAATTGGATTATAAAAGAAAGGAAGCGAGTGAGGACATGAAAGAAATTAAATCCGTGAATGATTTGGTTGTTGTTCCGGTTTCTTATTTTAATGGAATGGAAAAGGAATTGCAGAAGATTTTAAACAAAGTGGATATTCACGATATGGATGTCATGGAACAGGTTCTCCATATGCGGAAGTGGCTGAAAACCAAAACCGTATATGAAGAAACAAAGAGATTATATCCTAATCTCCGTTTGGAAAATATTCATTTGCTTTTACCACAAGAAGAGAGTGACGAAAGGGGGTTAGAATATGGAACACAAACCACAAAAAATTGAAATCAAGCCGAGAAAAGAGGGTGAGCCACCGTCAAGCATTCATCTTTTTGTAGATGGACATGAAATCAAAGGAATTAGAAAACTTGATTTTTCTGTAGAACCAAACGGTCTTCCGCATTTGATGCTTGATTTACAGGCATTTAATTTGACTGTTGATGCCGTTTGCTTGATATATCAGGAAAAAATCGGGGCAATCAATCTACAGATTGCAGACGAAGAAATTCCCCGAACGTGAGATTTTAAGTCCGGGGAATAATGGTTACATCTTTTCGCCAACAAAAATATTGTTTGATGAAAGGACAGAGCAACTTGATTGACTGCAAATATTGCCGTCACGCTTGTATTTGCAATCGTAAGTACCACAGTATTCTTCTGATGATTCAGTAGTTTTGCTTTCGATAACATTGACCTTAACTTGATAATCAGAACGCTGTTGCTCACAATAACCATTTATGATTCTTTGTTTCAAAAGATTTTCACCTCCCTTATTTGATGATAAGGGAATTATACCACAGAAAGGAGAGATATGAACGAATTACAGATTTTTAATTCGGAAGAGTTTGGAGAGATTCGGACAATTACTAAAGATAATGAGCCTTGGTTTGTTGCAAGTGACATATGCAGGTCATTAGATTTGTCAAACCCAACAATGGCTATGCAAAGAATTGATGATGATGAAAAGGCTAAATTTAATTTAGGGTTATCTGGTGGAGAGACAAACTGCGTAAACGAATACGGTCTTTACTCATTGGTACTTGCAAGCAGAAAAAGAGAAGCCAAAGATTTCAAAAGATGGATTACGCATGAAGTCCTTCCGTCAATCCGTAAGAATGGCGGTTACATAGCAGGACAGGAAACCTTATCTGATGAAGAGTTGCTTTCCAAGGCGCTTATGGTTGCACAACGAAAGATTGACGAAAAGAACAACATTATTGCCATGCAGGACTCACGAATCCAAGGAATGATACCTAAAGAGATTTTCGCTGATGCAGTATCAGCAAGCCATACATCAATCCTCATTGGAGATTTGGCAAAGCTGATTTGCCAGAACGGTGTGCAGATAGGACAGAAGCGGTTGTTTGAGTGATTGCGAGAGAATAACTTCCTTATTAAAAGCGGTACCTCTAGGAATATGCCAAAACAAAGATATGTGGAACAGGGATTGTTTGAGGTTAAGGAAAGCAACATTCAGAATCCGGACGGTTCTGTAAGAATCACAAAGACAACGAAAGTTACCGGAAAAGGACAAGTTTACTTTGTAAACAAATTTCTGAAAGGAGCATGAATGAAAAAAGTAATCCAATTCATCATAGGTGCGGTGGCAATGGAGTATTCATTGGTTGCCGCGTGTTATATGGATAGTGAGGGCGCATCCGGGGATATGTCGGCTATTAAATTTGTAGCGGGGGCAGTAATTGCGGCAATCATGTATTACTGGTCGGAAATAGACCGGAAGAGAGCCGAACTTGACAAGCGAATCAAGAGAAAACGCAGAATGAGAGAGGATGCATGGTAGGCGTTGTGTATATAAGTGGGACGAGATGCTCCACGAAAGAAAAGCGTATGCTTGCTGAACTTTTGGCAGGGAAACGAAAGAAACAGAATGATAAAGAGAATTTTGAAAAGGTTCTTGGCGGAGAAATGGGAAGGAGAAGCAATGGAGAACAGAATAACATTGATCGGTGATATTGTATCAGCACCAAGGGAAAGCCATAAATCAAGCGGTAAGAAATTTTATAAATTTTTTATCGGAGTTGAAAGAAAAAGCGGTATTGCAGATATACTTCCGGTATTGTTTGATGAAAAAATCAGCGATACAGGAATTAGCGGAACGGTATGTGTCAAGGGAAAGATAATTACTAGACGTGTAAAAACCGGATCTGGGGAAGCCATTCTTATGTATGTTATGGCTGATACAATCACGAAGCCAGAGGATGATAGCCCTTTGAACGAAGTAAGTCTTGATGGAATTATCGAGGAAAAGCGACTTAGAGAAACACCACTTGGCCGTAAAATCTGTGATGTGAAACTCAAAACCTTAAGAGAAAATGGAAAAGAGGATTTGATCACTTGTATCGTATGGGGAAAGTGTGCAGAATATACGGACTCACTTGCTTTAGGCGATAAGGTAAGCACATACGGAAGATTGCAGAGCCGGAGATATAAGAAAACGTGTAAAGATGGTCACGTTGTGGAAAAGGTTACATATGAGTTGTCAATAAAAGGAATCGTGTGGGTGTAACATGGGAAAGAAAAATTACATTTGTGTTCCAAGGGATGAGTATGATGAGCTGATTGAGTATAAGTTGCATATCAACGCACTGTATGAATTCATTACGAAAAAACATGCCAGCAGCATTAAAACGTACGGACATAAGCGCGAAAATATCTGCATGGAAGCTATCGAACTTGCTTGCGGATATTCTGATAATGACAGATATTTTGACAAGCTGAAAAGAGAATATAAAGAAAGGATGAGAAAGAAATGCGAATGATTTTGAAATCGTTACATATGGAGAATTTCAAAGGTATTAAGAGCCTTGATGTGAATTTCTCAAATAAGACAAGTATTAAAGGACAGAACGCAGTAGGTAAGACCACAATTTTTGATGCGTTCACATGGTTGCTGTTTAACAAGAACAGTGCGGGCGAGGAAAAATTCAATGTCAGACCGCTGGATAAGGACGGACACCGCATTGATAACGTGGAAATCAAGGTTGTTGGAGTTATTGATGTAGATGGTAAGGAAGTGGAACTTTCCAAGGTTCAGAAGCAGAATTGGGTTAAAAAGCGCGGAACCGACACCGTTACTTTGCAAGGCAATGTCAATTCATTTGAGATTGACGGTTATCCGAAAAGTGAAGCTGAATTTAAGGCTTATATTTCCGGTTTGGCGCAGAGCGAGGAAATGTTTAAGATGCTGACCAATCCGCAGTATTTTTCTTCTCTGAAATGGAAAGACCAGAGAGACATTCTTATGAAACTTGTTGCAGAGGTTTCAGATGTGGAGCTTGCGCAGACAGATGCAAAATACGCACCGCTGATTACGGAATTGGAGAAAGCACCGTCCACAGATGATATCCGTGCTAAGTTTTCCAAAGCGTTATCCGGGTGGAAGAAGAAACAGGCTGAAATTCCGGTGCGTATTGACGAAGCAGAGAAATCCAAGGTTGATGTAGATGTGGCAGAGCAGGAGTTATTGAAAGCCGATTTAGAGAGAAAGATTGAAGCACTTGAAGATTTAATGGCGAAATCTGATGTGCGGATTGATGAAATGCGCAGCGAAGAAATGCATTGTCAGTTTGAAATGTCCGCTATCGCGCAGACCATGAATAACGAACTTTCAAACGAGAAACGTGAGATTGAAAACCAAAAATCTAACCACGAACGGAGGTTAGAGGATATTCGTTCATCTATCAGAAAAGCGCAGGATTCCATTGAAGGTAATAAGAAATCAATTTCTGAACAGACTCTTAAGAAAGCTGACCTTGTGAAAAAGTACAACGAGGAAAAGGAAAAGAAGTTTGATGATTCCAAGTGGGTATTTGACGAATCTACAACGGTTTGCTCTTTGTGCGGACAAAGATTGCCGGAAGATAAAATAGAGTTTTTAAGATCCGATTTTTCGCAGAGAAAGGCAGATGCAATCGAAATATTTAATGAAGAACACGCGAAAACACTTGCTATGATTGTTGATGATGGAAATGCGTGCGCTGAAATGATTAAGAAGCTGACCGAGAATAACAAGGAGTTGGAAAATACAATTAACACCTTGAAACTGCATGAAGCGGAAGGAATTGACATTATCAAAGGATTTGATGAACAGATTTCTAAAATTCCGGCTTGTGCTGATTATATGCAGAACGCTGAATATGCCAAGTTAAAGGACAAACAGGATAAGTTGCTTGCTGATATTGCAGAGTTAGAGTCTAAGGGCGCAGATAAGACGGTTGAGGACTTAAAAGCAGATAAAGCAAAATTAAAGAGTCAGCTTGATGAAGTAAATAAGATTATCGCGCAGACAGCTAACAATGTGGCGATTGATGATCGTATCGAAACGCTTCATGATGAGCAGAAAGAGATTGGGCAGAAAGTTGCCGATCAGGAACAGATGCTTTATCTCTTGGAAGAGTTCATTCGTTTCAAGCTGAATAAGGTTTCTGAATCGATCAACAGCCATTTCAAGACCGTTAATTTCAAGTTATTCGAAATGCAATTAAATGGTGGCATGAAAGACTGTTGCGAGTGTACTGTAAATGGCGTGCCTTATTCGACTTTGAACAGTGGTCACAGAATTGTAGCCGGACTTGATATTATCCGCTCGTTAAGCGAATTGTACGGTGTGAGCGTGCCGATTTTCGTAGATAACGCCGAATCGTTGAATGAGTTCAATGTGCCGGATATGGATGCACAGTTAATTCTTTTGAGCGTTTCAGAGGACAAGCAGTTGAAAGTGGAGGGTGTGTAGAATGTCGAGAGTTGGAATAGGCAACAACATCACACAGCCGGATGCACGGTGCATGTCGTGCAAGCGTTGGAAGAGTGCAAGTAAAGGGTTTTGGGGAGGAGATGGACATTGTTCTCTTCCGTATTGCGAGAAAGATACGAGAAATAAAGGAAAGAGAGGTTACAGATAAATGGCTAATATGATGAGTTTGAACGTTAGCGATGAAGTTATTAAAGCGGCAGTTAGAGAAGAAGTAAATGCGGGAATTGTAAAGGCGTTGGGAAATCCGGAAGTTGTAGTTCGTGATGCTATTCATGAAATGACAAACAAGTATGTGGACAGCAATGGCGAATTCGTGAAAAAGGATACTTGGCGTGCGGTTCCATACTTTGATTGGCTCGCGAAAAACACTATTGAAAAAACGGTAAAAGAAGAAATTGAAAAGTATATCAATGAAAACAGAGAGGAATTCGCAAAAGAAATCAGAAGACAGTTGCAGAGTACAAATTTTAAAGAAAATGTTGCGGAATCATTTCTGAAATCGCTTTCTAGTATTACAGAATCCTCTTGGAAGATGCCAATAAATGTTTCCTTTGAGCAACAGGAAAAATAATTTGGGAGGTATCAGAATGAATTATATCAAAGCAAAATTTCCAAACAGCACCAGAAGCTATACATACCGCACCGATGATGACGTAAAAGCCGGTGACATGGTTGTAAATGCAAAGGGTGCAAAGCTGACTGTTACGGATGAATCAGTTGATATGAAGTGGGTAGAAACCTACGGTGCTGATAAGGTGGCAGTTGTGAAGAAATATGAAGAACCGGAGAAAAGGTACATTGTCGAGCGTGAGTTTGAACACGCAGGCTACAAATGCGTTGTCATATTTGGAAGTATCGGGCACAGATGCGGTTATGTCGGCATTCCAAAGAATCATCCATTATACGGAAAGGATTACAGTGATTACCTTGAAATCAAGAAAGCCGATGTCGGGGACAGAGAAGTAAGCGGAATTTTTCCTTTGCTTGGTGCTTGCCTGGATGAAGATGAAAGAATCCGAATTGAAGCATATTTTCAGTGTCACGGTGGCATTACATATGCAGGCGGTGGAGAGCATTCAAGTTATCCAATCGAGAGTGATTTGTGGTGGTTCGGATTTGATCGCGGTCATGCAGGAGATAGACCGGATTACGAGTATGCAATCAAGCAGTTCCCGAAACGCAGGGATGAACTTGAAAGAATTTTAGATATTCAAAATCAGTGTCATTATGATGGCGATGTTATTCGCACCGAAGAATACGTTGCGGAAGAGTGCAAGAAGTTAGCAGGGCAGTTAAAAGAATTTGAAGAAAGCGAGGAACAGATATGATTAAATCAGATTTGGGAACAGTAGAAGTAAATGGAAGAGAGCCGGTTATCATGGCTGAATTTGAAAGTCTTTTAGGGGTATTAAGGAAGACCCTCGGAGAGAAGAAATACAACCTTGTTTTGCAGGAAGCAAGCAATAAGGAGCTGTCAAAGGATGGTAAAGAAAAATCGAGAAACGACGAAAAAGGAACGCTTGGTAGAAGCTCTAAAAACTTTTTTTAGTGAAATGGAGGATAAGTAATTATGGCAGAAAACAACAGTTTAGAGGTGCAGAAAGTCAACACTGCGGTCAGCCAGTGGACTAATTCAATCACGAATCTTGTTACAAAAGATTTCGAGTTATGCGGTGTGCCGTATGATGATTATTCAAAGCAGTGTGCCATGTCAGCTATGACAAGCATTTATCAGCTTGTTAAGGATAGCGATAAAATCAAGGATTTAAACGGACTTGATACATCGAATCTGCGAGAGGTTGTCGGTCAGTGCGCAAGCCTTAAGCTTAATGCGAATGCAGTGCCAAGAGAGTGCTATTTTCAGTTGCGCACAAAGAAATCCGGAGAAAACTATGTACAGGTTGTAGAAATGGGAATTGAGGGAGACGGCAACGACGCATTACTCCGTAACTATGGAGAGAATGTAGATACCGTATATCCTTGTTGGCTTGTTAAAGATGGGGACGAGTTTTCATATCCAAAGCATAAGGGTATCGAAATGACACCGCCGGAATGGGAAGAAATGGGACGGTCACAGAAAGTTGTCCGTGTTGTTTATCCTCTGAAATTAAAGGACGGAACATTTCAGTATCTGATCGCAGAGAGAGACGGTGTAAAAGTTAATCTGTTTGCTCATGTGCGTAACAATCTGATGAATGAGACTTTTGGTATTTGCCAGAATCGTTACAAGGCATCAACCGAGCAGTTGAGCAAAATCAAGGCTAAGAAAGAAGAAATTTTCGACGCATTAAGAAAATGCTCAACAGTTGATGAAATGTTGGAATGTGAAGTTGCAAAGCCTTATATCAGCGCGGCATGGCTTGACACACCGGAGTCAATGATTGTTCGTAAAATGCGTAACAATGCAATCAAGAAGTATCGCAAGGACTTCAACAGCATGGCAAAGCAGTCATTCAATCAGCTTGATGAAACCTATGTGCAGGCACAGGAAGAAATTGCCGAAAACGCCAATTCAGAGCCGTTTGTCGTAGCAGAATCCGAAGCGACCGACGGTGCAGCAGTTGAGCCGGAGAAAGTTGTTGAGAATGACGAGAACGTACCGGACTTTATGAAAGATTAGGGAGGTTGCCATGAGAGTTATATCGCAGGACGGAACAATGGATATGCCATATGAAGAGGTGATTATTCAGAGATTCAGGTCAAGAATTTATTTCCTGAACAAAAACTTAACAGGTGTTGAGTCGCTTAATGAAGACATGCAAATTGCTGAATATTCCACCGAAGAAAACGCAAAGAGAGCTATGGAAATGCTCAGAATTGCGTATGAAAATAATGAATTTTATCATCATACTGCAAATTCAAAATACTTTACGGAAGTTTGCCAAGTGTTAAGCAACGAAATGTTTAAGAAAAGTACAACAGAATATTTTCAGTTTCCTACAGAGGAAGAATTGGAGTAGGGTATGGAGGTTTTATCGTTTTTAGATGCAGTTCAACGCGATATGGCTGATAACATCTACAATTTTTGTAAAGATGGGAAGTGTAGCCAATGCGGGAATTGTTGCAGTAACTTGCTTCCTATGAGCCAAAAGGAAATTGATGTTATTCGCCGGCATATACGCAAGAAGCATATCAAAGAGTGTCGGCATATCGCGCCGGCAACGGTAGCCTATGACATGACTTGTCCGTTTCTTGATACAGGAAAAAGTTGCGAGAAATGCCGCATTTATCCGGTTCGACCGGAAATATGCAAGCAGTTTATTTGTGACAATGAGCAGAGGGCGAAGCGCAACCGGAAGTTGCTAGGGCAGACGCGAGACATTATTGATGTAAGAGAAGAATTTTTCGGAAAGTGAGGTGGTTTAAATGCTTATGCGATGTTGCGGTTCATCATCGGCAGGCAACAGTTACGCTTTAATCAGCAACAATGGCGAAATCCTTGCAATAGAAGCCGGATGCAGATTTCTTGATTTTAAGAAAATGATTGATTGGCGTATTTCTGATGTTGCGGGATGTATCGTCTCACATGAGCATGGTTAGGAGACCATGCACGATACATAAAAGATTTCATGAAATCCGGCATTCCGGTTTATACGGCATTTGAAACGCAGACCGCACTTGAAACCATAACCGGAGAACGTACGATAGCCATTTCACCACGCAGACCACGGCAAATCGGCAGTTTTACAGTGACACCATTCAATGTACCGCATGATACGGAAATCGAGTGCTACGGCTATTTAATCGAGCATGAGGAAATTGGTAAGCTGTTATTCTTGACCGACTTGGAGTATTGTAAGTATGACTTTTCCGGCATGAAAGTTGAACATATTATGGTTGAAGCCAATTATAGTATGGACTTGGTAGACCGGAATGAGCCAAACTACGAACACCGTCTGCGAGGTCATATGAGCCTTGATACGGCACTTAAATTTATTCAGACGAACGACAACCAAACTTTACGAAATGTCGTTTTAATACACTTATCGGACACAAGCGGAGATCCCGCGTTATTCCTAAAACGAACGAAAGAAACAATTGAATACGGAGCGAATGTTTATGTTGCAGAAAAAGGTCTAGAGGTTGATATGAACCTTTGTCCGTTCTGAAAGGAGAAAAGATGGAGAAATTCTATATCGTATCCAATGAGCAGTTTTTGAAAGAGATTAGAGATTTCAAAAAGCATTCAGAGGAAAGACGGAAAGTAATAAATGAGTTCTTTGACAAGAAAGGGATTGCCGGCGAATGCTATCAAATTTGCGGTGATGGCGCGATCAATGAACCTTTTAAAGATTTTCAAAAGGGCGAGATTCGATTGCATATCGAGTCTTGCGAGGAAAACAATCAGAAATTCGGAAGGGAATTATTAAAGCCTGTCAAGCTGTTTTGCGATTCGGATGTGATGATGCGGAAGTTTAGAGCGAATAGTAAGACACTAAAAGAGTTCCAGAACTTGTGTATCGAGAGAAACATTGTAATCAATAATCATCCGATTAGAGTGGGAGATTATTTCAGGGAATTGCATATGGGCGGTTACTCGATTTCGAGATTCGAATACAACGGGAAAATGTATTTGAGAATGTATGCGTCAAGATATGATGACATTACACCGGAACAAGAGGGATTCAACGAAATCAAAGGCAGTGAGTATTTTAAATCACTTGAAGAGTTAGAAGAACAAACATTAGGTTGAAACACCTTGGCGAAAGCCTAAAAGAAACTGTCTTGTTTGGCGAATAGTTATCACAAACCTTATCGAAAGCCATGTTTTGGCGGTGCGTTTACCGTGCCGCCCTTACAAAAGATTGGAGGTAAAAACTTGAAATTATGTGAATACTGTATGGCTGAATTTGAGCCGAAACAACCAAATCAGAAATACTGTAGACCAAAATGCGCGAGCAGATTCGGACAGTTTAAAAATTTTAAAAAGCGCGGGAAAATCGTGTATACAAGAATATGCCCGAAATGTAACAGGCTGTTTATGACCATAGATGAAAATAAGTTTAATTGCCAAGACTGTATCAGCAATGAAGTTAAAGAACGATTGAGAAAGTCAAAGAAAAAGGACGATGCAATCAAGGCTGTGAATCATATGGCGCGCGCTTCCGGCATGAGTTACGGAAAGTTTGCGGCTCAAATGAGCATGGAGCCATTGGAGAGGAAGTGATTGAGTTGGATTATAAGAAATTTAGACAGGCGAAAGCCATTGAAGCAAAGAACAAGCAGAAATGGCTTGCATTGAATCCGGAACTTGACGATAAGAGCGGCATTTATGTTCTTAGGAGAACTGATGAGGATGGATTTAAGTATGCTTATGTCGGACAGGCAAAGCACATTATTACGAGATTGGCTCAACACCTTGTAGGGTATCAACATATTGATTTATCAATTAAAAAGCATGGGTTACATACACCTGATAATAAGTATGGTTGGAGTGTTGGATTTTTCCATGTTCCTGAATCAGAATTAGACAAGATGGAACGACACTATATTAAGGTTTTTGCTGATGAAGGTTATCAGCTTCGTAACAAAACAAGTGGGAGCCAAGGAACAGGAAAATCACAGATAGCAGATTACCGTCCGGCAAAAGGCTACTATGACGGTATTAAACAGGGTAAAAAGAGTCTTGCCAAGGAATTATCGCATATCGCTGAAAAGCACCTTGAAATCCGTTTAAAGCCGGAGAAACAGGGTAACAAAGTTTCTGAAAAGCAGTATGAGAAGTTTATGACTTTGATTTCTGAAAATACATATGAGGAGAGTGATTAAATGGCAGAAGTCAAGTGGATTAAAATCACAACAGATGTTTTTGACGATGAAAAGATTCTGTTGATTGAGAGTATGCCGAGCGCGGATAGCATCATTACGATTTGGTTCAAACTTCTTATTCTTGCCGGGAAACAGAATAACAACGGTGTGTTTATGATGAGCAACAAGTTGCCGTTCACGGATGAAATGCTTGCTACCATTTTCCGCAGAGATTTGAACACGGTAAGGCTTGCGCTTAAGACCTTTGAAGAGTTTGGAATGATTGAAGTTGTTGACAATGTGATAACGATTCCGAATTGGAATAAGCACCAAACGCTTGACGCTTATGAGAAGAAAAAAGAACGTGACAGGCTATATCAGCAGAACCGGAGAAAGAAGCAGAAGAACCTAATTGAACAAAAATCGCCCGATAAATCGTCTGACGTCGCTGTTTCAGATAAAGAAGAAGAAAAAGAAGAAGATAAAGAAAAAGAAAATATAAAAGAAAATTCGCTGTCGACCGATTCTAAAGAGCCATTTGATTTTGAAGATGCTTGGGAAAAGACTTTTGATGCATACCCCAAGAAAACAGCGTACAGTACCTCTAAAACAGCTTGGATGGATAAGGTGCTAGAAGTTATCGAAGAGAACCAACCGGACATTGCACGGCTGTTATACAAAGCCACAGAAGCATATTTGAATGACTATCAAGAAAAGAATCCAGACGATACGGATTTTCGGTACATTCCAAAATATGTTGATTGGCTGAAAAATGATTGCGATTATTGGTTGTCGGTTGTAGAGAAACGAGGTGATGACAGTTGACCGAAGCGGAATTTGGAGTGATCGGGTGTGTGCTGATCGACAATGATGTGCTGAATGGCATCTGGCGAACATTGAAACCGGAAATGTTCAGTTCGGAATTTGCGCAGGATGCATACAAAGAAATGCTTGCCATGTATGACCGGAATGAAAGTATAGATCCCATGTCCTTGTCAATGGTGCTTGAGAATCACAAATACACGCAGGAACAGACTAGTGAATTGATGAAGTCCTGCATTACCGGAACAATTACTTCCACGATTGTTAAAAGCTATGCCAATGCGGTGACGAAAGAATACAAGGCAAGAATGGTTCGGGAAATGTATCAGAAATCTAGTTTGAAGCCATGTGACATTGACGATACAATCAGCGACCTTCTTACAAGACTTGAGCATTTGCAAGAAGGAAAAGAGGTAAAGCTAAAGCCAATTAAGCAGATTGTGGGTGAGAACAAAGACAGGTATTTCAACGAAAGTGTTGGAGAGGGCGGTATAAAAATCGGGTTATCGCAACTTGATGATGCACTCGGAGATCTTGAACGCGGTGACGTAACAGTAATTGCTGCGAGACCAGCAGTTGGAAAATCAGCACTCACAACGCAGATTATCGAAAATATGGCAAAGAAAGGGCTTAAAATTGCATATTTCAACTTGGAGATGAGTGATAAACAGGTATATGAGCGATTTATTTCAAGGCTTGCGGAAATCGGTTTAACGAGAATCAGACGTGCAAAAGCATTTCTCGGTGATGAACAGGAAAAATTTAACCAAGCTAACGAAGAAATGAGCGATTATCAATTGTGGGTTGCATCCGGAACGGTATCTCCGAGAGAAATAAAGTCGGAATGCAGACACCAAAACTTTGACGTTATCATCGTTGACTATCTGCAATTACTTATGCCGGACATCCGATATTCCGGAAGAAACGAAGAAGTAGCATCAATTTCAAGAGGTTTAAAATCAGTCGCAAGAGACTTAAATACCCATGTGATAGCACTTTCACAGATAACAAGGGCTTCCGAAAACAGAGACACGAAAGAGCCTACTATGGCAGAGTTGAGAGAATCCGGAGCGATTGAACAGGATGCGTCAAACATAATTATGCTGTGGAATTTGTCGAGCAACGACAAGGGAGCCAAGGGTGCAAAAATCGAAAAGAACAGACAGGGAATGACAATGCGCGAAGCAATGGAATTTGACGGAGATCACATGAAATTCGTTGAAATCGAAAAACCGTTTGATGATGTTGTTGCGGAAATCAAAAAGAAAGAACGCGGTGATGGGTTTAAGTCGTATGACGGTGATTGTCCGTTTTAGAGGTGACATATGGCAAGTGCAAAAATTGAAAAAGGTTCGGAAGAATGGCAAGTATTTATGGATTATTGGCAATTCATTCAGAAATACTATTCCCCGGACAACGACGATTCATGGTGGAATGAAGTTGTAAAAGCCGGAGAATCATTGATAGAAAAATACAAAGGTATGGAGATTGAAGAGCGTGCAAGACAGCTTGTATTAAGCCATTTTGCATGATTGGAGATCACATACAGAAAGGAGAAATCAAAGAAATGAGCAATGCATTGAAAAGAAAAAGCAAGAAGAACGCATTTTTCACGAAACAGGACACGAAGATCATCGGCAGAAACGATTTTGAGAAGCGCAATGCAGACCGGGTTGTTGCCAAGTCGTACAAAGAGTTTGTTGTGATCGGCTATATAGTTTTGCATGATAAATTCGGTTTTGGCCAGAAAAGAATTATCCGGTTGCAGGATGAAATGAAAGCGCGATTGGAAACAGCCGCGGACGGTGGTGTTAATGGGGCGTATGTAGGTGTTGTGCTGAAAGACAAGTACGGAATTGACGTTGACGAGTGCGTGAAAAGAGTGCCACAGCGGCAGTTGATGATTCTGTATGCGCAGAAAGGGCGCTGTATTGAGCGCGAAGCCTACCGGATTACATGCGCTTCGATGTGTAACTATCTGGCATTTACGCTTATTGTACTGAAAAAGGAATTTAAGCTATCTGTGAAGCAGTTACAGCAGTTCACGGATAGTTTATCGACTACATTGACACGTTGGCTAATTACGAGCAATTCAAGCTGACCATACCGATGATTGCCGAGACATTGGCTTATGAAATCAATTTTGTGTGTGATTTGGAGGTTTAAGAGAATGGTTGAAACTGAAAGATGGATTCCGTGCAGTGAGAGATTGCCCGAATGTTGCGGATATCCCGTTTTGCTTACAGTTGAAAATAAGTTTAATCAAAGATTTGTATGCAAGGCGTTCACGAATTACATGAAAGAGGGCAAATTGCTATTCTTCACAAACGAAAAGGAATATTGTGAGGAATTGATTTCAAGCAAATTAAGCAACGCTTGGAAACCAATAGCTTGGATGCCGTTACCGGAGCCGTACAGCGCGGAAGTAGAAAAGCCACAGACTAATGCTGATCGTATCCGGAGCATGACTGATGATGGGCTGGCAAAATGGCATGATACTGTGACAAAAGATGTACTTGGCGGAAGTGCTTGGGATAAAAATGGATGGCTTAAATGGCTACGGGCAGAAAGTGAGGGCGAAGATGCTAGATGAAATTTTCAATGTAATGAAATGCTTTCCAGGCAGTTTTATCAACCGATGCGGAGAAGCTATTTTGTCTGAAAAAGGAAATGTGTATTTTATAGCAAGGAACTGTAAGACACAGAAAGATATTCTTTGCAAACTTTTGGAGTGGTGCTCCAGACCTATTGCAAAGGGAGAACCTTACCGCCAAGAGAAGCGAAATAAAGAATGGAGAGAAGCACTTCTTTCTGGATATAACAAATATCTCGGGACGCAGTTCACGCAAGAGGATATGTATTGGATATACGATAAGCTCGGAAATGGCGTAGACCATAATCTGACGCTGAAATTTATTGCAAGCGGATATGACCTGAATCTTGTATATCCAGAGAGAGGAGAAAATCATGGAAAATAGATTTTTATGTCGCGGCAAACGGATTGATACCGGCGAATGGGTTATTGGATATTTATCATACCCGCATTGCATGAAAAAAGGTAATGAAAGTTATTATTTCTACGCAAAGGACAGTTTAGGTTTCTATTGCCGTTGTGTTGTGGCTGCATCCACCATCTGCCAGTGCACCGGACTTAAGGACAAGAACGGCAAGCTGATATGGGAGAATGACATTTTGCTGCAGAAAACCACGGAAAAACATTGGTGCGAGTGGCAACACATGGGGCTGGTTAAATATGGCGAACATGATTGGAATGAGGGCGTGTATGGCTATAAAAACATAGGTTTCTTCGTGGAGTCTATTGTGAAAGAGGGGGACGAAACAAGAATGAAACCCGGATTATGTCAAGAAGATCTCGTGTTCGAAAACTATCCGTATGAGGTTATCGGGAACGCAATTGACAATCCGGAACTGTTGGAGGTGTAGGCATGACGATTGAAGAATTTGACCAGAACGACAGAATAGATATGGTTGACGCAAGAAGAATAATTGAAATTGTGACAACGCTTGCAAGAAGTTGCGCCTTTAATCATGCGGAAGCTGCAAAAATAGCCGGAGTGTGTCAAGAATGTTGCGAAAGATTGGAAAAGGAGCAGATATGACGGAAAATGAAGCAAAACTCGAGAAAGTAATAGCGGAAGATTATAAAGCTGTTTTACATGAAGCAAAGTCGATGGGATGCAACAATATAAGGGCTTTATATAATATTCCACTCAAAAACATGGAGCTGATTATTAAAGCATTGGAAGAAGTGCAACAGTACCGCACAATCGGCACACCGGAAGAATGTCGGGCGGCGATGGAACGAAGCAATGAAAAAACGCGGATAATTGATGGAGTTACAGAGTGTTGCGGATATGATTTCGGAATAGATGCGTTTCGAATTGAACTGTCTAAATTCTACCCTGTATGCGGTAGGAAAATTGAAAGGAATGGTGAAAAATGACATATCTCGTATACATGAATTACATGATGCTTGTTTTTATGTGCGACTATATGCAAATCCTTCCAAGTGAACTTATAGGAATCTTGATTATTTTGGGTGATGTGGCACTATTCGTACATCTTTGCTTAAAGGACAAAAGAAAGGGGAAAGAATGAGCGAAATAAAAGGTTATACAATGGAAGAAGTTGCAGAGCACAGAAAAGATAAACTTGTAAGCGACTATAATTTTTGTAAGGCAAAATTAGCAGAAATCAGACGTCATGAGCAGGAAATTGAAAGCATAAGAACCGCGTATAACAAAATGATAGTCAAGTACAGAATGGAAAGCGTGGATAGAGTGCTTGATTACATAAGGGTCGCAAAGATAACAGACGCCAAAGAGTTGGATGCGCTGTTGTGCCACTGTCAGAATAAACTCGCAGGGAACATTGACGGAACAGAGTTAAAGCTACCAAGAAGTGGAGATAATGAAGAATGAGTGAAGAACTTAAGCCATGCCCGTTCTGTGGCTGCCATGATCGCAGAGTGGGCATGAGAAAAATGGGAACCAAAGGATACAAGATTATATGCGGCAAATGTGGCGGTGCTGGTCCGTATGTGAAAATTGAAGATTTCGCTAACAAGAAGGATGCGCAGGAAAAAGCAAAGGAATCATGGAACAGGAGGGCGAACGATGAGAAAATTGATTGATGCTGAAATACTGACTGATTATTTCGTAGAACATGATCTGGCATTTGAATACGCCATACAGCACCAAGATAGAAAAGAACTGGAACGTCTTATCGCAGAGATTCCGATCGCCTACGACCCGGACAAAATTGTGGCGAAGTTGGAAGACTATGGAAACGAAGAAACACGCTATTATAAAAACACGCCATATGAAAAATGCATAGAAGAGTGCATAGTCAAAGCAATCGAAATCGTGAAAGGCGGTGGAGTTGATGGCAATTAAACCGATTTTATTCAATACCGAAATGGTTCGGGCAATTCTGGACGGGAGAAAGAGTTGCACCAGAAGAATCAATAAAGATGCCAATGATTATGTTGTGCCGGATATGGATTTTTTCGATCCTGAAAAACGTACCTACGCAGTACATAACTATGCAGACAAAGAGCGCAAAATCAAGTTGAGCATAGCAGAACGTAGCTGTCCGATATGTCTAGGCGATATCCTTTACGTAAGAGAAAGCGTATTCCAAGGGGTTGCCCATTGTCTTGATGTTAGTGGAGAAACTGAATGTGTCTTAACGAATGATTTTGAATATTATGCTGACGGATTGCATAAAAAAGACCACTGGAAAGATAAGCATGAAAACATATGGATGCACCGAAGACCATCCATCCACATGCCGAAAGAAGCCGCACGTATTTTCCTTAAGGTTACGAATGTGAGAGTGGAGCGGTTGCAGGATATTGACGGAAAAGGGTGTGTGAAAGAAGGAATTGAAGAAGAACATTTAAAATACGTCGGAGACGAGTTCGTAAAAGGTATGTTTCATGACCTTTGGGATTCAACCATCAAGAAATCTGATCTTGATCGTTACAGTTGGGATGCAAACTCGTGGGTATGGGTGATCGAATTTGAGCGGTGTGAAAAACCGAAAGGAGTGTGAGGTATGAGCAAGAGCAGGACTAGTAAAATGAACGGCTATCGTAGCATGGTAAGCCGTCAGAAAAATGATGTTTTTAAGTTTAAGTCTAAGAAGAAAAAGAAAGGGTGATACAGAATGAAGATTTTAAGCAAGAAGAAATACAATAAACTCATTGAAGATTTTGAGGAATTGCAGAAAAAGGTCGAGGAACTCAAAAAGGATAAACGAGAGTATCGGGAAAAGCTGGAAGATAAAAAGACAAGTTGCAAGGCAAATGTTGGAAAAGATTTTTGTAATGTTTGCAAAAATTCTTACAGTTATAAGAACAATAATGGGCTTATTCCCATTAACTGTGTAGGTTGCTTGCTTGCTGTGTCTTGTGAGGATTTTAAGAGAAAAGAAAGTAGGTGATTCAAAGTGAGTAACAATGTAGAGATAGTAATAGCACAGGCTTTAATGATGAGAATTAAAGATTATGCAGAAAGAGCCTTGGATAAAAAAGATGTAACACTTGATATGGCTATGGTTGAAATACGTGATACAGTTGACGCTTATGACGAGTATTTTCAGACAGGCAGAAAGCCACAGTAACTAACTAAAAATTATCAGAAAGGAACAGGACGCGCGCATAAAACCTAGGTTTCCTTTTGGTAGATTTAGAATGACAGTACATTGTTTATTTGAGCAGTCTGGCACATTCAAAAATGCTTTCAAAAAGTATGGAATTGAAGCATACGACTATGATATTCAGAATGAATTTGGCGAAACAGATTATGTTATCGACCTTTTCAAAGAGATAGAGGGGGGGGTATCAAGGTAAACCGAGTTTATTCGATAGGATAAGTACTGATGATTTGATATTTGCATTTTTCCCTTGCACCTATTTTGAATGTCAAAGTCAATTATGGTTTTCTGGCAATAATTATTCACAAAGAAATTGGAGCTTGGAAAAGAAATGTGAAAGTGCAATAGAAAGGCACGATGCGTTGAATGAATTTTATGGATTGCTTAATAAATTAGTCATAAATTGCATAAGGAGAAAAATAAGATTAGTTATAGAAAATCCATACAATCAACCGCATTATCTTACATCGTATTGGTGTCTAAAACCTGACCTTATAGATAAAGATAGGACACTGAATGGAGATTACTATAAAAAACCGACACAATATTGGTTTGTAAATTTTAAACCGAAAAATAATCTTGTGTTTGAAGCTATTGATTATGTGAAAACAAAAATAATAGCAAAAAGTAAGGTAAGCAACGATGGGCTATCAGTTAAAACACAAAGGTCGATGATACACCCACAATACGCAGATAGATTTATCAGACAGTATATTCTTGATGAAGAAATATGGAGAAATTAAATATCAACCAATAAAATAAGGAGAAATGGCTTATGAAATTTACAAAATTCATTAAGCCAGAACTTGAACAAATCAAAGAAAATGCCAATTTCACGGAAGAAGAGGAGAGAATCTTCTCTCTTCTCTGCCGTGGTTTTTCACAAAAACAAATATCCACAAAAGAAAATCTATCTCTTAGAACGATAGAGTATAGAGTAAGAGATATAAAGGACAAAATAGAAAGAACGGGGGTATTTGATTGGATGAAAAAGAACTGTTGAAATATGCCGTTGATAGTGGTATTCTCGACATAGCACTTGTGCAGAAACAAGTTACTATGCAAAAGAGAGAAAAATTACTCAACAAAAATCCCTATAAAATCTATCAAGGAAAGGATGAGAACTGGTACTCATATCTGCCGGATGAAGTAAAAGGCAGACGCAAAATCAAGGCAAAACGCAGAGAAGCGGTCGAGCAGAAAATCATTGATTATTGGAAAGAGAAAGAGGATGACCCTACAGTAGAGGAAATCTTCAACCGTTGGATTTCGCAAAAGCTGGAACTTGAAGAAATCAGCAGGGCAACCTATGACAGATACTTAATGGACTTTCAGAGATACTTTGATGGCATCAAGGATAAGAGAATCAAAAGGATAGACGAATGCGAACTTGAAACGTTTATCCGGAATAGCATCCATGATTTTAACATGACTTCCAAGGCATTTTCGAATTTCCGGACGCTGATATATGGAATCTTTAAATATGCCAAGCGAAAAAAGTATGTCAAGTTTTCCATTACATACACGCTTAAAGATATGGATATATCGCCAAAAGCATTTAAGCACGTAGTCAGACAGGCGCAAGACCAAGTGTATATGCCAGATGAAAAAGAACGCATGGAGATGTACTTAATGAATCACTTGGATATTGTCAACCTTGGATTGTTATTTATGTTTAAGACAGGAGTCCGTGTCGGGGAATTATCAGCATTAAAGCGGAAAGACGTTGAAAACTACACGGTTGCAATCAATTCTACAGAGACTCGTTACCGGGATGATGATGGTTTTCACTATGAGGTCAAAGATTTTCCAAAATCAGAAGCCGGATTGCGATTTGCCATATTGCCGGATAAGTACAAATGGATTCTTGATGAAGTACGAAAGAGAAATCCCTTCGGGGAATATCTGTTTGAAAGAGACGGAGAACGGTTGAAATCCTATAACTTTCGCGAACGTTTGCGGTATATCTGCGAACATGAACTGCGAATGAAAGTGAAATCTCCGCACAAAATTCGAAAGACATACGGAAGCATTCTTCTTGACGGAAAAGTGAAAGAGTCCACAATTCTTGATACTATGGGGCATACAGACATTAGTTGCACAAAAGATCATTATTATTTTGATCGTACCGGAATTGAGGAAAAGAGACAGGAACTTGGCTTAATCGAAGCGTTATGAGTCCTTAGTACTCAATGGTACTCAAAGAAAAATTGAAAGAATGGCTATTTTAAGCCATTTCAAGGCAATTACTCTAGGGTTCGATTCCCGTACGGACTGTTTAAAAAGTCGCATAAACACTGTGTTTGCGGCGTCTTAAAAAAATTTGGTACTCAAAATGGTACTCAAAAACTGAACACAAAAGAAAGGAGTCTGCACAAGTGCTATAGATTCTTTTCTGCAAATGGTAAACTTGGAACGCTATGGGCGTTCTTTTTTTATGCGGTTTTTCTGCGTATTTCTTGCGGAAGAGCCGTATTTTTTTATGCCAAAATATAAGCATAGGAGGGATGCGGAATGTTATTTACGGATGAAATTCTTGAAAAAATCTTAACAAGAGAAGATGTGTCAAAGGTTCCGCTTGTGTATCAGTCAGCAATGATTCACGCGATCAAGGAAGTATTGGAGGAAGAAAATGTATCAGATTCAAAATCAGAATATGGCATTTAACCCAAACCCAAGCTATGCAGCGTATCAGTACAACCCGATGCAGAGATTTCAACAGCCGGAGCCACAGATTCCGCAGATGCAACCGCAATTTATTGGAATCCAAGGAAAAGTAGTGCAATCGGAATCAGCGATCATGGCAAATGATGTACCGATGGATGGTAGTGTTGCATTTTTCCCGATGCAGGACATGAGTGCAATCGTGGCAAAACAATGGGATGCCAATGGAACAATCAGAAAGACGGTCTACAAGCCTTTTAATGAACAGATGGCAGATTCTTCAAGTGATGATAAAAGAATCGAAATAGGGCTATCTGACGATGCGACAAAGGCTATTACGGATAAATTAGATTGCTTGTTTGGAAAAATGGAAGAATTGGAAGATAAGTTATCTTCGCAAACGCAAAGAAAATCTTCACGAACACAAAAGGAGAGTGAGTCTTAATGAATCCTATGCAGATGTTACAGGGAATGAGAAACCCACAGCAGTTTTTACAGCAGATGATGGGGAATAACAGCGTTATGAGCAATCCCATGGCTCGCAATGCTATGCAGATGGCACAGAAGGGAGATTCCAAGGGCATTGAGCAGATGGCTAGGAATTTGTGCAAAGAAAAGGGAATTGACGCAGATAAGGCTTTTGAGTCGTTTAAAAGCCAATTAGGAATGTGATACTAATTCTTGCAAGATTATGTATATAAAAATGAATTATGGAGGTAAATTCTATGTTTAACACAGGTAATTGTGCATCCGTTCCGCTTGTTGCGAACATTGACGGAAACGGAAATAACAATGGATGGGGCGCAGAAGGCTCATGGTTATGGTTCATTATCGTTATCTTTGCCATTTTCGGATGGGGTGGATTCGGTAACGGATTCGGTGGTAACGGAATGAATGGCGGTGTCGGAAGTGAGATTCAGCGCGGATTCGATAATCAGGCAGTTGTATCAAAACTTGATGGAATCACAAACGGACTTTGTGACGGATTCTATGCGGTGCAAACCGGCATGAACGGTATCAATACAAACATTTTACAGACCGGATTCGGCATCCAGCAGGCTATCAACGCTGATACAGTTGCTAATATGCAGAATACCAACGCATTACAGGCGCAGCTTTCAAATTGCTGCTGCGAAACAAGAGAAGCTATCCAAGGCGTAAACTACAACATGGCACAGAACACTTGCGCTTTGCAGAACACCATGAACAGCAACACAAGAGACATTATCGACAGTCAGAACGCAGGAACGCGCGCTATCCTTGATTATCTCTGCAATGAAAAGATTTCTAGCTTACAGGCAGAAAATAGCGACCTTCGCAGGGCCGCTTCACAGGATCGTCAGAGCGCACTGCTTACAACTCAGATGGCAGCTCAGACACAGCAGATTATCAATGCGGTAAATCCGTCTGCTATCCCGGCTTATGTCGTTCCTAACCCTAATGCTTATGCATACGGATGCGGATGTAACACCGGATGCAATTGCTAAAAATGAATAATTGAGTATCTTAATTGAGTTTAACTCGATTATGTCTGCTATGCAGTATTACTTGCAATCCAAGGGCAGACTATAATGTTTGCCCTTATTCTATGAAAGAGAGGTAAAGATAATGGAAGTAACAGGAATTGCATTACAAACCGTTTCAGCCGGAGAAGATGTGGCATTTACAGAGACAGCAGTAAACGGAACGAAATGTATCGTACACAGACAGGGAAGCGGGATTATCAAGCTAAGAGGTATCACTAATCAGTGCAAGGCTAGATTCCTTGTATCGTATTCCGGCAATATTCAGATACCGACAGGCGGTACAGTTGGAGAGATTTCACTTGCAATCGCGGTTGACGGAGAGCCTTTGCAATCAACACGAATGGTTGTAACACCAGCCGCAGTTGAAAATCTGTTTAACGTTTCGGCACAGGCATACGTGGATGTGCCATGCGGATGTTGCAGTACCGTAGCAGTGCAGAATACATCGGCACAGGCTATCGAGGTACAGAACAGTAACTTGATTGCAGTAAGGGAGGCTTGATATTATGCATAAGTTTGCGAAACAAATTATGGATTGCGTGAAAGCCCATGTTGACGGCATCGGAATCGAAAACTTTGAAGGGCAGAACCTTGATGATCTCAAGGATTGGACGGAGATTGCAAAGAATATCGTATGCTTTGACAAGGACTATAGCATTGTTGAAGCTATGAAAAAGTCCGAAAACGAAGAAATCCTGCGGATGATGGAAGAATTTGGAGATTATCCGGGAAGAAGATACTATGACGAGTACCGGTACTCAAACGGAAGATTTGCACCGAAAGGACGCGGAACGCGCAGAGGATATGAAGAACCGCCATATTATCATCAGATGCCGGAAGATTACCGCAGATGGGAAGATATGACAGACGCAGAGCGAATGAGAGACCTTGACCGAATGAGTATTGGGAAGATGTATTATTCAGAGCCTATGAGTGGCAATAATGGTATGAGTACCGGTACTTACGATGCAAGAGAGGGAAGATCGGGAATGAGCCGGAGAAGCTATATCGAAACAAAAGAACTGCATCACGGAGATTCCGCGGCTGATAAGGATGCAAAGATGAAAGAGCTTGAAAAGTACATGAAATCGCTTTCAGAAGATGTGACAGAGTTATTTTCCGGAATGTCACCGGAAGAGAAGCAGTTGACCAAGACTAAGCTGACTACACTTGTTACGAAAATGTAATAGAGAGGGCATTTTGCCCTCTTTGTTTGCGAGGTGGTAAATTGTTCAGGATAAACAACGAAACATGGAATTTGGTCAAAATACCGTGTTATAGCGATATGCTACAGAGAAGTGATGGAAGCAGAACGGTAGGTATGACTGACAGGAACACGCAAACGGTATATATTGCGGATGATTTGCGTGGAAGATTTCTTGACCGCGTACTATGTCACGAATTATGTCACGCGTTCTGTCTTTCGTATAATGTATACATGGATATTGATACCGAGGAAATTTTAGCAGATTTCTTGGCTACATACGGAAGAGAAGTATTTGAAATAGCAGACAGACTATTGATTGAATTTATGGAGATTGCATAATGGATAAAATTTCAGAACTCTTGCAGTACGTGCGCCGGACGAACCCGGATATGACTAGGGAAAAGCTGATAGAAGAGTTGAGCAAAAGTGACTATGCGGCACGGTCTTTGATTTTCACGAAAGAAAATTTTCAAAAATAATTTCCCGGCGCGCCCGGGAAAAATCGTAATTTTTTTGTACCCCCCTGGGGTAGCGTTTTTGGGGTCGAGATTCCATTTTCAAGGATTCTCAAAAACGTGTAACAAACGTGCAATTATCTGCGGTATTGCGCAAATGACACAAATACACTATATATTATGTGGTATATAGATAATTCATTGATAATATTTGATGATATTGCAGATCACAGGCAAACGTCAGAAAGCGTTTGCCTGATTGTGGTTATATTCTAGCATAGCCCGCACTTTACCACTTGTCAAGATAGTTTTTCCCATCGTACCGGCTGTAAGTGTGCGTTATGTTTTCCTGTTTTTGCGTGATCTGTAGCCAGTCACCGCCGCGTTGCGCAGTGATTTTGATTTTTACAGACTCCACCCATTCCACACCCTCAAACTTTTTATAACTGCAATCTCGCGCAGATCGCACGAAATACCCAAGAGCACGCACCCGGCGTAGAATTTCCCTTTTACCGATATACTCATATTTTGCCATTTTTGCCACCTCCAGACGTTCCACGCTCGCTCATGCATATGTTTATGCATCCATCGCGCGTTAGCTGGTTAACGATCAGCCACGCTTGCAAATCTCCATACGCCACCCGGCGCACAGTTTGCCCGTTAAAATCCGCTTTAATATCATAGGTCATAGGCTTATACCTCCTTATATTGTGTTTATTTGTCAATGTGCGTGTGGGTGTCAGCACCCACAGAAGCCACGCCGCCGGAATTGAACCGGCTCACAACGCCACCAGGCACGCGGAAAGGGGCGGAAGAGTACCGCCCTAAGTGCTTTATTTTGCTTTTTTAACCGATATAATACGATCATCGGTTTTATCCTTTGGCGTGCCGTTGTCGCTGATCTTAACAATAACTTTCTGTCCGTCTTTAAAATGCAAGTCGGTGTCCGTGTCGGACATTTCCCAGATGTTACCGTCTGCCGTGTAAATATCAAAACCTTTCCCGGTGAGCTTTTCGCCGTCCTCGTATGCGTAGGTATAACTAAAATTCCGCACGGTTCCGCGCACTCTGTAGGTGTGCGCCGTCTTTGCGGTTGCTGTAGCTGGTGCAAGGTTTACAAGGGTAACTGCAGCCAATACAATGGCTAAGATTTTCTTTTTCATGTCGTTTTCCTCCGTTTTTCTGTTTAATCCGCTCATTATTGAGCAAAACCGCCGCCGGTAGTGATCCGGCGGGCATCCTCTGCGGCGGCTAAAATTATCGCTCCCATGACTTTTTAGCTATATCCATTTCGAAAACGGCGTTGTTTTGCTCTTTTTTGAGCTGTTCAAAGTGTTCTATGGCTTGTTTTCGTTCTTTTCCGGTATATTTAATGCTGTGCGTCATTTCCTCGTGTCCGTCTGTCAAATTAACATCATAAAATTGTATATAGTAAAACACTTTTTCTTGATAGCGCTTTTCACGGTACAATTTTATTTTTTGCTTTGTTGGGGCTGTTTTTATATAATTGTAGCGGTTGGTTAGTTCGATTTCGTATGCTTTAAGCTCAAGAATAACTTCTTCTAGCCGTTCTAAATCTTGTTTGACATGCTCGAAGCTGTTTAAAATGTCTTTTTCGGTGTGTAATCGTTCCGGGTGTTGCTCGTAAATTCTTATAACTTTTTCGCTCATTCGCTTTTGTGGTTGTCCGTATATTGTGAAAAGTTCGTCTATAAGTCGTTCATGCATATTGTTACAGGTGCCACGCTCTGGACACCTGCAACAATTTATTTTACATTCTTTCATCATGCTATTTTTACCCCTTTCAACGCTTCGGTTGGGTCATCCTTAAAAATAAAGCTATGTGTAAATTTAGAATAGTAGCCGCCAATATCGCGCATCTGCTTGTTAAGATTTATATAAGCGTCGCGGCTTAATGTCTGCAAACACTTTACGAGAAAAATTTTTTCGTGTGTCTTTGTGTGTTCGCTTTCGGTAACTGTGAACGCTTCGCCGCTTGTCTCAGTCTGATCCGGTGCGGTTGTTTCTTTCTTTGTGGCCGGGGTAGTGGCGGCGGCTTTGATCCGTGCCGTTTTTGGCACAACCTTTATATCCTTGCCATTATCCTGGCAACAGCCGAAATAGTAAAAATCTACGTGGAAATAATCAATCATGCCGTCACAATCCTCGTAGTTGTAAGATTTTACAAAGCCGTCAACATCTTCGATAACTGATTTTGTTATATCGTTTAAAATGTATGCATATTTGCTTTTCGATTCTTCAATGATCTTTTTCTTTTCCTCTGCTGATGCATTGAGAAAATGCAATCTATTCTCTATGTCATAATCCCACATGAAAAGACGCTTTCCAATTTCTGAAAAATCATCGCTTGTCAGTTCTTCAAATGACTTGTAAACCTCGATAGGGCTTTCTTTCAATTTGACGTGCAATTCTTGACACATGGAAGCGTAAGAAGTGCGAACACTGAATTTATAAGTCGGGTATTTCTCTTTTACGTAAGTTCTGACGATCTGTGCAACTTCTTTCAAGCTCCGGTTCCAATCATGGTTACTGCCTTCCCAACCGAAAGAAGTATAAAAACTGCTGCGCGTGCTCTGCGCTGTCTCTGTCTTTTCTTCCTCGTTTAATGAGTTGTCATTGACTGCGCGGTCTTTCCAGATCTTAAACATAACATCATATTCGGCATTGATTTCTTGCATTTTTGCAAGATCGCCGCCGTTGTCCGGATGGTTTACCTTTAACAGTTCCTTATAAGTGCTCTTTAATTCGTTGTAGCTCTTTACGTTTTTAAAATATTTGCTCATGTTGTAACCTCGCTTTCGTGCTTTATTTGATATACTAATAGTACACGATAATAGATTATAATACAATTGACACAATACACGAAAATAGACGACACAAAACAGCAGTTTATTGTGCAATATGATACATGAGAATAGACGTTGACATGGTGTGAAAAATCTATTATCATATATAAAAAGGAAAGAGGTGTGACGCATGGCAAATTATGGAGCAAACGGATATATTGACTTTTCCAAGCTGTGGAATGTCTTAGAAAAAAAGGAATACAATAAGCAGTGGTTAAAGAATAACGGAATCCATTCTAATACAGTGGCAAAGCTGACAAAAAATGAAAATGTAACTTGTGAGGTTATATGTAATCTATGCAGACTGCTAAATTGTCAGCCGGGCGATATTATGGAATATAAAAATAATTAAAATACATGAAAATAGACTATTGACATATACACGATAATAGATTATTATAAAGCTGTCGGAAGACAATAGCCGGGCAAGCGGAGAAAGGAGAACAAATGAACGAAATGACAGATAAACAGATGGAAGTTATATTAAATCTCGTAGCTGATAAATTTGCGGGATGTAAGGACATGGACGAAGTTCAAAAAGCAATAGATGAGGTTCGCAACATGGCAAAAAAAGAAAAGCCTAACGATTAGGCTTTAGGGAATGAAAGAGAGGGCGGACTTGCCGCCGCTCTCAGTCAAATGAATTGTAACACACAACAATTATATATTCAACACAAACAAGGGCAGCTTTTCCGGCTGCCTTTTCTTTTTGTCATATCCAAAAATCAACAACGTGTCCGGTCATATCTTACAAAATCTCCGAAAAACCGTAAACAAACTATGAAACTTTTCTTAAATTTTTATAAACAAGGATAGTTGTATTAGGTTCTTGACAAGTCCAAAAATGATAGAATAGTATCAGTTTTTACAAAAAATCGTCTGACAATCGTCTGACATAACACGACACAATCGTCTGACGTCGCTTTTTCAGAACTATGTTTCTCTTTCTCTAT
>ERZ1024397.13-NODE-13-length-39126-cov-25.336080_pt1 | contig 39126 bp, 43 predicted proteins | sample MGYA00520786_ERZ1024397 | MGnify/ENA primary metagenome ERZ1024397 (study PRJEB33242, sample SAMEA3444275) | Homo sapiens | biome: Host associated; feature: Gastrointestinal tract; material: Stool | place: Uganda | collected 2011-01-01 ... | reverse complement strand
TATATTCCATGCCGATCTCCATAAATAAAAATATGCGCTTTGCGCGCTTTTGCCGAAAAATCGGCATAGCGGAGTTTTCGCTCCGCTATGCTTTTATGATTTTTAAGAGTTATTCTTTATTTTCCATACTCTTCATTGAGAAGTCTGATTCCGTCAATTCTGAGATCGAAGTACGGTGCAGAACGGAAATCGGATTCTTTGAAGATTCCGTTGACGATGACTTCGTGTCCTTCGATAACCTTGGTGGTGACTTTCTCACCGTTAACCGTGAAGTTGTTGGTGTCGAAAACGTTGATTTCGCCGTTTGCAAGTTTCGTTCTCACTTCGACGATTTTTTCAACGGTGCCTTCTGCTGCCGCTTTGCTGCCGACGTTGGTGAGCACGACGCTGCCGGTAGTCAAAGTGCCGGTCCAGTTGGTGTCAATTGCTTTGCCTTGTGCGGTTTGAGTGATGATGTATTTGAAGTAAGGTGCCCAATCGATTCTGGAAGAAACGATGAAGGTGTCGGGGCAAGCCACAAAGGTGCTGCCGTTGTAGGACACGTTGGGGACGCCTGCTCTTTCGCATGCGGACGGTGCGCCCATGGAGTCTGCGTGTTGGCTGATAATTTTGCAGCCGCCTTCGATGAGTGCTTCTGCGGTTTCTTTTTCAGCAGTAAGGTCATACCAAGAACCCGTGAACTTGACGTCCATCGTCACGCTGGGGCAAACGGATTTTGCACCGAGATAGAATGCAGTGTAACCGGAGATAACTTCTGCATAAGTGAATGCGCCGACGTAGCCCATTTTTGCTTGTTCTGCGGTGATGGTGCCGTTTGCAATCATTTCGTTGAGTTTGAGGCCTGCTGCAACACCTGCAAGGTATCTGCCTTCATAGATGGATGCAAATGCGTTGTGGAAGTTTGCAAGTTTGCTTTCTTCTGCGCTGACGCCTGTTGCGTGGCAGAATTGAACGTTGGGGTTCTTTTCTGCAACTCCCTTCAAAAATTTCTCATGTCCAAAGGAGTCTGCAAAGATAACGTCGCAACCTGCTGCAACGAGTTCTTCTGCTGCGGTCGTGCATTTTGCATCTTCGGGGATGTTGGTTTTGAAGATAACGTTTGCTTTTGTGAGACCAAGCTCCGCAATAGCTTTGTTTGCAGCGTCGATGAAGTTCTTGTCATAAGTGGAAGAGTCATCGTGCAAGCAGATGATACCGATCTTGAAATCATTTTTGATTTCGACTTTTGAATAGTCCGGATTGACGATTCCTTCGAATGCGGGCAATTCGAGCTCTTTTGCCTCTTCATCATTGTTGCAAGCAACCAAACCAAAGACCAATGCGGTCACGACTGCCAAGCACAATACGATTGCGAGTACTTTCTTTTTCATTAAGATTCTCCTTTGTTTGCCGTTGGGCATATTTTTTTGTCGTTTTATATTCACGTCTTGCGACGGGAACGTCATTGTTGTCTGAACACTATCTTGCCGTCTTCCATAGAGTCGATGATCGCAAGGCTTTCGACCTTGACTCCCTTTTGGCGAAGCTCGTCTCCACCGCCTTGGAATCCCTTTTCGATAGCCACCGCGCATCCCACGAGCGTTGCGCCCGCTTGTTCGACAATGCTCATAAGCCCGGCGATCGCCGCGCCGTTGGCAAGAAAGTCGTCAACGATAAGGACTCTGTCGTCTTTCGAGATGAAGTCCTTTTCAACCATGATGGTTTTTGAAACCTGATGAGTATAGGAATAAACTTCTGCGTGGTAACAATCGTTTGAGATATTTATCGTCTTACTTTTCTTAGCAAAAAGCACCGGCGCATTCACATAGTGTGCTGCTGCACACGCTATGGCTATGCCCGATGCTTCTATAGTTAGAATTTTAGTGATATTTTCCCCGCAAAAGAGCGCAGAAATTTCCTTCCCGATCTCGTCCAACAATTGATGGTCTATAAGATGATTAAGAAATCCGCCCACCTTGAGAATGTTTCCGGGTCTTACCTTCCCGTCTCTCAAGATACGCTCCTCCAAAATCTTCATAGCGCGCTCCTTTACCACAATATTTAGTGGCGTTTCCGGTATTTTTCCCCCGTCGGTTGTGCGTTTGCTGTTTTGGTTGCTTCTGAATGATATGGGCATTATAGCCAAATCGGAAGGGCGATGTCAAACGAAAATCGGCACAATTTGACAATTTCATAAAAAATTTTTGCACAAAAACACGCACCGTATATTATTCGCTTAAAAGATAATTTTTTCATGCGTTTTGTTTGACATTTTTATGCGTCGAAAACACCGATTCGTATATTTATACACTTTGCGATTTTTCTTGATAAACCATGTTATACGCACAATTTCCTGCAATATTTCAAAAAACAGAACCACTACGACGTTAACACGAAAAACTATGCTTTTATAAAAAATTCTTTGAAAAAGCGCTTGACAACTTTGCTTTCGCCAATTATATTATTATCTTCGATAATAAGGGTAAGCGCAGGCTTGCCTTTTGTTTTTGAAAGAAACAAAAAAAACGCGGTTTGCAAAAAACGCAAACTAACACGGCATTACTCGCAAAAGCGACGAAGCGATTGCCGTATAATATATATAATATAAAAAGAACGAGAAACAATAATCAATATACAATGGAACAGGCAAAACTCACTCTCAAAGACAAAATCAAGAGTTTCTTCTCTCCGATAGACCTGACGCAAGGCTCAATTGCGAAAGTGATAATCAAATTTACGCTTCCGATTATCATTTCTTATCTTTTGCAGCAACTCTATATCCTGTCCGACGCCGCGATATGCGGTCAGACGTTGTCTGCCGACGAAGTCGCCGGCGTAAACGACACTTCCCCGCTGATTTTCATCTTCATGCAATTCGCCTTCGGTTGCACGGCAGGTTTTTGCGTGGTTATGTCAAACAAAATCGGCTCTCACGACGAAGACGGCATGCGCAAATCTTTCGCAACGCAACTCATTCTCTGCTCGATAATCACGGTTGTGCTTACGGTTGCGTCGATTTTCTGCATAAAGCCTATGCTTGCGTGGGTCAACGTCACTCCGCAGAACGAAGTCGTTTACAACGCCGCGTACACCTATTGTTTCGTGATTTTTCTCGGAATGGTCGCGCAACTGTTCTACAATTTCATAATCAGCATACTGAGAAGTATAGGCGACTCGTTCACGCCGCTCGTTTTCCTTTTCATCTCCACGATTATGAACATCTTGCTTGACTTTCTTTTCATCAAGACGTTCAAATGGGGTGTTGCGGGTGCGGCAGGTGCAACGATACTCACGCAAATACTTTGCACAATCGCCTGCTTTGCGTACACTTTTGTAAAATACAAGAATTTGAGACTGAAAAAACAGGATTTCAAAATTGCGTGGAGCGATATCTGGGCGCACGTCAAACAAGGCGTACCGCTCGGGCTTCAATTCTCCGTGCTTTCAATCGGCATAATCGTCATGCTTGCGGAAACCGTAAAATTCGACATACTCCCGAACGGACTTATGGTCAGCGGCAATCCTGCGCAAAACGGCGTGGGCGCGGCAAACAAACTGTCTCAATTCGCAATGGCTCCCTTGTCCGCACTCGGCACCGCAATGGTGTCGTACAATGCGCAAAATCTTGGCGCAAAACAACTCGTCAGAGTGAGAAAAGGCACGAATCAGGCACTTATTATGGGGCTTGTTTTGACTCTCATTTGCGCCGGCATCGGGCTTCTTCTAACAATAAACGGCGCGTATCAGCGAATATTCCTAAGCGCAGACAAAATCTCCGAGCGTTCGATATACTTCGGCAACACGTTCCTTTATATCGACTTCTCGCTGTATTTCATTCTCGCAACTCTGTTCGTTTTGAGAAACTCCGTTCAAGGCATCGGCAAATCGGTGTGGACGCTTGCCGCAGGCGCGGGAGAACTTATCGCAAGAGTGCTTATCTGCACGTTCCTTCCCGCACTTGTCAACGGTGCTCCGACCAACGCGCTCGCGTCGAACGGCGCGTACATCGCATTATGTTTCGGCGACCCGGGCGCGTGGATATTCGCAGTCGCCGTGCTAATATACCCATACGTCAAAAACATTCTCAAAATGGATTATCGCTATGCGTTCGGCGACGGCAAAAGCAAGGAATATTCTCCGTCGGCAATAAACGACGAAATCAACAAAAACCTTCCTGCCGACAATGCGGAAAACGATGAAGAAACACAATCTTCATGCGAAACCGAAAACGAGAATATCGAAGACATTTCGGCAGATACAAGCAACGACTCGAACGATAGAAAAGAATAAAAAAATCATACAATTTGATTTTTACGTTAATATACAAAAAGCAGGGTTTATGCCCTGCTTTTCATTTGATTAAATACAGTTTGCGACAAATTAGGCAAAAATCAATGCTTTGATTTTGCAAAACTTGCGCTTGTCAAATCGCTCTCGTCGCTTTTGCAAGGAAGAGCAAATCTTTGCCATGCAACGATTTGTGAAGTATTTCAAAGACCGTCTTGTGATAGTCGTTGAGCCAAGTCTTTTCGTCGGCGGTGAGAAGTTTTGCGTCAATGCCGTCAAGGTCGAACGGCACGAGCGTGAGCGTCTCGAATGTGCAGAAAGTGCCGTATTCGGTCTTTTCTTTTTCAACGGAAAGCACGAGATTTTCGTGTCTTATGCCAAATGCGCCTTCTTTGTAATAGCCGGGTTCGTTTGACGTGACCATATCGGGATAGAGTGCGTACTTCCACGTGGTTGCGCGCGGTGAAATATTTTGCGGCCCTTCGTGAACGTTGAGAAGATAACCGACGCCGTGCCCCGTGCCGTGTTTGAAATCCATGCCGTTTTCATAAAGCGGTTCGCGCGCTATTGCGTCGAGTCTTGCGCCGGGAGTGCCTGACGGGAACACCGTGCTTGCAAGCGCGATATGAGATTTCAAAACGAGCGTGAACGCTCTCTTCTCTTCTTTCGTGAGTTTTCCGAGTGCGAAAGTTCTCGTGATGTCCGTCGTGCCGTAGCGGTATTGTGCGCCGCTGTCCACAAGCAAAAGCCCTTTCTTTTCCACTTTCTTATTTGTCTCGGGCGTTGCGGAATAATGCACGATTGCGCCGTTTGAAGCGTATCCGCAAATCGTATCGAAACTAAGGTCAAGGAAATTCTTGCTTTCGCGTCTGAACGCTTCGAGTTTGTCGGCGAGCGAAATTTCGCTCATCTCTTCTTTTCCGACGTTCTCTTTCAGATAACGCATAAATCTGACAACCGCTATGCCGTCTTCGACATGCGCTTTGCGGATATTGCGGATTTCGACGGGATTTTTGCAAGCCTTGCGCGAAGTCGTTGGAAAAAGCGCGGTTTCTTTTGCACTCTCTATGCACGAGAACAATGCGTAATTCGTCTTGTCCTTGTCAACGAGAACGACTTCTTTTATAGACTTTGCATATTCGTACACTTCGTCGTATCCGAACGTTTTTACTCCGTTCTGCTCAAATACTTTTGCGATTTTAGCGTCGATTTTTCTCTTGTCGATAAACACCGCCGCTTCCGTTTGCGATACGATTGCGTACGCATAGTTGACGGGATTGTATTCTATATCGCTGCCGCGAAGATTGAAAAGCCACGCAAAATCGTCAAGGGACGAAACGAGTGCCACGTTGCACCCCTGACGTTTCGTGTCTTCTCGAAGATGAGCAAGTTTGCTTTCAACGCTCTCGCCCGACGCTCTGTCGTCAAGATAATACGCTTTGCTGCACGCAACTTCGGGCCTTTCCGTCCATATCTCGTCAATGATTTTTCCGTCGTCAACGAGTTTCACGCCGGGGCAAACGTTTTTGAGATATTCCACGAAATCGACCGTCGCCGTCTTAAAATCGAACGCAACCACGGGAGACTCCGCCAAATCCGCAATGAATTTTGTAAGCTCGGGGCAATCGGGCTCGCCTATTTTCATAAGTTTCGTTCCGCTTTCTTTGAGTTGGGCTTCCGCCTGAATGAAATATCTTCCGTCCGTCCACAAATACGCGTCGTCTTTGGTGACGACAAGCGTGCCTGCGCTTCCCGTAAATCCGCTCAAAAACGCACGAGCTTTGAAGTGATCCACCACGTACTCGCTGCCGTGGTCGTCGCTTGTGAACACGACGTATGCGTCAATGCCCTGCTCTTCAACGTATTTTTGCAATTTTTCGATGTGTTCTTTCATTTTCTCACCACTTGCACGGTCTGACCGTGCCATATAATTTCGTTGTTCGGCTTTCGCCATTTTTTCGCAAATATTATAGCACCATAGTCTTAATATTGCAATAACTCTTTCAAAAGCAAAAGCCCTTTGCGAGCAAAGGACTTTTGAAACGTCTGTCGATAATATTACGCGCAAATCCGTCAACGTCTTACGATTGGGAGACGATTGCGGATACGCTTTGTCAATTCATTTGTGATAAACGAGTTTTTCGATTTTCGTTTCCCACTTCGCAATCTTGTTTTCGTCATACTCTTCCGGGATGCGCTTTGCGATTTTTGCGGCTTTTTGGGAGCGCATAAGCATTAAGTTCATTTTGAGAAGAAGCGGAAGTCTCGTGTATCCGCGCATGACTTTCTGCACCAAATCTTTGGGCGAAAGCACGATAAGTCTGCCCGTTGCGCCTGCCGCCATATTGCCGTCGTCAACGACTCCCTTTTCAAACAACCAGTCAAGGTCCGACGGTTTTGCACCGAGAAGCCAGCGTTTGAGCACGTCCACTCCCACGTGATCCGCACCGCGCAAACGATAGTATTTCACCTGATATTTCCAAAGGTCTTTCTTGTCCACCGAGTGGCTTTTTATAATCGTATCGGCAAGAATACACGCCGCTTTCATAGAGTTTTCGATTCCGCTTCCAATCATCGGAATCGTCATAAACGCCGCGTCACCGATTGCGACGTATCCGTCCGCAACCATTCTCGTGAGCGGGTATCTTATGGGGATAACGCAGTTGATTCCGCCACGCACGATTTCGTCACCGATTATCGGATTCGAGCGTTTAAGTGCAGATAATGCATTGTCAAACGTCTCTTTTGGCAATTTACCTGCTCTTCCTATAAGCACGTTGACCGTGCCTGCCGGGTCGATTATACTCCAGCTTATGCCTTCTTCTCCGAGATGTTTGAGATACGCCCTGTTGGTGTTTTTGGGGTCTTCGACGCCTTCCGCTTTTTTGTAGAACGCGCGATAGGCAACGAATATTTCGTTCTCATTCGGCGTTTTCGTGATATGTGCGGCGTCGGGAAGCATTGCTCTGAACGGAGACAGTGCGCCCGAATTGTCAACCACCAAGTCGGCGTATATTTTTTCTCCGCCGACGACGATTCCTTTCACCTTGCCGCTTTCGACGATAAGTGAGTCAACCTTTGCATCGAAGTGAAAATCGACGACGTCCTTTGCCCTGTCAACGTATTGCTGTGCAAGCAATCTTCTTTCCGTTGACCAGTCAAGTTGCTCTTTTGGCAAATTGAGATTGACCTCTATACGCTCAGCCGGCGGAACGAACGTCCAGTTGCGTTTCGTAAAATACGTTCCTTCTTTCGGAAGCGGAAGAGAGAACATATCGAAAGCGTCGCGATTTACGTCGTCGTGCCAGTCGTACGAGAGTGTGTCGTAGGTCTGCTTTTCGTAAACCGATACGTCAAAGCCCGCTCTTGCAAGTCTTTCGCTTGCAACGAGCGAAGCCATCCCTGCGCCGATAAATGCTATTTTCATAATTATCCCCTTTTGAAATATCTCACCGGGCGAGATACATCCCTGTTGTTTTTCTCATTTTACGTGCGTTACGAGACTGAGTTTGTGGTCTTTTACTCCGCATATTCCGTAAACGTATATGTTTTCGTCCATCGCAACGCCGCCGATACCGCCGAGATTGTAGGTCACCGCGCTCACCGCTTCGCCGAGTTTTTCGTTGAGACCGTCAACGCTGTCCACGCCGTCGATTTTGCCGACGATGACGTTCAAAATCGCTTTCGTGACCGGGTCATCGTTGTTGCCGTTGACGCATACGCTTTCGCTTTTCGAAATCATTTTTCCGTTCGTTTCGTCAACCGTGAAAGAAATTTCGCTGACAATATACACTTTTTCGGGCACTTTGAACAAGGCTTTTGCCGCGCCGAGCGCGTTTTCTATATCGCTCTTGTATTGTCCGAGTTCAACCATAGACACAATGCGCATAGTGCCTTTTCCGTCCGAAACCCCGATTGTGATTTCTTTGACAACGACGTTTGCGTCTTTAAGAACTTTAACCGCGTCGGAACTTGAATCCGCGCCGTTTTGCACCGCATTGTTGAAGATATATGCAAGAGTCACGTCGTCGTATTCCACGATTTTTTTCGTATCGTATTCGACCTTGCCCGAGATTATCGAAGAATAATCGTCCTTGCCGTCAAGCGAACTGCCGCTGAACTTGTCTTGCGATTTATCTTTTTCCTGTTCTTCGTCGTATGTGTTGGTCACAACGTCGCTCTCGTTGACTTTCGATAGCGATTTCACGCTCTTGTATATATCGACGATTTTCGTATCCGCAATGCCCATTTCTTCAACGGTTTTTCCTTCGATTTTAAGGTCTGCGATTCCCAGTTGTCTGGGCGTGAGATTGATGACCACCGCAAACGCAATCACAAGTATGAGCACTATCGCGATAAGCGAGAATATTATACCCTTAAATACTTTCATTTTCTAAAACTCCTTTTTTTCAAAGCAACGTCGCTATCGTCCGACTTCGCTTTTCGATATCTATTGTATCATACGTCGAAGAGATTGGAAAGAATTATTTTCGTTGCGGTTTTCTTTATATTTTTCTAATAAAATCGAAAACACTTATATATTCCAAAAAAAAGAAAAGCGGCTTCACCGCTTTTCGATTTGTCTGTCGCTTTTCGTTTCAGTTTTGTTTCCCGTCGAGTTTTTCGACAAGCGCGCAACACATTTCAAATGCGTTTGCTATGCAAAACTCGCTCGTATTGTCCGCAGTGTCATATCTCGTATGCAGATATTCGGGGCATTTCCGTCCGTCAAATCCCGTCACGCTCGCACTCTTCAATCCGTATTCGGAAAACACCGAAGCGTCCGTCGTCCCGAATAAGCCGAGCGTTGATTTCTTGCATTTGACGTTTGCGGAATTTGCGCAATCGACGAGCATATTGACCAAACTTTCGTCCGCTTTTATCAATCCGCATCTTTCCTTGTCGTTTATACAAATGCATTTCGGCTCTTTAAGCACTCCGAGATGCACGAAATACGTCGGCACGTCGGCAAAATCTTTTACGTGAATATCGCACCAACTTTTTGCGCCGCGAAGCCCCGATTGCTCGCCACCCGTGAGAATTACGCCGACTTCGACATCGTTTGCGGTCACGTTTTTAGCGCTCATCTCTTCGACGATTGCAACGGCGGTTTCACATCCGCTCAAATTTTCGTTTGCGCCTTCTATGACCTTTCTATGATTCACGAAAAAGAACAACGAAAGCCAGCACGGAGCAAACACAATGGCAACGTAACCGGCAACGAGCATATCTCCGCTTGCGATTTCCGCACCGAGACCGCCCACGATAATCCAGCGTGCAACGTCGATTGCAAGCAGGTATACGAGACCGACGAAAACGGCGCACAAAACGACCGTGAGCATAGTTCCGCCCAAACGTCTTATGAGAGTCCATTCTTTCGTTGCGTCCACGGACGAGACGAAAAACACTCTGCATTTGGGAGCGTTCAAACTTTTTTTGATTGCCGTGACGTTCTGAGATTTCCCTTTTTTGTACAATGGGTCAAGAAATCTTTTCCCCAGCACGAACTGCACGATATACACCGTGAGTGCAATCGCAACCAGCAATACGGACACCATTGCGGAAAAGAAATAAGAAACCAAAGCAAGTATAGAAAGCGTACCCACGATGTACGTCCAACCCGTATACGCGTCGGGATAGACGTCGAAACTTTCGGTTTTTACAAAATCGAACGCATTTTCAAGTCTCGATGTATAAAAGTCAGCCGTGCGTTTTTCCCCTTCGCTCCCCGTGTTGCGCTCGCCCATAGTCTCGGCGATGTTTCTGATGTTCTCAACCGAACGTCTTGCAACTTCTTGTTTTTGATCAATGACTATTTTCATATTCGTCTTCGCTTTCAAGGTTTTGAAGCATCAGACCGAGCAACGCTTGCAATACGCGTTTTTCGTTGTCTTCAAATCGTTTGAAAGCCGCCACATAAAATTTGCGATTTGCCTCGGCGATACGTTCCGCCACTTTTTCGCCTTCGTCGGTGAGCCTGAGCGTCTGTTCTCTCTTGTCAACCGTTGAAATGGTTGCAGTGATAAGCCCCTTGTCTTTAAGTTGCTTTACGCTTCGCGAAACGAGTGCCTTCGATACGCACGCATTCTCCGCTATCTCGCTTGCAAGCCCGACCGAACCTATGCTTGAAAGAACGACTATCTCGTTCGGAGACAAATCATAATCTTTCAATTCGCGCATTTGGTAGTCGGTGTAAGAGCGAAGAAGTTTTCTGAATGCGACAAAATAATTTGCTGTGTTTTTAAGATCCATGAAATTATTTTATCATACATTCCGCTTGATTTCAATAACAAGTTAACAAATTTAACCGATATTGGTACAAATGTATTAATATACCACGCGATTTTATGCATATAGCACTTATTTTTTTGCATAAAATCTAGAAAAATCAACGAATACGATGTGTTTAGCACTAAAAATTTATACATAATATTTCTCAATCGCATTGTTTTTTTCGCAAAAAAACATAAAATTTATTGAAAGAATAAACTATTATTTTACATTTGGAAATACCGTGAAATATAAAAACGAGACGCGTTTGCGTCTCGTTTTTATATTTGTTTAAACGATTTTATTCTTCGTCTTTTTTGTCTTCGGCTTCGCCGCTTTCACTGACGTTTTGTGCGCACTCGTCGCAGTTTTCGTCGCATTTCGTGTCGCACTCTTCCGTGCAATCTTTGCAGCATCCGCAGTCTTTCTTGTCAACGACAACCGCTTGACTGTCTTCGTTCGGGAAGAGCATTTGCGGTGCGCCGTCTTCTGCTTCGAGCTCAATCTCGTCTTGGCTGAGCTCGCCGTTTGCAATCTTTCTCTTCTTGATTTCCACAACCGCTTCTTGTTGTTGCTTTTCGTTGAACTTATAGAAGAAGAGCGGGATGACAGTCAGGAAGAAACTGATTGCCGCAATGCCGACAAGCATGAACCACATCGTGTCTTTGCCGGCAGGTGTAACCGCACTTGCGTTTCCTGCTTCGACGCCTGCCATGTAATATGCCAAAACGCCCACGAATGCGCCCACTGCCATACCGATTTTGTTGATGAGCGTTTGCATTGCAAAGCAAATACCTTCCGCTCTTTCACCGGTCTTGAGTTCGAGATATTCGACGGTGTCGCCAATCATCGCATAAGTGATGATGTTGCCGAAGCCCGACGGGATACCCGCTATAACGAGTGCGATGAGAAGAACGACCGTCGTTGCGGTGCCGGTGTAATTGCCGCGGTCCGCCGCAATACCAACGATAAACGCCACGAGCATTGCCACACCGCCTACGATGTGAGACCAAATGTACGTGTTCTTTTTGCCAAACTTCTTGGTGCACCAAGGCACGAGCAAGGACGCGATAAGTCCGCCCGGCACGATTGCCATCGTGAAGAGAGCATACATCGACTCTCTGTTCATTATATATTTTGCAAAGTAGAGACCGCCGGTGTACGTGAACAACATTCTTGCCGCACCGCCGATACCCGACAAAACGATGAGCATGAGCGGTTTGTTCTTGAAGAGCAATTTAAGGTTGTGTGCAAGCGAAGGCGGATTTTCCGTCGTGACATTTCTTTCTTTCGTGTTCTTGAAGCCAAGGAAGAAAAGCGGAATTGCGATAACGCAGCAAACGATTGCAATGATGAAATAGGTCCATCTCAAGTCGCCCATCATGCTTGCACTTGCGTTCGCTTTTATTTCGAGAAGCGCGGCACCGCTCTGATTGATGTCGATGTTTGCGCCTTGGAAGAGAGCAAGCACGTCTTGATACTTGTCCGCTTGAGACTGAATGAACGCGCCGACGTTTTCAATGCCTCTGAACATATCGAAGAACGCAGTGTTGCCTGCAACGACCTCCGAGCCGTTCATCGTGTTCATAAGGGTTTGAATTGCGGTGACCGTTGCATTGTCGGTTGCAGTGATTGCCTGAGTGATAATCGGGGTGAAAACGGTGATGATACCTGCGCCTGCCGTGCAGAACAAACGAGCGATCGTGAGCAAGTTGCCGCGACGATACGTATCGTTGCTCATTGCGGTTGAAAGTCCCCAATACGGAACGTCCGCAACCGTGTATACCATACCCCAAATTATGTACATAACGGAAAGAGCCGCAAAACCGCCGTCGTTGTTTGGATACCACGGCAAGAAGCATATCGCCGTCATTGCGGCAATCGGAAATGCCATCCACTTCATGTACGGGCGGCATTTGCCCCACTTCGTACGCGTACGGTCAACGATAGAACCCATAATCGGGTCGTTGAGTGCGTCGTATACGCGCGCGGCTAACATAAGGATTGCCACCGCCAACGCATTGAAGCCGATTGCGTCCGTCATAAATACGGTTAGATACGATCCGATGATCGTGCAAATAAGGTTCTGACCAAAACCGCAAAGAGAATAACTTATGCCTTCTTTGGGTTGCATCTCGCCGTCGCCGGGAGTAGAGCCGAACAATTTGTGAACAAAGCCGTTGATCTTTTGCTTTGCTCCGACCTTTGCTGGTGCGGAATTTTCACTCATAATTTCACCACATATCCTTTATTTAGCGTCAAAAACTTCGACACTATGTATTTATTCTATCAACTTTTAGCGCAACAATCAACCATAAATTCCATTTCTTAAAACTTTTTAAGCATACAATATGTGCAATTGTGTCAAAAATGTTCACCGCTCAAAGCAAAATCGTGAAAAATGCTTGTATATCTTTCAAAAATGATGTAATATATTCAAGCAATCGAGCGGATTTATCCATTCGTCTTCAAGATTGTTCGACGCATTTCGTTGCCGAAACCTAAACGTCGATCTAAATCTTCAACGGGGGCATGGCGCAGTTGGTAGCGCGTTTGAATGGCATTCAAAAGGCCAGGGGTTCGAATCCCCTTGTCTCCACCAAACGCAAATAATACGAACCTTGATGATTTGGGGTTCGTATTATTTTTTGCAAAAGACTTCTTTGGAGTCAAAATACAAAGATGAATATTAAAACGGACAGCCGGGCGAATAAAATCGCTCGGCTTTTTCTATACCAAAAACTAAACGCATTTACGGAAAATACGAGAAAAAACCACTTTTTCAAAAGGCTTTACCGAAAATTGCTCCGATTTATCGCCTTTCGTCATTTTCGTTGTAGCACAATAAAAATCGGAAGTCAACGGGAAAAATTGTCGCTGAAAACTTTAATAATACCAAGAGTCGGACTCAATTTCGAGTTTGGCTCTTTTTTCATTTACGCAACAATTTTGTCCTTTGTCGTTGACTTCCGGGATTGCGACTTTAACTCGCAGAGATATTTGCTTTTTCCGGTGCTACCCCGTTTATGCCGAAAGGCGAAAAATAAATCGGAGGTAAATCCAAATGAAAAAAGTAGTTTATTCAATTAGAAAAGTCAAAGGAAACTTTGACGAAAAGATTTCCGGTATCGGATTTCTTAACGACGAAGGAACGTTATTCTGCAAATGCGTTTCTAAAAACGGTAAGCGTTATACCCGCGCTTTCGATGACGTCGAAAAGAATTGCCACCCGATAATCGGAAAAGAAAATGAGTTCAAAGGTTACGTAACTATGTATTACGAATATGACGGAAGAGATATCGAAGTCGAATACTCGGTATGGTATAAAACGGTATAAGGAGAAAGAAAATGGCTGAATATCAACACTTTGACGGTGAAACCTATATAACTTTCAATATCGTATATGCGACCGAAAAAGAAGTCCAACTTGCAGTTACGAATCGCGGCAGAATCAGCGTTCTAACCTATGATTTATACGAAGATAAAAACGGCAAATATTTTGAATACGGCTGTATGTATGACAAAATTTATATCGAAGATTTTGAGGTAATGTGAAATGGATAAACCCATCATTGATTTAGAAGAATTGCTTGACGAGGCAAAAGACAGAATTGAAGAAAAACTTATAATCGAAGGAGAAATTGAAAATGTGTAACAATATAAAAATCGTTATCGGTTCGTGGGGTTCATACAACGAATGCAACGAAAGAGCGTTAGGCTCGAAATGGCTTGACCTTTCGGACTATTCCGAATGGGACGAAATCGTAGAAGAACTTAAAAAAGAAGGTTTTGAACTTGACGGCATAGACGAAGAACTGTTTATACAGGACGTCGAAGGTATCGAAGACCGTTCTGTAAACTGGGATTACGTCAATCCCGAAACGTTATTCAATACGTTGAAAGAATCGGGCGTTCTGGACGACGATTACAAATATAAAGTGTTTTGTGCGTTCCTTGAAGTGCGTGATTTCGATGATTTTGAAGAAAAAGTAAAATCTCACGGCGACCGCTGGGACGATTGTATCAATCTTTGGAGCGGTTACTCGTGGGAAGATTACGGACGTGAAATGCTCGACTGTTGCGGCTACGAAATACCCGAACATATTTTAGACTTTATAGACCTTGAAGGCTACGGAAAATACTGCGGCGAAGAATGTTTACAAGAATACAGCGACGGGCTTATTGAGATTTATTAAGGGATTTTTACTATGAATAAATACGGTTATAAAGTCTGCTATAAACGCCGCGGCGAAAACAAACTGAAAATTTATCTCGTAACGGATACATACGACTGCGCAAGTTGGAACGTTCGTTGGTGTGAAAATCATTCCCCGCCGGACAGAAAAACAAATATTCCTATTACAAATGCCACTTGGCTTGTCGTTCCCGTTAAAAACTATATCGAATATAAACTGCTTTGGAGAGGTTGCCCGTTTTAAGGCAATCTCTCTTTTCAATTACAAAAATCAAAGGAGCATACAAAAATGAAACTATCGACAGAAACCCTATATCGCCTTTGCAACAAATATCAATGGTTTACAAGCGGCGATTACACGCAATACGAAAAATTGTTTGAGCGAAACAAACAAGGAGCGAGCCTTGAAACGCTTGCAACGATTATCTGGCTTTGCTCGGTCGGATATGAAGAAAAACAAATATTAGAAATACTCGAAAAGGAGTGTAAAAACAATGATTAAACTCAATTTGACCGCTACAAATCGGCAACAAGAAAAAGTCCTTAAATATTTGCAAGAAAACGTAAGCGAAACCCTTGCCGACAAGATAAATAACGGCACGCCGTTTGAAAAAGACGGACACCCTTTGTTGAACAAGAAAACTCTTGCGGACTTTATGAGATACGCAGGTAAAGAATCACGACAATTTGCCGAAAAAGGCGAACAAGAAACGTGCGTTGACGACGATACGGTTTACGGCTGGGCAATCCACTTTTTTGAAGAAGATTCAATCGAAGGCACGCTTTACACCATAGACGGCGAAGAATATAAACCCGCGCCGAAAAAGGTTGCTACAACAAAGCCTGTAACGGTAAAATCGCAACCGCCGAAACCGCAGAATTTACAATTTTCTATCTTCGATAAAATCGACGATACCGAAGTTAAAGATACCAAAACGGTTACTTTAACTACCGAAACAGATACAGACGACGAAGAATTTACCGAAGAAGAAAAACTTGACGCACTGCGACAGGTTGCCGAAGAAGAACAACGCGAAAAAGGCAATCCGACGTATCAAAAATACACGGCGTATCAAGCGGAGAAACCGACGGCAATCGTAGCATATCGTTTAGGCGATTTCTACGAAGTTTTAGGCGATAATGCCGTGCTTCTCGGTAACGAACTTGACCTTACCATTACAAGCCGCGACGTGGGCTTAAAAGAGCGTATGCCGATGGTCGGTTTCCCTTATCACGCTGCCGAAAATTACTTCGCGAAAATCGTAAAATATCACGACCTGTATATTGTCGAAAACGACAACGAAAAACAATTCATTGAACGCGTCGAAACTGCCGTTAATCGACATATAGACTTAGATACGGGCGAAATTCTTACCGAAGAAGAAATGCGTGAATTCGACGGAGATATCGAAGAACCCGACGATGTTCTCGCAGAAGAAAAAGAACTTGTCAAAGGCTTTGACCCCACCGCTGTATGCAAACTCGAAGAGATACTCGGCGACGTCTTTATCGTGGGGGTGTAACTATGAAAAAAGAGAAAATAAAACCTATTCCGAAATACATAGTCGCTCGTATCAAAAAAGCCGACGCACAAAATAACGTGTGCCTTCCCGGCAGAACTCGCTTTTATTCCTATCTTACGAAGAACGACGGCGAACTCGTCAAAGTAACCGTAGCCGTAAAAACAAGATATAAACAATGGCTGTATAAACAGGTTGCCGTTCACGGTCTGAACTCGGATATTTGTTACATTAAAGATATGGTTTTCTACTATATTTCAGGCTATTCCGTCGGTTGGTTTGAGCAAGGGGCGCAAACCGCTCCGCGTTGGTATGAAAGCACCGAATGGGATTATTCCGAAGATAAATATTTCGACCCGTTCGCCCCCGTCGTCAACCGTGAATATTTAGACAAATTCCCGAAATACAAGTATTCCGCCGTAAACCTTTACAAAGGCGTTGACGTTCTGAAATATCTACGCTTTTACGAGAAATATCCGCAAATCGAATACCTTATGAAAGCGGGACTTGGCGGCTACGCCTTTTCAAAACAAATTTTGCAGGAAATCGGCAAAAACAAACGCTTTGCAAAATGGCTTATGAAAAACCGCGCGGAGTTAAGCCAAAACGATTATAACGTTGACGTTATTAAAACTTCGTTCAGAACCAGCAGACCGCTTTCGGAATTGCAGAACATACGTAAAAATCAGCAGGCGTTGAAAAAAGCCGTAGGCATATCCGAACTGCGAACGTTCTTCAAAAACGACCTTGAAAAATTCGTTGCATATCTCGCTATACAAAAAACAAGCGTTTACTCCTACAACGATTATTTCAGGGCGTGCAATTATCTCGGATTGAATATGACCGAAGATAAGAACCGCTATCCCCACGATTTCAAACGTTGGCACGATATCCGTATCGACGAATACAACACCGCAAAGGCTATGAAAGACGCCGAAGAACGCAAAGCCCTTTACGAGAAATTTGCCGCCGTTGCAAGCAAGTATTTAGGGCTTGAATACGATAAGAAGTCGGTCTATATAGCCGTTATCGCACAAAATCCGTCCGACCTTATACGCGAAGGCGAGTTACTTCATCACTGCGTGGGACGTATGGGTTACGACCAAAAATTCGCAAGAGAAGAATCGCTTATATTCTTTATCCGCACGAAGGAGCAACCCGACGTTCCTTTCGTTACAATCGAGTATTCGCCGAAACAAAAACGAGTTCTTCAATGTTACGGCGACAACGACACCAAACCCGATAACGGAGTAATAGAGTTCGTCAATAAAAAATGGCTTCCTTACGCTAACAGAAAAATAAAACAATTAGCGGCATAACCGCAAAGGAGATTTTAACTATGCAAAACTATTTCAGAATAACCGCGTATCACCCCGAAGAAAACGTGTCCGTCATAATGGACTCTTACGGTATGTTCGAGAAACTCTGGCAGTTCTCGTCGTTTATGGTTCAAAAAGGCTTTAAGATTATAGCCGTAGGAAACGGAGAAACGTTTACGGACGGTAATATCGAAAAAGACGATACTTTCCGCGCAAACAAAATACTTCTTCGCGCCTGCGCCACCGGTAAGCCGACGATTGAAAACGGCAAAGTCGAAGTAAACGGCAAATTTTATACGCCGAACAACTGAATAAAACGGCAATGAAAGGGAGTTTTTACGCTCCCTTTTTTTATGCCGAATACACCCTTGATTTAACCGTTAAACTCGCAAGGTTTTTGCGACGTTGGCAATTAGGCGTGGCTTGTCTTGATACAAGTCGGCTCGCTGCGCTCGCCGAAGACAAGCCACGCCTAAACTTAACCGAACCGACCGAAATAACGGAAAACGAAAGCGTAACGAAAGCGGTGTTCGCCGCTAACCCGCTTGGCGAATCACCGCTGTTTTTCGGTTACGGCATTTTTCGTTTTTAATCCGTATTTTTAGGTGCGGATTTTCGCTTAATTACTTTTGCGCATTTGTGCTATTACTTCTTTGCTCACTTCGCCCATATAGCAGCCTTCGTCCCAGCATACAAAGTCGTCGAACAGTAGCAGTTTTTTATCTTCTATCCCGATACGCCCGGCGATATCGTCGTCCATAATGTCGGATATGAAATATTGCGGAAGTCCGCGGGAGTAGATTATTTTTTCGCCGCTTTTCTCAATGTATTTGAGAATATATGCTACCGCTTCGCCGATATGCGTTTTATTTTCAATCGGGCGGAAGTCGTTACGTCCGAAATGCAAATTAAAGTATTCGCTTTGCTTTGTAATTTGCCTTTTACGCTCGGAAAAACTGTAACTTTCAACGTCAGTCATTTTTCCGAGCGCGGCAATGTCGGGGATATAAAATATACCGTGAAAGTGTAGTCGCTGCTTTTGTGGGCTTCGTTCCCAAACGCCGACGTATTTCCAGCCTTTTCTGTTGCACAAATGCCCGAGCGTAGTCCGCAGTTTCTTTCTGAACGTCGCTTCGGTATGAATGGCGTCGTTATACGTCAGCGTTACGAAATAGTTGAACGTTTGGAGATTGACTTTTCTTACGAGTCGCACTCGTCTTGCAACGAGATTTTTATACTTGCGTTCCATATTCAGCGTAACGTAGTTTTCGGTCGCCTCGTCGCTTTTGAAGAACGGTCGCATACCTTCCGTTATAAAGCGTTTCCTTGCCGTTTTAGACAGTTTCAGACTGTCGGCATAGAACTTATCAAAGACTTGCTTTTTCGTCGTCCTAACCGTTTTTACGGGCTTTGGCGGCGATTCGTTTTCTTCCGTCGCTTCCTGTGTTTTTTGCGTTTCTTCGGCTAAATCTTCAAGCGTGATTTGCGTTTCCGTTGTTTCAACGGGGGGATTATCCGCTTTTTCTTCTATGGGGGCTAACGTTTTGCCGTCGTCCGCAACCGTGATGACTTCTTCGGGTTTTTGCGGTCGTTTTCTGTAAGGGTTCTCTGTGTGGGGAATAGCGATATAATGACTGCCGTCAAAATAAACTTTTGTTTCTCCGTATGGCATAATATCACGCTCCTTCTTCGTCACGGTATAGACCGTTTATGAAATAACTGTTTTGCGCTTTCAATTCGTCAACGCTCGCTTTTTCCGTCGCATATTCGATATAGTCCATAAGCCCGACGTTCGTTTTGCCTGCCAAGTCGTTGAAATAGTCCGAAAAGCAGTCGGTAATAAAACGGTTACGGTAAATTTTGTAGTTCATCAAGAAATACTTTTTGTTTTCGGGCTTGCCGTCCATCGTGCCGCGTTCCTTTTCGACTTTGACGATAGAATAGCCGTATTTGTTGTAAATTCGGGCGTTGCGTTTCCACAGCCATGCGGTTGCGGATTTTAGGATATGCACGAGCAAAGTATTGTCGCCGCGGCGATAACGAAAATCGTAATATAGGGATATAAAGCGATTAAACGCTATTTCGGATACCATATCTTCTATCGTGTAGAACGGCAGAGCAAGTTTCGTATCCCCGGCGGAAACGATATTTACAATGTCGCAGAGATCTCTTGCATCCGCACCCCAACTTTCGGGGCGTTGTTCGTCCGTAAACACCTTTATGAACGGGAAATTATCCACCGTTGCGGAGTGCCTACACATTTTGAGCCACGAATTGAACAGGTCGTTTTTCTGGTTGGTTTCGTCGTTCTTTTTCTTTACTTCGCGTAGTTCAAGATTGTTCCCGCGTTCTTTGCCGATTTCCGTAATAGCCACAACGCCGAACTCGAAACTGCCTGCCTTCGGGTTGTTTTCCAAAACTTTTTTACCTAACCGCAACACGTCGAAGTCCAGAATATGAGAGTGTCGGCTACGCCTTTGTCCTTCCGAGAAAAAGTCCAACGCCCACAGCGGGAAATTATCTTCCGACAGTAAGCGATTGTCCGTTCGTATGGAATAGTTCGCAACGATAAGGCTTGTTTGCAAAGCGTATATGAAAAATGCCTGTGCATACGTTTCCAGCATGTCGAACAATTCGCTTATTTTTAATGCGTCGTCGTATGTAAGACCGTATCTTTGACAGTCGTATCCGTATAACTGCCACATAGCATTGCCGTGTTTTTCGTATCGGCTGCGTTTGAGTTTTACCCACTCTTTGACTGTCGCAAGGTTATAGACCGTTCCGTATTCCATACACGCGGCGAGTTCTTTTTCAAAACATATCCACGGGAAATACGGGAATTTCATATCCGCTTTCTGTAATATCTCGAACGCCTTTTGTCTGAACATAACTTCTTGGGATAACGCCATGTCCGTAATCATTGTGGTTTTGCGTTTACCCATACTGCCGCACGTCATCGAAACGATAGGCAAAGCGTTTATAAACCCACAATTCTTCGCTTCGCATTTGCGTAATTTGTTAAGCGCAACCTTTTTACGCCAACGCTCGAACAAAACGTAGCAAATAATAAGGAGCGACCACCACGGAAAGAACCTGAAAAACGGTTGCAGATCTCGCGCAAGTTTTACGAATTGCGTGTATATCGTATCCGCTCGGAACGATACGGAAAAGAAGAAGTAGTAGGCGAAAAATTCTATCACGATACTTGCTATATTTAAGTGAAACGCCCACATAATAAGCCACGAAATCCATATCCACGAATGCTCGCGCAAAAAGTCGATATATCCGCATATAAACCGCTTTGTCGGCTGATACGTTACGGCAGATATTTTCTTGAATACCCGCAAGGGAATCGTGTCAACGTTGTGCTTTGTATTGCCTTTTGCATACAGCCGTTTTATAGCGATTATGACCGCTAAAATACACGGCAAAAGTATGACAAAAATCTTTGCCCAAACGCCCGCTTTTCCGCCTGCCGTATTAAGCCACGAAAGGAAGTTTTCTTTGCTTATAAACAGTCTGAAAAAGGCTATACAATTTGCCTTGAACGTTTCAAAATCCGCAGGCAAAATCACGTCCCAATTCAGCACTTTTGAACGCTCCGCAACGGACGGAATACCATCGACGGGAAAACCGAATAATACGCAGAAATAATACTTAAAACTGCCGTATAAGTCGATTAAACCCTCGAAAGTGCGACAATAGGCAACTCTGAATACAAACGCTCCGAGCAAAATAAATGCTATCGTAAAGGCTACCGTGAGCGCAATATTAAGTCGTTTTTGCAATCTCATACAGCACCTCCGAAATCGTATTTTCGGGCGGTATTTGCTTTACCGTATAAACGATATAACTGACCGCCAGAATGGTTATGAATAGCAGTAAAACCGCTATAATTCTTTTTAGTGTTTTCATATTGAAATTCTCCTGTTTTTTATAGATAAAATTAACGCCGACGAACCCTAAGATCCGCCGGCGTCTTTTCGTTAGATTTTACTTTCCGCTTGTGTTCCACCGGTCGGCAAATTCTTTTCTGACACGCTTCTCGGCGCGCCGTCGTTTCGTGGATTTTACAGCCGCCGAAATACCTTTGAACGGCAGCGAAATTATCCATACGATTGCTTGCAGAACATACGGCAAAATCGGGGCGAGAAGTATGATTAAAAGTATGAGCATCAAGAGATACAAAATCATCTTTCCGCGCTTGTTCAGACTTATGTCGATGTCCGTTTCGTTGGACGGATCTTTGCTGCCCGATTGCTTGTTGTCTATAACGCCCAAGTTGTAGGTTATGCCGTCCGTTTCAAACTTCAATCGAAGTATGGTTACGTCGCCCACAATGGTGGAAAAAGTGCCGTAAGAGCCTTGTCCCGACCAGAGCGTATAGTCCGTTTCGGTAAAGCGGAGAACCCACTTTTTGCCTTTAAGTTCGTTAAGTGCGGCGTCGGTAAGTTTTGACGAAATTTTCACGTCGATAACCGCGCCCGAAAAGATTTGCTCGCGGTCTTCGTTCTTTATAAAATCGTCAACCGTCTGAATCCTGTCCCACTTATACGTTCCCGCAAACCAGCCTCCGCCGGTATGTTCGACCTTATCCGTATATTTGAGATAAGCGTATTTGTCTGCTTTATCGCCGAACGTTTCGTTTTCTCCGACAAATGCCGCCCACGATGAAGAATATTCCTGCGTTGTGTAATACACGTCGGCTTCAAGAAGTTTGTCCATAGGCTTATTTGTGTTGAACGCTACGAAATGGCTGTCGCATGCGCCTACATACAGTTTGAACCCGTCGGGATAACGGACAAAACCCACAAACTTATCCGTAACGACGATTGTTTCGATATCCACGCAATTTACATACGGTTTACCGTTTATCTCGCCGAAACAATATTGCTTATTGACCGCGTAATTGACTTCGGTTATGGTATTGCCGCCGCTTGCCTGTTTATCTATACTTTCGTCGAACGGACGGTATATAGAACTGATGGCGTAATATCTCACGCTTTCGTCCTTCACCGTAAGCCCCGAAACCTTGTATTTGTAGAATACGCCGCTACTGTTTAGCAATTCGAGTTTGTAATTCAGATACGAAATCGAATCGTTTATCGTAGTCGAAATGTTGATAGACGACGCTTTGAAGTCTTTGGCTTTTCCGCTCGGCTGATAGACGTAAACGAAAAGTTCTTTATTTACGCTTTCGGCAAGTTGAATTATCTGCAAAGAATAGTCGTCTGCTTTGGTCGGATAGTTTTCCGTCTTAAACGACGCATCCTTTTTCAAGTCATCCAACACGCTCGAATAGGTGATACTTTCCGCCCTTGCCACAAGAGGGATTTGTGCCGCCGTGGTTATGACGGCACATACTCCCAAGACAAAAGCGAGAAAGATTGATACTAATCTCGTTTTTGTCGCTTGCGTCAAAACTCGATCACCTCCTTGTCGAAAGTAATACCCGTAACCCTGCGTTCAAGCGCAAAATTGAGTTTTACGCTTGCTTCGCCGTTATACGACGTAATAATCAGCGTGAACATATCGTTGTAACCCTTGCTTTCGCAAGAAACTTCGCTTTCGGGATAGATGGCTTGCAGAATTTCCAAAGGCGTGCTGCCAATCGGCGTAATGGTAAAGGATTTTTCCTGTTTGTCGATTACAAAACCATTTGAAAGGTCTTTTTCGTCGCCAAAGTAATGTGTTTCGCCGTCAACTGAGAAGTCGAAATCTTCGTCCGTTTTATTCGGAACGATTTTTACGGAATATCCTTTCGTTTCCGTCTGATTGAACGCAAAAGTATATTTCACGTCCACCGACAACGGTTCTTGCGGCGTAATAACGTAGCCGCTGCTTGATGTCATAACGTCTTTACCGTTTACCGAAACGTAGAAAGTCTTGAAGTCGCTCGTAAACCCGTTTGTGAAGTAGGCGAAAACGCCGATGACGGCTACGATAACAAGCAATATGACTATGTAAGAAACAACTTGTCCTATTTTAGTTTTTGTCATTGATAGCCTCCTGTTTGTTATTTTCGGGTTAAAACGAATACACGGTGTCCGAAAGTGAAATGCTCGTAACGGTAGACTGAATGTCGATATGAAGAAGGGATTCTTCGCCGCTGACTTTATCTCTTACGAGAACATACCAGATACAATTATCGGGTATGCCGCCAGCACGCGGATCGGTGTACGTTCCCTTGTAAGTGAAACGATAACCGGTACGAGGATAGCCGTTGCTGTAAGACGATTCCGACCTGATGGCTTTTACCGTAAGTTTGTTGCCGGAAACCGACGCCGTGAAGAAGTCTTCGGGCGTAATGGTAAGAGTAAGGTCGTTACCGAGAACTTCGTCCTTATACTTGTAAGAACCTTCTTCAAGATTGAATACGATTTCCGACGTCGAACTTACGCTGCCATTTACGATATACTGCTTCGTCAACGTAAATCTGCCTTGCCCCTGAACCTTTACGATTTCAAAGTCGCCGTATTTAGAGCCGACCGCTCCGAGAGTATTTTTAAGGTTAAGGGTGATTTCGTTCGTTGTTCCCGCCGTCAGATTGATTGTGCCGGTGTTGGTAACTTCCTTGCCGTTGTAAATGAACGAAAGCGATTCGGGTGCTCCATCATACATAATAAGGCAGGTTGCAGTGAAACCGCCGACTCTGGTTTTTGCAGTAACGTATGCGCTGCCGCCTTCAAAACCTTTAAGAGCGGTTATGGTTGCGGTAAGTGCGCCGTCGCTTTCGGGCGTAAGCGTAAGATATTCGCTTATATCCTTGTCTTCGATAGGCGTACACCATTCGATAGACCAATCGACCGATTTGTCAGGCGCGTCTACGGGCATAACCGTTGCCGTAATCGTTTTGGATATGGACTGCTGTCCGTTTTCCGCCGTATGCACGGTAAATTCCTTGCTCATTTTAAGAGCCACGGGAGCAAAATCCGCGTTATCGAAATCTGGCGTTTCGGTGTCTATGTTTCCCGAAATATCCGCCTTTTTGACTTCGCCGTCAGGTTTGTTTTTAATTGCAACTGCAAGCGCGGAAATTACGCCTACAAAGAGAAGAACGATTGCCGTAAATACGGCTATCCATTTGATTTTATTGTTGTTTTCTTTATACATGTTTCACCTCCGAATTAAAATACAAGGGTTGCCTTGTTAGTAGTAACGTTACTTACTTCTTCGCCGATAAAGAATTTATACTGCACAGAAAATCCGAGCGTTTTATGCTTTACCGTAACAAGGAAATAAGGGTTGTTGCCGTCGCTGTCTTTAACGCTTGCGTAGTAATGCTTTGTGTAAGTTCCGTTTACTCCGCCGTAGGTTTCGTTTACGTTGAACTTTTCGTAATAATTGAAATACGAGTCTTTGGCTTCGATTTTCAATACGCCGTTCTCAACCGTTGCCGATACGAGTTTGTTTTTCATCGAATCGAGCGTCATTGTGGGAATATTGCTGTAATCGATATTGAAACCAATTCCGCGGGGATTGATAACGTAATCTGCCCACTGAACAGTTCCGACACCCGTAACCGTCACGTCGAAGTCGTTGAATTTAGTTCCGACATCGTGGAAAACGTTATCCATTGCAAGATTGAGCGAATAGGTTTTGCCGGCATAGAGCAAATCTACGGAATCCTTGCCGAGATTGTATTTCGTTACGCCCGAAGGAGCGTTGATAACCATACTCGACGGCACGCCTTCGTAAACGATATCCACCGTTCCGGTCTTTCCGCCTTGTCTTGTCGTGCAGGTCAGAATTGCTTTACTGCCTTTGAAAGACTTATAACAGTTGACGGTTGCCGTAAGATTGCCTTGCGACTCGTCCGTAACCTTGATATAGTCCGAAATATTTTTGTCTTTAAGGGCTGCGCCTTCTGCCCAAGCGACAGACCAAGTAACGTATTTATCTACGACGGTAGATGGGTTAATCGTTGCCGTTACGGTTTGTGAAACATAAACCGATTCTGCACTGTCACCTTTGCTTACCTCGGGAACAGCCTGAACGATAGTTGCTTCGCCCATAGTAAGAAGAACCATAGGACTATCTTCGGTTGCCGCCGAAACGTTTTCTGTTTTATCCGCAGGCTTATTGCCGATAGCGATTGCAAGCGAAGAAATTACGCCCGCAAAGAGAAGAATGAGAGCCGTAAACACGGCGATCCATTTGATGTTTTCTTTATTTGTCATTGATTTTTACCTCCGAAATTTAGATTTTTGGGTGTAAAAAACTACGGCTTACCTAAGCAAACCGTAGTTTCTACAAGGGGAATGCTTATCTCAAAAGCATATTAAGGAAACTCTTGTCCGACGTTCTCGCGGGTTTAATCGGGCATTCGTAAACAGTGCCGTCTTCGTCGTAAGAACGCACGGAGTAGGTGTTACCTTTGATGGTTTTTCCCTTTACGTCTTTGATTTCAAACGGGGTTACGATAAGTTCGGCTTCCATCTGACCGTCGAAGACGATATCCAGAACGGTATAGCCGCCTTTGTCGGGCGGAATAACGCCTGCTTTGACCTCTCTGCCTCTTACGTTTCCCTTAATGAAGTAGGAAAAATATTCCTTGCCGTTGCTTTCAAAAGTTTCTCTTTCGACCTTGATTTTGTTGTTTTCCATAATTTGTATTCCTCCTGATTATTTAGATTTTTTGCGAGAAATTGCTCGCGCTTCTTCTTTGGTTTTACCTTCGGAAAGTGCCTTTTTGTATTTATACAGCCCGGCGTGGTCGCCCTGACACTGCAAATATCCCGAACGGATACCTGCCTCAAAGTCGGTAAGTTCCTTGCCTTCTTTTTTACCGTAGGTATGTACCTTTGCTTTTCTGTCCTCGGCGTAACCTTTTGCACGCTTGGACGGGATAGACCATCTACGCTCGTTGTATTTGTCTGCGTTGGACGGCTTTGTAGTTGTTTCTTTCTTTGCCACTTTAAGTGTCCTCCTGATTATTAAAAATTGATTTTCCCGTGTCGCCGATAGAACAGCGTTTGCAGGACTTACGTCTTATAGGGTTTCTCACTCCGTACAGCCCGCTATTCAGTTGTAAATATGGTAACGAACGCCGTTATTTTCTTTGAAACGCTACGTTTCGGGCGATATTTCTTGTCGGTGAGCGGCCGCTCTTACACTTGCAAGTACCGCGCGAAATCATCGGTTTCTGTTATGTTTTGGCGTTCGGTTTACCCGATAGGGTTAATCTACATACGTTCTGCCGTACATAGTGCTGTGAATACGCTTTCCGTCGATATGCTTGCGCTCGGCGAAAATAAGTTCGTATTCACGGTCGCGTTTCTTCGTGCGACGATAAAATGTGTCGTGGCTTAAAACAATGTTGTCTTCAACCTCGCTGCATTTGATACCGACGCTTTGCTTTACGATGTAATCTCGCGTGCGATAAACGTTCATTGTGTCTACCACAAAGTCAGGAACATAGTTCATTTTTTTCGACCTCCATAAATGTTGATAATGTTTTGCATTGTTTCTTTGTCCTCTCCGGAAAGGGTAAGAAGAACTTTTTGTAACAACGCCGTTTGCTTTTCATTCATGCGCGGTCTGTCTAATCTGAAATTGTCCGTCACATAAATGCCGCCGCCGTTACCTTGGACGGTGTACACCGGATATGTAAGCATAAGATTTAATACGTCATATTCGATTGTCCGCTTGCTTACGCCGAACTCGTTGGCGAGATTTTCTCTCGTTTCGTGCCGACGCATACACAAGACTTCAAGTATGGCTTGCCGTCTTTCCGATGCCGTCATATCCGCTGTTCACCTCCTTTTCCGAACTTCTTGCCTGCATTCTACAAGTCAAACTCGCAAGTTCTTTGCGACTTTGAAAAAATAATTTAATTTTTTTTGAGATTTTTTTCGGTGGAAACGAAAAAGGCCCCGATAGTTAGACTTCTCGCTTAAAGAAATCTATCTATCGGAGCCTCTCGATTACCGGTTTAACTCTCGATTTATCAAAGGATATGACCTGATAAGGAATTACGCATACCGACTTTTGTCAGTCAACCTTACCGTCGTTATCCCGTATTTAATTGTCTATTTCTTGACTGGGTGGCGGGTAGAAATCCACTTGCTCGTGCCGCCGTCCCATCAATTTGCTAACGCTGACAGCCCCGCATTTAGGGCATCGCAGTTTTGCCAGACCGTCCGTCGTTCGGAAACCGTAATGCAGTTTTCCGCAGTTACGACAAAAACATTGAACAGGCTTGTCCCAATTATTTGGCATCGTATCTCTCCCATAACGCATCAATATATTTTAATGCACGAAACCAAAACGCCCTGAACGTTGCATTTATCTACAACGATATCCTTCATACGCTTATTTTCGGGGTGGAGAATAATTTTCCCATTTCTATGATACAATCGCTTTAACGTCGTTTCTCCGTCGATAAGCGCAATTACGATTTCACCGTCGTCGGCAGAATCCTGTTTCCTTAATACAAGCAAATCACCGGGGCTGATACCTGCTTCTATCATACTGTTTCCTACCGCGTGCAACATAAAGAGATGACCTTTACCGAAAATGTCCGTAGGCAATGCGTATGTATCTTCGTAGTTTTCTTCGGACGGATTCGGTATACCGCAAACGATACTGCCCACAAGTGGAGCAAGAACAAAATTACCTTTTTCAAGTTTTGGCAACGGAATGATTTTTCCGATTTCGTTTCGTTTCAGTATGCCTTGTTGTTCAAGCTGCATAACGTAACGCCTGACCGTTGCAAGTGAACCGAGATTAAGCGCGTTCATTATCTGACGATAACTCGGCGATATTCCGTATTCTTGCTGATAGGTAATGTTGAACTCTCTCACTCGTTGGAGTGTTTCTTCGTTTAACGTTTTCATAGGTAACCCTTTGTGCTTTACGAAACGGTGCGTTTCGTTTTGTGTGCCTGTATTCTATCACAAACATAAACGAATTTCAAATTTTCACTTCCCGATTTCGGGCAGTGAGAAGGATATTTATAAAAAATGCTCCCGCTATAAGACGAGAGCATTGACACCGTTCATATTAGTATGTTGATTTGATTGTATCTACGAATTTATTAAACTCTGCGGTAACTTTTTTCGGCGCGGTAATTCTAACTTTGCCGAGAGTTCCTATTACCCAAGTAAACAACGGTTTCGACACCTGAACGTTTATATCCGCCATATATGCGTTATCGTCTATCGCGCGGATATGTATATCATCGCCGAAACGGTCGAATACTTCCGAAAGTAAATCTTTCGTAAAGGTAAGCGTTACTTTATGTAATTCTCCGCTACACATTGAAAAAACTTGTTTTCTATACTGTTCCGTGTTTAATAATTCATATTCGGGGTGGGGTTGCCGTTCGATTTCTTCAACTTTTACGTCGTCCATTTTATCCAGACGATAAGTAACGATTTCGTCGTGTCCGTTGTTGAAACAAAGCATATAGTAATTATCTTTGTTCCAGACCATAATTATCGGATTTGCGTAGTATCTCTTACCGTTTTTACGATATACTTTGTTGTGTTTTTCGTCATAATCAAAGTATTTGAAAGAAATTTGTTTGTTATCGTTGATGGCTCGTTCTATTCCGTCAACGCTGTAAATAAAGGAACTGTTACCGAATTTGCCTTTATCAAACGACACAATATTTTTAGAAATAAGCATTGCCTGATATGAGCAGAGCGTTCCGGAAAGTTTGCCGATTATGTTGTTTTTCTGCGAAGTGGTGAGTTTTGACGCTTTGATTACGTCGGAAAGCAATACTATTTCCGCCGTATCGAACGGGCGATTTGCGACGTAATAGTAATGAAATTTTTTCTTGAACGACAAAACTTCATAACCGTATTCATTCAGAAGAGCGATATCCGCCGCTAAAACCTTTCGGGAACTTGCAATGCCTTTTTCGTCGAGTTTCTCTATGATTTCGTCGGTATTCATAGGGTGTTCTTCGTCGGTAAAACGGCAAAGGATATCCCAAAGAACGAGCAGTTTTATTTTGTATTCGTTTACATGCGACATTCTAAATTTACTCGCTAACTGATTCGTCTAATTTCTTGAAGATTTTTATAATATCATTTAGTTCATCATGTTTGTCAAAGTAACTCTTATATGCATTTTGAGCATCACTTATAAGTTTGTCATAATAGACTATCCTTGCTTGTGCGGGCGCCAAAGTCTTTTCAACCAAATCAGCATTTTCCTCAAGAATTTGCCCCAAAACTACAATTATTTCGTAATTCTTTGCGCTTTCTCCACGAGATGTGAGACACTTTTCTATCGCTTGAGAATACTTGACAACTTGTTGGACTAATTCACCTATAGTTACTTTACGTTTATACCTTTTTAATTCAACGATAACGGTTTTTCCTGCAAAATTTTTGAAACATATATCTAATCTGGCAGCCTTTTCCGCAGGTGTTAGATTTACATTGTCATCAAATAGTTTTTTTATTGAAATTTCTATCTCATTGTTTGAAGTTGAGCGTTCCCAAGAAGGATCGAGTAACCACAAATGATCGAATAAGCACTCTTGAATAACTTTTTCCAATACATCTGCTTTTTTACTAACAATATCTTGAAATTTTTTTAACATTTCTAAACGACCATTAACTATTTGATAGTAAAGACTTTCTTCAAGTGCATCAATACCTCCCAGAGTTTTTCCAATATCAATCAGTGAGTCTCCATTCATATTTTCAATTACCGACAAATTATGAGCAAATCTCATTTTCTCAAATGCGAGAATGCCATATTTTGTCATTTCCTTTCTCTCGGACTCGTTTGATAAACTTTTATTGATATTGCCAAAAACTTTTTTTGCTGCCTTTTGTTCATCCTTACCGAGTTTATTGAACCATTCGGCAATAGTAGGTTCTACTTCAACAGCCTTTTTTATTCCTTCATCTTCTTTAATTTGGTTCCAATCGTTGCCAACAAACCTTATTTCGTCAAGCAAAAACTCTTTTAATGCCTTATATTGCTCGCTTTCTTGATTAAAGTTTTCTCTGCTGGTTGTGGCCATATCTTCGCCTTCGACTGTCTCGGAAGAATCTTCATCGAAAAAATCGGCGTTAATGACGCCAACAAGATATTGATTGTAGTTGCTTGAATTTCGTATGCTCGCTAAAATATCTTCCTGTCCCATCTTGCCTCTGCAAAACAAAAAGATTTTATTAGCGTTTTCTTCGTCGTCTGATGTGTTTAATCTCTCTTTTGAATCGACAAATCCAATCCAGCCGGTAATAGTATACTTGTCGGCAATAACATTATGGCGTTTTTCTTGCCCATATATTAAATGTTTGCAGGTTTTATCAATATCAAATCCGCAATCGCCGTATGTGTATATTTTACTTACATATTCAAAATATTTTCTATCTTCCAAACCTAACGGAGAACCGTTAATGCTTACCTGAAAATTATCGCTGAATACGTTAAAACGTCGCGATAACTCCGTTCTAATTTTTTCAGTATTGCTTAACGTCCTATTTTTTCTAATATTTGTAAGTTTAATAATTGTTCCTTTTTGTTCAATTGCCGGAGTAATGGGAGTGGGAGCAAAACTCTTATGCTGACGACTATTATCCGGATCGGAAATAAATTTTTTCAACTCGTCTACATCTATGGCAAAAGCGTCTTTTGTTTCGCCATTATAGGTGTGAATTTCTATATTTTTCGCAATAGAAAAAAGCGACAACTTGCCGATGCCTTTTCTTCCCATAGGTTTTCTGTGAAATATAGGAGTTTCCTTTTCATCTGTTCGTTTTTGATATCCAACCGTAAGAAATCTTTTATTCACTTGGTCGGTATTCATTCCGCTTCCATTGTCAGTAATTGTAACGCAATCGTCAGTAATCACAATATCTACATTTTCCGCATCGGCGTCGTATGCGTTCGCAACCGCTTCCGAAAGAACGGCGGGAATTTTTGTGTATAGATTGATACCTAAATGGTTTAAGACGTTAAGGTCTAAATTCATTTCATACTTTGCCATTTTCTTAGCCCTCCCAAATATTTTGAGTTTGATTTATAATATATTGCAAAACATTTACCACAACGCTGTTTCCAAACTGATTATAGCAACGCTCTTGAGTTTGCGCTAAAATAAACGAGTCTGGAAAACCCATAAGGCGAGCGCACTCTCGCGGATACAACTTTCGAACGCGACCGTTTATTAAATACATACCCGTTTTCCCTCCAAGACCGCCGCCCTGAGACGATAACGTAGAAGCCAACCCATTTATAGAGTAAATTCTTTCGCCTTGTCTTCCAAGCCCTATTTGTCCAATTCTTATCAGTTTTTTTGATCTTTCCGGATTTTGATTTCCTATTGTGTACTCACGGTCTATATAGTATTTACCTTGAATTTCATTATCATCGTCTTGAATAAGAATAGAATCAAGAGTGGCGTATTCGTTTAATTCAGTAGGGAAATGAAATTCTTGAACTCCGAAATCATTTCTAAATGCGACGATGTAAATTCTTTGTCTTGCTTGAGGCACATTATAATCTGCCGCACATAATATGCTGTGAAATACGTTATATCCTTCGTTTTGTAATTCAGTTCTAATTCGTGACAAAGTATTACCGCCATCATGTTTTTCTAAATTTTTAACATTTTCAAGCAAAACCATTTTGGGATGATGCTCGTGTATTATATCTATTATGTTAAAAAATAGGCGACCGCGACCTTGTTCGTCGTCAAATCCCTGTTGGTTTCCGCTGATACTAAACGGTTGACAGGGAAATCCCGCGCATAAAATATCGTGTGGCGGAATATCTTGCACCGCAATTTTAGTTATATCGCCAAAAGGCTGAATGCCAAAATTCTTTTTATAACTAATTTGCGCGTCTTTATTTATATCAGAAGCAAATATGCAATTTGCACCGAAGGAACTTAATGCAAGGTGAAATCCGCCGATTCCGCAGAACAAATCTATGTATGTGTGTCCTGTTAAAAACTTATTGTTAATCTCTATCACTATTCAAGTCCTACCTGCATTGACCTAATTTTCTCAATTACTTGCTTTAATTTTTTATCGCTATTTTTCTTTTTTAATTCGCATTCCCATATGCGAATAACCGTCCACCCCCGCGACTCAAATAAAGCGGTAATTTCTTTGTCGTGTTGGATATTTCTTTCTCGTTTTTTTTGCCAATATTCTTGATTGTCGGAAGGGCGAGTGTTTCTGCAATCGTGTCCGTGCCAAAAACAACCGTCCACAAAAATTGCGATTTTCTTATCGAGAAATACAAAATCAGGGTGTCCTTTGACTTTGTAACCTCGCCTCCAACCGTGTATATCGTTCTCCTTAAAATAGCGTATAAGTTTTAACTCTGTAGATTTATTTCCTTTAGAGTGAACTTTACTCATTATGGAAGAACGTTTTTCTGATGTAAAAATATCCGACATTTTAACTGTTTGCTGCGAACTTTTCAAGAGTCATATTAGAAACTAAGCCGCTAATATCAGTTCCTAAATTATTTACGATTATGTTGTCGAAATCTGCATAATCAATATCGCGAACTTCGTGGAATATGTGATTATAGAGATATTCTGCAAACGTATTTGCCAGAATAATTACAATAGGAGTGCCTTTGATATCTCTTTTTGTCGCCGGAACATATCTTGAAGTGATTACGATAGTGTATTCTCCGCCGATTTCTTCACGTTGTTCGCGAAGTCTGCCGGCATTGATTCCTAACAACTTGTTTGCGGTTGATTTTGATTCGACCGCAAATTTTTTCTTTTTGGTTATGTATAAGCATTCGATATCCGTATGTGCTGCGCCACCACGTTTAACCGCTTCGACATTGTAGAACATATTGAAGCCTTCCGTTAAAACGTCTTCAAATAGATAAGCCGTTTCGTTTTCCGGATTGTTAGAATACTTTTCTATAAGTTTCGGAAGTTCAAGAAGTTTGCTCAGATCATCCGATTCGCCGATTTCTTTCAGTAACAACTGCGGATAAAAACTGTAAACTTCTTTAATACAGTCAATCGTCAGTCTTTCCGGATCTTTCAACTGCACGGGAGTTGCAAAACACGTGTATTCGCCTAACATTTCTTTTATAAACGAAAGACAGTTTGAACTAATAGTCACATAGCCTTTTGTAGCCTTTCGCCCCGTAGGTAAACTTTTACTGCCGGATTTAGAAGGGTGATACAGTTTGCAGAGTACGTCGCCTTCGATTTTGTTGATTATACCAACTTGACTTAACAACGTTTGTGTGTAGTATTCCCACTCGTATACGGTATTCACATAGGTGTGCTCATCCGATTTCAATTTGTTGACAAGTTCAATATCCGGCAAATTTCTTATACTTAATATTTGCGTTACAATTTGTTCGTAAGATTCTGGCGTAACTGTTTTTATAAACGGAAGAATAAGTTCTTCTTCATAATTGTACAGTTTCCCATCAAGTCTTTTGTCTGTCAAGAGTTGGAATATCAATCTAAACGGATATAATTGAAATTCGCTACTCGTTCCGTTCGCAGGATGCTGAAATTGCATAGCAAACATCATCGCTATAAAAATCTTACGCAATTTTTGCTCGTCAGATATATATTTTAAGAACAAATTTCCCAACGGACTAAATATAAATTTCTTATCGCCGTTGGATTTATCCTCATATCCGAACATCCAAAACTCAAGAGTATTTATTCTATGATTGATAGAATCTAACGGGCGTTCTTTCGGATTTCTTGTTCTGTACAAATCCAAAGCGGCAAGTCTTTCTTGCATTCTATGACGTTCTAAGTCTGAAACGTCGGTTTTGCAACTGTTTTTGACGTCCAAAGCAACCGCTTTAATCATTTCGTAGTTGCAAGTGTGCTTATAAAGAATCCATTTATCACGAGATACGGTAACTGGCATTTTTATTCCCTCCCAATTTTATTCACGACTTCAAATAAAAGTTTCGGCGGGATCGCTTCGCCTATTACAGTTCTAATAAACGTATCGGTCGAATCCTTTGGGAAATCAATATCTTCAGGAATTGACGATACGATAAACGTTTCGAGAAGAGTAAGAACTCTCGCGTCGGAATAAGTTCCATCTGCGAGAAGTCGTCCGGGATGAACGTTATTATGCGAACTCATGCTTCCGCTAAACGTCGTTCTTGTCGGACACGGCTCATCCCAAGTCATTCTCTTAAAAGTATTATGGAAACCTTTAATCCTTGTTCCATCTTCTTTTTTAGGGTAATAAACTTCGTTTGTTAAAGCGCTTTTTCCTGTCGGCGTATGCTTTAACGCAAGAACGGCGCGGCTATTTTGCGGTTTAGCATAATGCCAAGGAATGCCGGAATCCTGTCCCGCTTCAAGAGAAGGCAAATACCCAATAGCCTTTGAAAGGGAAATTTCCGGCTGCATTGCAGGCCATCCCCAAACTAACCCTTTTTTATATAATTTTACGATAGCGCGCGGACGAGATTGACAAACTCCATAATCTTTTGCATTAAGAACACGAATATCGACAGTGTATTTATCTGAATATTTTTTGTTTAGAATTTCTTCTAATTTCAAATATTCTCCGTCAAAAGGAAAGTACATATCGAGAAACGTTGGAACGTTTTCAATAAGTATATAGTCGAAATCGCACGCGTCGATTATTTCCATTGCTCTTAATACAAGAAAATTACGTTTATCTTTCTCATAATGAGCCTGATTTTTATTTTTACCCAAAGTGCTTAACCCTTGGCACGGTGGAGTTGCAAGCAACATTTTGACATTGTTTTTCTTCACAATATCAATCATATGATTTTTTGTTTCGTCATCCATTATATCGCCGCAATACATTTCTGCGTTAGGATAAAAATGCTGATAACATTCGGCTCGTTTAGGCAACAATTCGTTACCTGCAATTATATCAACTTTCGTATTGTGCAGAAGTAATTCGCCGATTCCAGCGCTTGAAAACAATGAAATCGCTTTTATCTTGTCGCTTTTTTTCATATCCGTATCCTTTAATTCTTCAATACCGCTAACGATGCTTTTTAACATTAGTGGGGGGATTGACTCGCCGATACATTGCCGTATCAACAATTCCGGAGTATTATCCGGGATGTTCCAATCGACCGGCAGAGAATCTAATATCATCAATTCTAACGGCGTTAAAACTCTTGCGTCAGAGTATGTGCCGTCTGGCAATTCGCGCCCCGGATGAACGTTTCTTTGAGAAGCAATGCAATCGTTCCGCATTGTGATCGTCGGGGCGGGAGCGTCCCAACGAATTCTTCTGTAAGAAGACTGGTATCCTTTTACGGGAGTTCCGTCTTTCTTTTGCGGAAAATATATGGGATTGTCGAAAGCCGTGCATCCGGTTGGCGTGTGTTTCATCCATAAAATATTTTCTTCCGAATGCGGTCTTGCAAAATGCCACTTAATATTTGATTTCTCACCGGCTTCAAGCGACGGCAAGTTGCCAATGGCTTCTCGAACTGTAACTTTGTGAGCATTTTTTTGCGGCCAATTCCATATCGTTCCCTTTTTATGCATTTTAATTATCGCACGCAAACGAACTTGAGGAACGCCATAATCCGACGAGTCCACAACCTTACTGTCTATATCGTACTGTTCGCCAAATTCCAAATTAAGCATTTCGATAACAGTACGCATTTCCCCAGCATAATTTAACTGAATTTTTAGTAATGTAGGAACGTTTTCAATCAAAACGTATGTTGGAGCAAGACGTTTAATTGCTTTAACAACGTAGGTAATAAGATAATTGCGTTGATCCGCTTCCAAAGATTGTTGGTGGCGATTTTTACCGGCAACGCTCATACCTTGACAAGGTGGAGAAGCCAATAAAAAATCTAACGGAGTAGGTGCAGCATTCATTATGCGTTCAAAAACTTCGTCTTTTGTAATATCTCCGCAAACGACATTTGTATCTGGCGATATAGATTTATACAAATCGGCTCTTTGCTTTATTAGTTCGTTAGCAACCAATATATCTATACCCGCATCCTTGAAATATGTTTCTCCGATTCCTGCGCTGGCGAATAACGATAATCCCTTTAATCTCTTTTTACTCATAAATTATATCCATTACCTCTCCGATATTACAATGCAACGCTTCGCATATTTTTATCATTACGTCCATTGACACAGGTTCGTTATTGTTAAGTTTGGTTAAGGTTGTAGAGCCTATTCCCGTTTGTTCTTTTAGGTCTCTCTTTTTCATGCCCAAGTCAATCAACTTCTTCCACAATTTTACATAAGATACCATATTCAAACGACCTTTACAGATATTTATCTACAGTATAGCACAAATGAACCGATATTTCAAGCGGAAACGACGATATTTCAAATAAAATTGCCGATATATCGGCGAGCAATTTAATTGACGAGTTTTTCTGTTAAATTATTATCCAAATCAACTTTTCCATTATTTTCCTTAAAATGGTCGATAACGCACATAAGTAACGTGGAGAAAAATGCTTTACGTTCGTTCGGAGTAAGTTTTTCAAGGTTCGGACGACCAATAGCGTAGACTTCGCGCTCTTTTTTTGTTTGTTCTTTCATAAGACTGCCTCCTGTTTTTGCGGAAAGGATAACAATCAAACTCGCAGGTTTTCTTCGACTTTGAAAAGTTTTTTGAAGTTATTTTTTTGAACTCGCAAAGAACTTGCGACTTTAACTCGTAATCTTGTGGACAAGAAAGAAACAAGACGTTTTTTCTTTCTCGCGGAAAGCCTAATCCAAGCCCGTCGTATCCGTCAAGGGAAAAAATTATTGTGAGAACAATCAACGGACAGACTATATCCAATATTTTTTTCTTTGTCCTTGACGGCTCCGCCGTTCTCGGATTGTTTGGTTTCCGTCGAAAGACAAAAAAAGTTAAAGGAGTTAATAACCCAAATGAAAAAAGCAGTTATCTATGCCCGTTATTCCAGCGATAGCCAAACCGAACAGTCTATCGAAGGTCAATTACGCGTTTGTCGAGAATATGCAAAAAACAATAATATTCTCATTGTAGATACTTATATCGACCGTGCAATGACGGGAACGAACGATATGCGCCCAGACTTTCAACGTATGCTGAAAGACAGTACAAAACACCAATGGGAAATAGTCCTTGTTTACAAACTTGACCGATTTTCTCGTGATAAGTACGAAACGACAATACATAAACACACTTTGAAAGAGAACGGAGTAAAACTTGTATCCGCTATGGAAAATATCCCCGATAGCCCCGAAGGCATTATCCTTGAAAGTTTGCTCGAAGGTATGAACCAATACTATTCGGCGGAACTCGCTCAAAAGATAAATCGTGGATTAAAAGAAAGTTGGAGCAAAGGTCAGACAACCGGCGGACGAACATTCTTCGGATACGACGTTATCGACAAAAAATGCGTTATCAACGAATATGAAGCGAATATCGTTCTCGAAGCCTTTACAAAATATGCACAAGGCTATAAAGCAAGAAGCATTATCGAGATTTTCAAAGAAAAAGGCTATCGTCGCAAAAACGGTTCTTATATAGACGAAAACTATTTGTATCGTATTTTGCGAAATATCCGTTATACTGGAATCGTCGAACATAAAGGCGTTATATATGACAAAATCTTTCCGAGAATTATATCGGACGAACTCTGGCAAGCCGTCAGTTCCATTACGGACGATAATAAAATAGCCCCGAGCCGTAAAAAAGAAATATTCAATTTTCTGCTTTCTGGGAAACTTGTTTGTGGAAATTGCAAGCATAGAATGGTCGGCATAAGCGGAACGTCGCATACCGGCGATTCACATTATTATTATGCTTGTCAGGCTGGCAGACGTAAAAAAGTGAAATGCGCGACCAAACCGATACGCAAGCAATTTATTGAAGATACCGTTATCGAAACAACGGTAAAACTATTGAGCAGTGTTTCTGTCATAAGCGACCTTGCAAATACAATTTATGCCGTCCATCAAAATGAAACGGCAGACAATACGGCGTTGAAATCTCTGGAACAAAGACGAAAAGAAGCCGTGCGTTCGCAAAACAATATGATTAAAGCCATTGAGCAAGGTATTATCACCGAAGCAACCAAAGGCAGGCTGACAGAACTTGAAGCGGAAATCAATCATCTTGACTTTGAAATCGCCAAAGAGAAAGCACACAACTACGCCTTTTTGACGGTGGAGCAAATAGAACAATATTTGAGCCATTTTGTTTTTGATAATACCGACGACATAAAAGTGCGAAAACTCTTGATAAACACTTTCGTCCGTGAAGTGATTTTATATGAAGACGAAATCGTTATAACCTATAATTTTACTGACAGTCCCGAACGGCTGAAAGTAAATAAAGAGCAAACTATACAAGAAGAAAAGCAAATAGAGCGAGCAAAATCCTCTTTTTCTTTTAATTCAGGTTCGACCATTTTGGCTTGCTCCCCACCACAAAAATATCGTACATTTGTACGATATTTTTTTTATACAAAGACATTTGTCGTAACACGAAATCGTCGTTGAATTTCGGGCGTGGGTGTCCCACCCAATCAAACCACCAAGCCGACAATCTTGCGAAATTGCGGCAAGAGTTTTGTCCGTGCTTGAACTGATAGCAAAGATTTTCGGCGCGGTTAGCAGAACAACAAGCCT